>CEQF01029192.1_pt1 | contig 49604 bp, 50 predicted proteins | sample 530821 | NCBI WGS metagenome assembly CEQF01 (sample SAMEA2621003, study PRJEB7988) | marine metagenome | isolation source: saline water (ENVO:00002010), including
GCCAAATATTTCTATTGGAATGACACAATTATTAAAATTATCCACAATACCTTTAGATTTTAGATTTAATGGAGGTGCTATTAAAACGTTAGCTTATAAAGGGGTTAGGTATAACTTAGGCCTTGAGTTAAACTATAAGTCTAATTTTCAAATTAGACTAGGTAGTAATAATAATGGTTTTCTATCGACAGGAATAGGCTTAATATGGACCAACTTTTCAATAGATTATGCTTATAGGCCATCGCCATCATATACTGGATTTGGATCTAGTCAATTAATATCATTTAGGTTAGATCCAATTTGGTTTAAAAATAAAATAATTTCTTTTTTATAAATTATTTCCCAAATATGGATTTTTGATCTTTGTTTGAATATAAACGCTAAAATGAATTAAATTTATCACTCACCCTGGGTAAGGAAATATGATTTTAAGTATGACAGGTTTTGGTCATTCAGTTATAGATACTGAAGTTGGACAGCTATCCGCATCTGTGCGGTCAGTTAATTCAAGATATTTAGATGTTAAAATACGTGGATTAAATATAGATCCAAAAGTTGAGCGAGATATTAGACAATTAATATCTAAGAATCTAATTAGAGGGTCAGTACAGATATCTTTTGAAATTGGCATAAACTCTTCATCAAGTAATAGTTTTTCTTTTAATAAAGATCGTTTTGAAGCAATAGATGAAACTTTAAAAATGATTTCACAAAATTATTCTTATACCATTAATCCTGGTGATTTTATTAGTGCTTCAGATATTTTATCAGATAATAGATTAGATAATCTGAATTCAGATGATATTATTAAAGTTACTAATGAAGCAATTATACAATTGAATGAGATGAGAGAATTAGAAGGAGATAAAATTTATATGGATTTAGTTTCGAGACTTACTACTTTAAAGAAAGGAGTTAAAAGTTTAGAGAAATTGAATAAATCTTTTGCTAATAATAGAAAAGAGAAATTGCAAAACCGTTTACAAAAGTTATTAGGTAATCACGAATTGGATGAGTCAAGATTGATACAGGAGGTTGCTATTTTAGCAGAGCGCGCTGATGTTACTGAGGAGATAGTTCGTTTGAAAAGTCACTATGAACAATTAAGCAATCTATTAGATAGTGGTGAAAGTATAGGTAAAAGGTTTACTTTTTTAATTCAGGAAGTATTTCGTGAAATTAATACAATAGGTTCAAAAAATGGTTCAATAGATGTAATTAATCAAGTAATAGAAATGAAGGATGAACTAGAAAAAATCAGAGAACAAGCGCAGAATATATTATGAAAAATATAATTGCTATATCTGCTCCATCTGGAACTGGTAAATCTACTTTATGTGAGGAGCTTAGACGAAAAAAACCTCAAATTAAATTTTCAGTTTCCTGCACTACTAGACCTAAACGTGATTATGAAATTGAAGGAGAAAACTATTACTTTTTGACAGATGATGAGTTTATGGAAAAAGTAGGAAATGATGAATTTGTAGAGTACGAAAAAGTCCATGGTTATTATTATGGAACTTTAAAGAATATTTTGAGAGATGCAATTATTAGCGAAGAATTAATGTTGTTTGATGTAGATGTAAATGGTGCAATGTCAATTAAAAAAAAATATCCTAAAAATACTCTTACTGTATTTATTTTACCCCCTTCAATAGAAGACTTGATGATACGTTTGATTAATAGAGGAACGGACTCAAAAGAAATAATTAATAAAAGACTAGAAAGAACAAATAAAGAGATGGAGTTTAAAGATAAATTTGATACCTTTATGATCAACGATGATCTATCTAGTGCTATAGAAAAATTAAATGAAATAATAACCAATCAAAATAAAGGAGTAGTATATGGCAGTTAAACCCTTATCATTACGCAAAATAGAGAAACAATCAAAAAATATTTATGAAGCAGTGGTAGTGATGTCAAAAAGAGCGCGTCAGATTAATCAAGAACGATATGAAGAAAAAGTCATAAATGAAACAGATGACATCTCTGAGTTTGATGTTTTAGATGAATTACCACAAGTTGATCCAGAAGATTATGAGGAAAAAGAAAAAGTAACTACCGAAGCTTTGGATCAGTTTTTATCAGGAGATTTACAATGGAGAGATTTAGAAGGTGATGATTCATAGGATTAAGCTTGATAAATAATAATTTTATTAATAAATATTTGAGACAGACTCAAGATATTTACGGAGATAAACTTTTTTTAAAAATAAATAAAGTATCTAATGACGCTAATATTGTAGAAAATTCATTGGATGAGTTTTATCATTCGATTAATATGTGTCAGAAATGCCAATTAGGGAATAGCAGAAAAAACTTTGTCTTTGGTGTTGGTGATAAAAATGCTGACTTATTACTTGTAGGAGAGGCTCCAGGGGAAAAGGAAGATCTTGAAGGTGCCCCATTTGTTGGTCGCGCGGGAAAACTATTAGATAAAATATTGGCTGCTATATCTCTATCAAGAGATAAAGGTGTTTATATTTGCAATGTCTTGAAATGTCGCCCTCCTGATAATCGTGACCCGTTACCATCTGAGATCGAAAAATGCGAGCCTTATTTGAAAGAGCAAATTAATTTGATAAAGCCTAAGCTAATAGTAGCTTTAGGTAGAGTAGCAGCAAAGACGTTATTAAATAATGATTTGGCATTAAAAGATATGCGTTCAATTAAGCATGACTATTATGGTACTCCGCTAGTGGCTACTTATCATCCAGCCGCTTTATTAAGAAATCAGAAACTTAAACCTGCTGCATGGGAAGATTTTAAATGGATAAGAAATTTAATTAACTGAGTATATGGCAAATAATAAAACAGATCAAAATTTAAATTTACAACCACAATCGATTGAAGCAGAGCAAGCTGTCTTGGGCGCAATGTTGTCAAGTAAAGATGCAATAAGTAAAGCATTGCAATGGGTGCGCAGTCATCATTTTTATAAAGAATCTCACAGTAAAATCTTTTTAGTTATGTCAGACCTTTTTGATAAAGGAGAACCAATTGATACAATCTCAGTTATAAATAAATTGAAAAAGAATAAACAAATTGATGGTGTTGGTGGAGCTTATTTTATAACTGGTTTGGTAGAATCTGTACCTACTGCAGCGAATGTTGAGAGTTATGCTAAAATAGTATTGGAAAAGTTTATGCTTCGCGAATTAATAAGAGCTTCTCATGAATTGTCTAAAGACGCATATAACGATCGTCAAGATGTGGGTGAAATCCTCGATGCTGCTGAGCAAACAATTTTTGCAATAACTCAGGATCGTCTTCGTGGTGGTTTTTTGCCTATAGATGGTATATTGCATGAGACGTTTAAGAATCTAGATCGTATTGCTTCTAATCCTGGATCTGTGACAGGCGTAGCCTCAGGATTGATTGATTTGGATGAAATTACTTCTGGATTTCAAAAAGGTGAGCTAGTAATTATTGCTGGTAGGCCGTCGATGGGTAAGACAGCATTAGCTTTATCAATTATGCGGAATGCGGCAATAGACTTTAAAGTCCCTGTAGGAATGTTTAGTTTGGAAATGGCGAATCATCAATTAGCTCAAAGACTCCTCTGCGCTGAAGGAAGAGTTGATAGTCATTTGGTTCGAACAGGAAAACTTCCTAAGAATCAATGGAAAAATTTAAGTCTTGCAGTTGGCTCTCTTGCAGAAGCTGAAATTTATTTGGATGATACTCCTGCTATAACTGTTTTGGAATTACGAGCAAAAGCTAGAAGATTGAAAGCTGAGAAGAATTTAGGACTCATAATTATTGATTATCTGCAATTGATGCAGGGGCCTAGGAATATTGAGAGTAGACAGCAAGAAATATCTAATATATCACGTTCATTGAAAGCCTTGGCAAAAGAATTAAATATTCCGGTCATAGCTTTATCGCAGTTATCTCGCGCCGTTGAGCAAAGGAGTGAACATAGACCACAATTATCTGATCTTAGAGAAAGCGGCGCAATTGAACAAGATGCAGATGTTGTTATATTCTTATATCGTTCATGGGTTTACTCTAGAGAAGAAGAAGAGAAGGGAAGAGCACAAGCTATAATTGCAAAGCAGAGAAATGGTCCCATTGGAACTGTAAATCTATCATTTATAGATCGTTTTGCTCGATTTGAAAGTGTTTCAGCTTTTGAAGAGTTAGAGTCTGAAGTTCCATTTTAATGCAGAACCCATTAACAAAATTTATTCCGCACCTTGTAGGCGAATATCCACGGAAATTTCTAAATTTATTTGAAAGTGTATCTATTATTAAAGGATTTGAAAAAGATGAGATACGCAATCTTTTATGGCAAGCATATGAATTTTCTAGTACTCATCATGAAGGTCAAAAAAGAAAATCAGGCGAACCCTATTTTAGTCATTGCTTAGCAGTTGCCAATACTCTTGCATTGTGGAAGATGGATCATTTTACTATTGCAGGAGGAATGTTACATGATACTGTTGAGGATACAGATGCATCGATTAACGATATAAAAGCTCTATTTGGTAAAGATGTAGCTGATCTCGTTGATGGCGTTACCAAATTAGGAGGTATCCGTTTCTCAAGCAGGGAAGAGAAACAAGCAGGTAACTTTATGAAGATGTTACTTTCCGTTGCAAAGGATCTGCGTGTAATAATAATTAAATTTGCCGATAGGCTTCATAACATGAAGACAATCAAACATTTGCCCAGGATTAAGCGTCATCGAATAGCGATAGAGACTAGAGATGTTTATGTTCCATTGGCTAATAGGTTGGGAATGGCTAAGGTAAAAGCTGAGTTAGAAGATTTAGTATTTCAAACATTAAATCCAAAAGCATATTCTGATCTTGAGTCCAAAATTAAATCAAATAGAAGAGCTAGAGAGAGATATATTTCTGATATTACTAAACCAATAATAGATGAATTATCTAAGTATAATTTGGACGCATCAATTTATGGTAGAGTTAAATCTTATTCCTCTATATATGGTAAGATGGTTAAAAGAGGTAAATCTTTTAATGAAATTTATGATAATCTTGCAGTGAGAGTTATTGTTGATAAAATAGAAGATTGTTATTTAACACTCGGAGTTTTACATCAAAAATTTAAGCCTGTCCAAGATCGTTTTAAGGATTTCATCGCTACTCCAAAAACAAATGCTTATCAATCAATACATACAACTGTTATAGGTCCAGAAGGAAAATTAGTTGAGATTCAAATTAGAACAAGGGAGATGGAAGAAACTGCTGAAATAGGCATTGCTGCACATTGGCAATATAAAAATGATGGAGTTGCTAGTAAGAGTATCGATGATCATATAAAATGGTTAAGAGATCTAGTAGAGATTCTTCAAGGTGAGTCGTCTGATCCAAGAGAATTTATGAATCTTCTAAAGATCGATTTATTTAATGATGAAATATTTGTATTTACCCCAAATGGTGATTTAGTTCAGTTGCCAGTTGATTCAACTCCAATTGATTTTGCATTTAATGTTCATACAGAAGTAGGATTGCATTGTATTGGAGCCAAGGTCGATCATAAAGTTGTACCACTAAATACAATTTTAAAAAATGGAGATAATGTAGAAATATTAACTAGCAAATCTCAAAATCCTAGTTATGGATGGTTAAAGTTTATCGTGACAAGTAAAGCTAGAAATAATATAAATAGATTTTTACAGAAGACGACAAGAGATGAAAGCATCGTTCTTGGTAAACAACTTGTTGAAAAAACGCTAAGAAGATTAAAACGAAAATCAATGATAAATGAATTAATTGAATCATATTTAAAATTTGGATATAATAATTCCGATTCTTTTCTTGAAGCTATTGGGAGTGGATCAATTGCTATTAGAGATGTATTAAATAAAATAAGCCCAAATGATAAGAACTCAATTGAGGAAGAACCTTCAGATGGAGAAAGTAGTTTTCTGGATTTTGCTAGAGGTAGATCTAAAGGTATTAAAATTCAAGGAATTAAAAATTTAATGGTATCTTTCGGAAAATGTTGTAATCCAATTCCTGGTGATGAAATGATTGGTTTTATCACTAGAGGTAGGGGAGTTACCGTGCATCATTCTACATGTAAAAGTTTACCTTTATTAAATGAAGAATCAGATCGTTTGATTCCAGTAGAATGGGATGTTGGAAGATCTGATATTTTTAATGTAAGGCTCAAAGTAGAATCAATTGATAGAAAGGGTATGTTAAGAGAAATTACAGAAGTTATTTCAAGTTCAAATATCAATATAACTAGTGTTGATATGAAGGTTAAAGATGCTTTATCGACAGCATTTTTTATTATACAAATAAATAACATAAAGCAACTTGATCGTATAATTAATAAAGTAATCAAAATTCCTGGAGTTGATAACGTAGAAAGAACAGGCATTTAGAAATGAAAGTAAGAACATTTACAAAAAAAGATGTAGCTGTAGAAATTGCAAATCGATTAGAAGCAACCCTCGTTGATTCTTTAATATTTACTGATGAGTTATTTTTAGTTTTACGAGATATGTTAACTGATGATCATGAAAAAGTAAGAATTGAAATTAGGAATTTTGGTGTACTTGAAGTTAAACCAACGAAAGCTAAGCCTAACGCAAGGAATCCTCAGACTAATCAAGAAATCTTTGTTCCTGCACATAAGAAAACACATTTCAAACCAGGTAAAATTCTTAAACAATATTTAAAAAAGCCTATCAAGTAAACTTCCATTAAATGGGAAGAATTTTAGCTATTGATTACGGTGATCAAAGAATAGGGCTTGCACTATCTGATCCATTAAAGATTATTGCTAGCCCATTTAAAACAATTATAAATAATAATCATCATCATATAGTTAATCTAATTCAAGATATCATTATTAGAGAAGATGTGGAATTAATAATTGTTGGCTTACCACTTGCTATGTCTGGACAAGATACAGCTCAGACAAAAAAAGTAAAATCTTTTTCAGATAAATTATCTTCAAAAGGTATAAAAATAAAATTTGTTGATGAAAGGTGGAGTTCAAAAGCTGCAAAAAGATCCATGAAAGATCAAGGTATTAAAACAGGGCATAACAAATCTTTAGTTGATCAAACTGCAGCAGCAATATTTCTGCAACAATATTTAGATCAAAAATAATTATGTCAAATTTCCTTGATATATCAAAATGGAAACTATCTGTATTATCAGGTATTTTAATTGGGTTATCCTATCCGCCATCTCCTCTTGGGCTTTTAGCTTGGTTTGGGTTGATACCATTAATTCATATTTTACTTAACACATCCATCGTTAATAGTATGAAATGGTCTTTTATAACAGGTATTATTGTAAATGTTATAACTGTTTATTGGTTTGGACTCAATAGTGGAGCCGGTTTGGTGCCTGCTATAATATCTATGATTGCAGCAATTTTATATCTAAGTATATTTTGGATGTTATTGGGCTTCTTATCCAGCTGGTATCATAAAATGACTGGATATGGACTATCTCTCTTACCATTACTTTGGGTCTCTATAGAGTATTTACGGAGTTTCGGTCCTCTTTCATTTCCCTGGATTAATTTAGCATTAACTCAAACATTCAGCTTGCCCCTAATTCAAATTGCAGATGTAACGGGTTCTATGGGCATTAGTTTCTGGATAGTTGTATTAAATGTGATAATATATATTGCTATAAATTCTAAAGGTGCAGAAAAAAATATATTATCTATTGGAGCCTTGCTATTATTAGTAATTTTTTTATTAGGTTTTTTTCGAATCTCCTCCATTCAGAATAGATATACTGAAAATGAAGTTCGTGTTGCTATTGTTCAGCCAAATATAGATCCAAATCTAAAATGGGAACAAAATTTTCGCGATAGAATTTTTAATACGATGGATTCACTTCATAATGTAGCGATTAAACTTGACCCCGATTTTATTTTATGGCCTGAGGCAGCATTACCAACATATTTAAGAATAAATTATTCAAATCGTAGATCAATCTTGCAAAAAGTGAAAAAATCTAACATTCCACTGCTTACTGGAACTCCAGATAGGATTAAAGGGAGGGATAATCAAATAGATTATTATAATGCTGCGATGTTTATAAAGCCTGATGGCTCAACAAAAATGTACTATAAGATACATTTAGTTCCTTTTGCTGAAAGCATTCCATTTTCAAATTATTTTCCATTTCTTAAAAAACTAAATTTTGGTCAAGCAAATTTCACAGCTGGATCTGAATATACAATATTCAATGTTGACAATTTTGCATTTGCAAATTTGATTTGCTATGAATCTAGTATCCCAAAAATTGCAAGAAAGTTCGTTAATCTCGGTGCTAAATTTATTACTATTGAGACAAATGATTCTTGGTGCGGTCACTCTTCTGGTGTATATCAACATTTTCAAATTGCCAAGATAAGAGCAGTTGAAAACAGAATACCTATAGCTCGTAGTGCAAATACAGGGGTTTCTGCGTTGATTTTACCTACTGGTAAAGTAAACAAAAAAATACCTTTCAATAAACAGGAAGTCTTTCTTGCTAGTATTCCGATAAAAAATATTCCATCATTTTATACAAAATATGGTGATTGGTTTGCTTTAATTTGTACTTTAATATCAGTTATTACATTATTCTTTGGATGGTTTCAAAAAAGATCATAATAATATTTTTATTTTTGCAGGTAGTTTTTTCTCAGGAAATAAACTTAAATAAGGATTCTAGAGATCCTTTTATATCTCCTGTATTAAAGTCATTAGTTTTTCCTGGGTGGGGAGAGTATTCATTAGGATACCAGCAAAGAGGTAGAATAATGGCATTAACAGAATCCGTTATTTTTATTTCGATTTTAGGTAGTTATTCTAATTCAAACAAATTTGAGAGCAATTATAAAGCCTATGCTGCTCAACATGCTGGTGTTAGTCCTATAGGGAAAAATAGACAATATTGGATTGATATTGGAAATTATTCATCAATTGATCAATTTAATGAAGAGCATCTACGATGGAGAGATTTTAATGCAGTTTATGAACAAGATAAGAATTGGAATTGGGTCTGGAATGATGATGGTAATAGGATATTTTTTGAGAAAATGAGAATTAAAGCAGATACTTGGAAATTAAGGGCTTCTTTTTTAATTGGTGGAATGGTATTAAATCATATTATTTCAGCAATAGATGCTTTATATCTATTTAGAATCTCTAATATTGAAAATACCGATATTGTTCCTTATTATTCTCCAAATACAGATCAATATAATCTATCACTTACTATATATTTTTGATAACATAGCTATCTTATAAGTATATAATTATATTAATCCTATTCTAGATTTTTTGATTTCAATTTTATTCTAAATAATGATAATATAGTAATATCTGCAAATTATATGAGTCGTTTTAAGTTAGTTTGTCAATATGATGGTTCCAATTTTTATGGATGGCAGTTGCAGAAAGATAAACGTACAGTTCAAGGTGAATTAGAGGAAGCTATAACAAAATTGAATAAAGGGGAGTTGGTTCATGTTATCGGATCTGGAAGAACAGATGCTGGAGTTCATGCTTTTGGCCAGGTTGCGCATTTTGATATGAATACAAAATTAGACCACAATAATTTGAGAAAAGCCATCAATGGTAATCTAAATGAAGATTGTTATGTTAATTTAGTTGAATTAGTTAATGATGGATTCCATGCGCGTTTTTCAGCCATTCGAAGGGAATATATATATAGTTGTAGGCAAATTAGAAATTTATTAGATAGAAATAGAGTCTGGTACACTGGCAAATTGAATATATTGAAGCTGAATAATGCAGCTCAAATATTAATTGGTGAGCATGACTTTTTATCTTTTTCAAAGAAAAATCCTCAAATTAAAGATACAATATGCAATATTTATCAATCTGAGTGGAAGAAAACTGGCGAAATAGTAAATTATCACATATCAGGCAATAGATTTTTGCATCATATGGTGCGTTATTTAGTGGGGTTAATGGTGGCAATAAGTCAAGAAAAGTATAGTATTGAACAATTAAATAAAGAGTTAGATAATCCTAGATCAGATTCAAAACAATTTAAAGCTCCTGCTTATGGATTATTGTTAAAAAATATCTCTTATGAATAGACAAAGATTTAATTTGCTCTTCTATTTATTCTTCATTGGTTTCTACTTATCTGCTGATACGATATCCGAAACAAGAAAAAATGCTATTACAAGAGCAATAGAAAAAGTTGGACCATCAGTTGCAAGTATAAATGTAATCCAAGACTTAGTAGTTCCTTTTGGCGGAGATCCTTGGTTTAATTATTTTTTTCCTGAAATGTTTTACCAGAAACGAAAAGCAAGAAGCTCTGGATCTGGAGTCGTGATTAGTCCTGATGGTTATGTCATTACGAATTCACACGTTGTTGAGAAAGCTAGTGAAGTCTTTGTATCATTAAAAGGTGGGAAAGAATATCCAGCTGAAATTATTGGAATTGATCATATATCTGACATAGCACTATTAAAATTAGATGGAAGAGATTTTTCTTATGCAAATTTATCAAATTCTGATGAATTAATAATTGGTGAGTGGGTTATTGCTCTTGGCAACCCATTAGGACTATTTGAAATCAATAATCAACCAACTGCAACTGTAGGTATTATTAGCGCGGTAGATATGAACTTTGGTGAAATGCAGAGAGGTCAAGTATATAAAAATATGATTCAGACTGATGCAGCAATAAATATGGGTAACAGTGGTGGACCACTTGTTAATAGTCAAGGAAACGTTATTGGAATTAATACTTTTATTTATACAGGATCCTCTTATACTGAGGGTTCAATTGGTATTGGTTTTGCAATCCCAATTAATAGAGCAAAGAGAATTGTTGAAGAATTAAAAAATACTGGTAGAGTTGATAGAAGTTATAAAACAGGTCTAACAGTCCAACCGCTTACTCCTAGAATTGCATTATATATGGATTTAGACATATCTGAAGGATTAATTGTAGTCGAAGTTGAGCAAAAAAGTTCTGCTGATAGATCAGGAGTTAAGAATGGAGATATTATAACTAGAGTTAATGGCGTTGTTGTTAATACAACAAAGGAATTTAGATCAATAATTGAAGAAAGCGATTTAAGACAAGGAGATAAAATTAATATACAGTTATACAGAAATGGACGGAATATTAATAAAAAATTAATTCTAGGTAAGGGTGGGAGATAATTAATCAGTGTTAGCACCTGAAGGTAGAAGAATACTTATATCATTATTGCTATCATCTTTTTTTTTAGGCATAGCATCTCACTATTATAATTATCAGATATTAATCATATTATATTTTATTTTTGGAATACTACTAATCTTCACCTGCAACTTTTTTCGTGATCCTATTAGAAAATGTCCTTCTGATGAATCATTAATTATATCGCCAGCAGATGGAAAAATAATTCGTATCGATCAAGTAGATGATGATAAGGTAGGAAAAAATGCATCTAGAATTTCTATTTTTTTAAATGTATTTAATGTCCATGTAAATCGAGTGCCTTTGACATCTAAAGTAAGTGAGGTCGTACATAAATCTGGAAATTTTATTGCGGCATATAATCATAAAGCTAGCGATGAAAATGAAAGGACTAATATTTTATTCAATGCTACAAAATTTAATTATCGTGTTCTTCAAATCGCGGGACTTATAGCTAGAAGAATACATTGCTATGCTGAAGTTGATAAAGAGATGAAAAAAGGAGACCGTTTAGGTTTTATTATGTTTGGTTCAAGAACTGATATTATATTCCCCAGTTCTGTGGAAATAAAAGTAAATATCGGAGAAAAAGTTAAAGGTGGAGAAACTATTATTGGGAAAATACCATGAAAAAAATGAAGAAAAAACCTAGGGAGTTTATACCGAACATATTCACTGTTATGAACATGTTTATAGGATTCATGGCAATGGGATTTATAATGAGAGGGGATCCTATTCGTGCTGGATGGCTTATTCTTTTGGCATGTTTTTTTGACGTTTTTGATGGAAAGCTAGCTAGGTTATTAGGTATTCCTACCCGTTTTGGGGCAGAGTTTGATTCTTTCGCAGATACTATTTCTTTTTGTGCAGTTCCTTCTCTTATAATATACTTAGTTTACGTTGAAGGTCTTCCTCCTATATTAGGTGGACTCATTAGCTTTGTACCTATTCTTTTCGGAACAATTAGGCTTGCAAAATATAATTTAGATCAGGATAGTAATCCAAAATCCTACTTTATTGGATTACCTACACCCATGAATGCTGTTATGATTGTTAGTTTTCTTTTATTTAATCAGCAAATTTGGGGGAATTATGGAGATCCAAGAATTGCTCTTGTTATGACAGCATTTCTTGGTTTTCTTATGGTAAGTAAAATACGTTTTTCAAAATTTCCATTGATTTCTTTTAAAAAGGGAAAATCAAATACATTGAGTCTTGTTGGGGTTGGTTTAATTATTTTGTCAGCTTTCTTTTTTCAAGGACTTATTTTATTCCCTTTGTTTACACTATACATATTTTGGAGTATAATACAATGGACGTTAGACAATGATAGATTTGAGGAAAAATCTGAAATCCGAGCTAAATTATAAATTAGAAATAAGAAATGAATAAAAGCAGATCGTTTGGATTAGTATTTTTAGTTTTATTTTTTGGATCTATGACAGGGTCTCTTTTAGGAGAGATTCTTGGTTTTCTACTGCCGCCTGGAGTGGTAAAAGACTTTTTTCTTACTAGTATATATTTTGATTTGGCTGGTATTTTTGGAAATGCCAAAGGTGTTATTAGTATTGATTTATTAATGTTTGTACTAAAATTTGGATTAGAAATTACAATTAATTTTACTAGTATAATTGGTTTAGCAACTGCATTTTATTTACTTCGTTTTTACAGGTAATGCAGATAGGATTATATTAAATTCCACTAAATAAATTGAAATGATAAGGAATTAGAAATGTTAGAATCATCAGAAACTTTAATTCGTGCTGGAGTTCCCGGAGGATGGGAATGGGTTATTATTGCTCTTGTTGTTCTTCTATTATTTGGTGCAAAGCGTATCCCAGAGCTTGCACGTGGACTTGGTCAAGGGATTAGAGAATTCAAAGGAGCAGTAGATGACGCCAAGCAAGAATTAGATGATGCAGCAGAAACTATAACCTCTGATAGTGATAAATCAGATAAATAATTTTATAGCTTACTAGATATATTTTATTTATATAATATCTGATTAAAAAATTCAAGCTTTTGCTTCCCAATTTATTGTGCTTTATATGGAACTTTATGTTCAATTTTCCGTAGTAATACTACTTCAATTAATCTAAGCTAGGGTAAAGGGTAGTCTTAAAATGATTGAATTATTACATCCTTGGGTATTAATAGCTCTATTTTTTATTCCTCTTCTATTATGGCTATTTAATGCTAAGAGTTCTTATCTTGAAGGATCGATGCGTATTTCATCTTCTACATTATTAGAAGGATACTTTCGTAGAAAAGGAGAGCGGAAATATAAGATAGTACTTTATCTAAAGATATTAACATTAGTATTAATTATTGTAGCTATTTCAAGACCTCGGAAAATTGATCAATTACAAATGATGAATGTAGATGTAGTGGATATTATTTTAGTTATTGATATAAGTAGTAGTATGTTAGCAGAAGATTTTAAACCAAATAGATTGGAAGCAGTAAAAGAAGCTGCTCAAAAATTTATTGCCAATAGATCAGGGGATCGTATAGGTTTATTAGTATTTGCACGAGAAACCTTTATCCAATGTCCATTGACAACTGATAACAATGTTTTAAGTTCATTATTAAAGGATATTCGTATTGCTGAGAAAGAATATGATGGTACAGCCATTGGGATGGCCATTGCAAATGCAACTAATCGTTTGCGTGATAGTAAAGCTAAGAGTAAGGTTATGATTTTACTTTCTGATGGTAGCAATAATGCAGGAGAACTTGATCCAATAACTGCTGCAGATCTCGCAAGTCAATTTGAAATAAAAATATATACTATTGGTGCCGCAACGGATCAATCACTAACCTATATTCCTGGTGTTGGAAGAATGATCAATGAGATTGATGAAAAAACATTAAAAGAAATAGCGAATGAAACTGGAGGAAAATATTTTAGAGCAAAAGATCGAGATATGCTATCAGAAATATATGCACAAATAGACAGTATGGAACGAACGGAAATAGAAGTAAAAAGTTATACTAAATATAAAGAATTATTTGGATGGTTTCTTATACCAGCATTGATAATTGGAATGAGTACGGAAACATTGAATCGAACAATATTTAATAGACAGACATGATTGCTTTTAGATTTCCATATATATTATTATTCTTTTTAGCATTTTTATTATTTTTTATTATGTGGGTAAAAGTAGAAAAGCATTACAATAAAAAAATTTGGAGAAAGATGGATCCAAAACTAAAGGATAAATTGTTTTCAAGATTAGATGCCAATTTTTTGCAATGGAAAAATCGATTAACTATTATTGGGTTAATTTTTCTTATTTTTTCTGCTGCTGGCCCTCAAATTGGTACAAGGGTTTCTCCTATTGAGAGAAAAGGTGTGGATTTGGTATTTGCAGTTGATGTTTCTGAAAGTATGAATGCGCAAGATATTAAGCCCAGTAGGTTAGAAAAGGCAAAATTTGAAATATCGCAAATAATTAGTCAGTTAAAAGGAGATCGTGTAGGGATAATAGTGTTTGCAGGATCAAGTCATCTTTACTTGCCTTTAACTTCTGATTATGAAGCTACCCAGTTATTCCTTGATGCAATAGATACAAAAATGATTCCAAATCAAGGAACAGATCTTAGCACTGCTCTTCGAACTGCTATGAGCGTGTTTAATAAGGAAGACGATAAATACAAGGTTATGGTACTTGTAACTGATGGAGAAGATCATGAAGGAGCAGCAATAGAAATGGCTAATACAGCTTTAAAGAGTGGGATTGTTACTCACTCAGTAGGGGTGGGTACTGAAAAGGGATCGCTAATACCAATTTATAACGATTCCAGTGATAATCGTTATAAAAGGGATAAAAAAGGTATATTGATAACATCAAAGTTAAATGAAAACATGTTGATTGAATTAGCTAATGCAGGTGGAGGAATATATAGCCGATTCAATAATCGTGATTCCAAATATAAAGAAATTTTGTCTGCAATTGATAATATGGAGAAACGATCAATAGCAACACATATTTATTCAGAATATGAAGATCGATATCAATCATTTGCTACTATTTCTCTATTATTTTTAACTGCTGGATTAATAATGCCTACCAGAAAGAAAAAAATATGAGAATTACTAGATTAAATATTAGTGTTTTTATCATTTGTTCTTATTCAATTGCTATTTGTGAAGATAAAGGAATAAAATTGTATAATAGTAATCAATTTGATAAAGCTAGAGAATATTATGAAAAAATTTTATTGGAACGAAAAGAAGATGCTATTGCAAGTTTTGGATTAGGATCGACTGCGTTTCAACAGAATGATTACTCATCGGCGATGAAGAGATTTGAATCTGCTTTAAATACTGATAATATGGAGCTTAAATCTAGCGCATATTATAATATGGCAAATGTACTTGTAGAGAATCAAAGATTGGAAGAAAGCTTAGCTTTTTATAGGAAATCACTTGTATTAAACCCAAATGATTTAGACTCAAAGATTAACTATGAATTAGTAAAGCTTAGACTTCAAGAACAGAGGAATGATGAAAATCAAGAATCGAATGAAGACAAAGATAGTAATAAAGATCAGTCAAATGATCAGAATCAAAGTAAAGATTCAAAACAAAACAATGAAAATCAAGACGAAGATCAGAACGATCAAGCAGATTCTTCAAAAAAGAATAATGATGAACAACAAAATAAAGATCAAGAAAACAAAAACAATAAGCAGGATAAAGAAAAAGGGGATGAAAATTCATCTAATGAGGAAAAAAAACAGAAACTAATACCTCAAGATAAACAAAATGCAACAGCAATACTTGATGCATTAAAAAATAATGAAAAGATTAATAAAAAGATGCAGATTTCTCAATCAAAAAGAAAAAATTTAGAAAAAGATTGGTAAATACTATGGTTAATTATTTAAGATCTTTTCTTATATATTTATTTCTACTTAGTCATATGTCTGGCGGTTCAGTTCGTGCTACTGTTGATGCAAATAGTATTACTATAAATGAAACCTTTACTTTTAGAATTGAAGCACAGGAAACAGATAAAATACCTTCAGTAAATATCTCATCATTATTAGATGACTTTACTATTGTGAGTGGTCCTGCTCAACAGACAAATTATTCTTGGACTAATGGAAAATCTACATCAACAAAAAGTTTATCATGGACACTAGCTCCAAATCGAGCAGGCAGGTTGGTTATACCTGAGTTAATTATTTCTACTGGAGGTAAAAAATATAAAACAAATCCAATTCGAATAAATGTTCAAAAATCTGGTGCGGTCACAAGTGCAAAAGAATTGTTTGTTTTAACTGAGATTGATAAAGATGAATTATACATGGGCGAGCAAGTAACTGTAACATATAAATTATATACAAGAGTCCAACTTGGTCTTGAAAAGATTGATTATCCTAAAAGCGTTGGCTTTTGGCAGGAAGATTTATCTATACCACAACCCCCTCGTTTTAATCGGACATCAATAAAAGGGGTAGAATATCAAGTTGCAACTTTATATAAAGTTGCTTTATTCCCTACAAAGACAGGAAGTCTAGAAATTTCACCAATGAGTATTACAGCGCAAGTTAAAACAAAGCAGAAAAATAATAGAAGATCAATCTGGGATGATCCTTTTTTTAGTAGCTTTAATAATCGTACAGTTCAAAAATTAATTAGAACTGATGTTGTTAAAGTTAATGTAAATCCATATCCTGAGGGACAACCTGCTGATTTTACTGGTGCAGTTGGAGATTTCAATATTCGAACATGGGTAGACACAAGTGAAGTTCGTATTAATGAAGCTGTTACTCTCAATGTTGAATTACGTGGAACGGGTAATATAAATATGTTTAGTCTTCCTGAGATAAGTTTTCCGGGGGATATGGATGTTTTTCCACCTAACTCTTCTTTTGAAAAAGAAAAATTATGGGATCAATATACAGGTACAATGCTCTGGGAATATATATTAATTCCTAGAGGGTCTGGTAGATATCAACTCCCACGGATTCAACTATCTTTTCTTAATCCAAAGGACGGATCTTGGAATAAAGCTGGAGCAAAATCTATTTCATTGAATGTCCTGCCAGGAGAGGATGATTTTATTAGTAGTACTAAAGGTTTTACAAAAGAAGAAATTTCATTACTAGGAAGTGATATTCGTTATAATACGACAAGTATATCTAATTGGGTTCTACGTAATGAACCGACGATATCAATTAGATCATTATCTTCTCATATTATAGCAGCAATTTTATTCTTACTTCCAATACCTATTACACGATTCAAAGGACATAGATTAAATAATGCACGTAAACGCCAATCAAATAAGGCACTGAAGAAAGCCTTAAAAAATCTAATAAAACCAGAAGAAGATCCATTTATGCAGGTTTCTAGAGTTTTGTATATATATCTTAAGGATCGTTTCTTTCTTTCCAGTGAACATTTAGATCCGTTATCAGTTAAACGAGCTTTAAAAGGTATCATTGAAGCTGACCATTTAGATGCTTTAATTAAAATTTTAAAATTGTGTGATGCAGGTAGATATGGACCTGATGCCTCAGAAGTTCAAGATACACTTTTAGATGATGCTAAAAATATTTTATATAAACTGGATTCGAATAGATGAAGCGTATAATAATTTTCCTTTGCTGTCTTCATATTATCTTAAATGCTGAGACAACAATTTCAGTTGATAGCTTATTCTCAATAGGTAATCGTTACTTTAGTGTAGAAAAGTATGATTATGCTCTGGATGCATTTTTAGCAATATTAGATGAAGTAGAGCATCCTGATCTATATTATAATATTGGTAATATATATTATCGGTTAGGCGATGTGGGGCAAGCAATTTGGGCATACGAAAAAGGAATACAATTATCTCCTATACATAAAGATTTAAAATATAATTTAGATTTTGTCAATGCACGTGTAAAAGATAGGATAGAGGTACCCAAAGGTATTTTATTTATTGAGATATATAGGACAATTAAGAGAAGTATAAAGCTAAAGGATTTATTACTCTGGGGTGGCTTAATGATTCTTTTAGCAGCAATTGCGACATTGTTCAAAGTATTTGGAATTTTAGATGTTCTTTTTGCATTTCGAATGCAGGTCTTTTTATTAATAGTTAGTACTTTAATTCATGTCATAGCTTTGGATAAATATTGGGAAATTTCTGACAAAAATGAAGGTGTTATTATTTCTCCAATTGTTAATGTCCGTTCTGCACCTATTGATAGAAATGAGAAGATAATTTTCCGTATTCATGAAGGTCTAAAAGTTGATATCGTTCAATCGCAACCAGGTTGGTTTGAAATAATATTGCTTGATGGTAAAAAAGGATGGGTTTCACATGAATCCTTATTGAGACTATAATGCTTAATAGAATATATTTTTTTTTGGTTTTTATTTTTTCTTTCATTTTAGCACAAAACTCTAATGAGGTAACCCAGAAAAAATTAAAAGATATACATCCTAGTTGGCCAGTTATAGTAAACAATGCTCTTGATGATTCAACATCTTTTGATGTAGTGTTAACAAAAGATTCAATTCAATTAATTTCAGAAGGATATCGTGTTCAGATTTTAGCAACACGTTATTTTGAATATGCTGATAGTCTTGCAATATCTATTAGTAATAAAATTACTGATAGTGTTTATGTGGAATTTGAAACTCCTAACTATAAAGTTAGAGTAGGAGATTTTATAAATAGGGATTCTGCAGAATTACTACAGCAAGAATTGTTAAAAATGGGTTATAAATCTGCTTGGATATTGCGTTCGAGGATTACTGCTCAAAAAGCAGAGTAAATTTTTTACCCTCCGAGTATTAAAGCTATTCTAAAAAAAGGTTTTGATAATTCTAATTCCTGCTTACCAGCTAAAGGTGCGTTATTTGCTTCCCAACCATTTGAATCATAAAGTGTAAGATTATATCCTAGACTAAGGTCAAATCCAAACCATGGCATTAGAGGATATCTTAATGACATAAATGGGTTGATTACAGTTATATCCGTTGAAGCTTGGGTATTTAAATAAGTTGGATTAGCATCATTAAAAGAAGACCATATGTTTGTCCAGCTATTAGTTCCTGAGTCTTTTAAAATTCGAATGTTTGCATTTCCAAATAATAATGCTACACCAAAATTAACTTCAAGATTTCCATAAGGGTTGTAATTAGACTCAACATAAGGACCTGCAAGAGTTGAAGAAATTGTGATATCACGGTTAACAGCGTTTGCGTCAGCACCATTGATATGAGTACTGCCAGAGAACCCCATTCCACCTATAAATAAATTATTGTATACATTAACAGCTCCACCGCCACCATTCATCATTAAAGTATTTTCTAAGCTGCCCATACCAAAATTATCGGCATTCAATTCTGTAATTTGATTATTAAGCTTATTCCAATCAATAGACCAAAGACCAAGCATATAACCTCCATAGCCTCTATATGCCTGTCCATAAAGTTGAGAAGATAATGTTATCAATAATGTTAAAACCCATATATTTCTTTTCATCATAGTTCTTTTACTCCAAAAATTATTTTATCGTTTAGATAAATATTCAATAATGCGATACGTTAGAAAGTAATATTAATCAATAAAATTAGAAATAGGTAGTATTGAACTATAAAATATTATTTTGGAAAGTAGTATGGCCATATTATTGCGTCTAACAACATTGTTTGTATACAAAAAAAGGTTAAGCCGATAATGCTAGCTATATAAAGCCAATTAGTTTTTTCAAAATTTGACATAAAGAATGAAGAAAGTAATATCACAGAGGAAAATCCAACGGTAAATAAAATAAGTCTAACAACTAGCCACAAAAAAGGTGAAGGATTATTCATCATTGCAAACGTAAGATAAATCCAGATTGCAGATGGTAGAATAATACCAGCATATAAAATATTTATAAACCAAAAACCGTATTTGCCAAACAGTTTAACAGTATCTATATTTATGTAAAATAATATATATGAAGTAAAGAAAAAATATCCCCCAGCTGCCAAAAACATAAAAATAGTATAATATGGTCTGATTAATAGAGGTACGTTTCCCCAAAGATTCATTCTAGTTAAAGGATTGCTTATTAATCCATGAGCATAAGACCCAAGAACACTTAGGCCCCCAATAATATTAATACAATAAAATAGTATAAGTTGCTTATTCATCTGTTAGATATGATATTATACATTCGAAAAGATAAGTTCAATTAATATTGTAATTCAAACACAATAATATTTATATAAAAAAACAAAATATTATTTAGTATCTGCCATTGACACCATTAATTATATCTTCGTAATTTTGCCAATATGACAGAGTTTAATTTAATTAGTGAATATCAACCTAGCGGAGATCAGCCTCAGGCTATCGATGCTCTTGTATCTAGTCTAAAAGAAGACTCCAAGCATCAAACTCTATTAGGGATAACCGGTTCAGGAAAAACATTTACAATAGCGAATGTAATTCAACAATTACAGCGTCCTACTCTAATTATATCTCATAATAAGACTCTAGCAGCTCAATTATATGGAGAATTCAAACAATTATTTCCCCATAATGCTGTAGAATTTTTTATAAGTTATTATGATTATTATCAACCTGAGGCATATTTACCTGTAACAGACACCTTTATTGAAAAGGATATGTCGATTAATGAAGAAATTGATATTTTGCGTCTAAAAGCTACAAGTTCATTATTAGCTCGAAAAGATGTAATTGTTGTTAGCTCTGTCTCATGTATTTATGGTATTGGCTCTCCTGCTGAATACCAAGAACAGGTTATTCAGGTTCAAAAATCAATTCACTTAAATAGAAGAGCGTTTTTTCGCAAACTTGTAAATATTCATTATAACCGGAATGATGCGGTCTTTAAAAGAGGGACATTTCGTGTCCGTGGTGATATTATTGAAATTTATTTAGCTTATGAAGATATTGGTGTTCGATTAGAAATGTTTGGTGATACCATTGATTCTATATCGAGATTTAATCCTTTAACTGGAGAAGTCTTAAAGGAAATGGCTAATGAATTTATTTATCCAGCAAAACACTTTGTTACTGATCAGCAATCTATAAAAAATATAGTACCAGATATCAGAGAAGAATTAACTCAAAGACTAGAAGAGTTACGTTCAGATGGAGGTTTGTTAGAGGCGCAAAGATTAGAGCAAAGAACTAATTTTGATTTAGAAATGATGTTAGAAGTGGGTTATTGTTCCGGAATCGAAAATTATTCTAGATATTTTTCAGATAGGCAAACCGGAGATAGGCCTTATACATTAATTGATTTTTTTCCATCTGATTTTCTTACAATTATTGATGAATCCCATGTTACTCTTCCACAAATTAAAGGTATGTATAATGGTGATAGAGCCCGCAAAGAAGTTTTAGTAGAACATGGGTTTCGTTTGCCTAGTGCATTAGATAATAGGCCTTTACAGATAAATGAATTTTTACCGTTGCAAAATCAAATTATACATGTTTCAGCAACTCCAGGGGATAAAGAACTTGAATTATGTGGTGGGGAAGTAGTTGAACAAATTATACGTCCTACAGGTTTACTTGATCCTAAAGTAGAAGTAAGAAAGACAGAAGGACAAATAGATGATATTATTGGAGAAGCTAGACTAAGAGCAAATAAAAATGAACGCACATTAATTACTACTTTAACTAAACGAATGTCAGAAGATCTATGTGAATATCTGAGGGGTGTAAATCTTCGTGTTCGATATCTACATAGTGATATTGTTTCTCTCGAACGGGTTAAAATTTTAAGAGATCTTCGATTAGGGGAATTTGATATCCTTGTTGGGATTAATTTACTCAGAGAGGGATTGGATCTTCCTGAAGTCTCACTAGTTGTTGTTTTGGATGCAGATAAGCAAGGTTTCTTGAGAAGTCATACATCATTAATGCAAGTTGCAGGGAGAGCTGCACGCCATCAAGATGGTTCTGTTATACTTTATGCAGATAAAATTACTCAAGCAATGGAATATTTAATCAATGAAACGCAACGTAGAAGAAAGATACAAGAAACATACAATAAGAAATTAGGAATTACACCAACTACAATCTATAAATCTACAGAAAATATTTTATCTAGTACTTCAGTAGCTGATTCGTTTCAATATGATAATTATGATACAATTGTAAATCGTAAAGGGGACGATTTTTCCAAAATAGATAAGAAGTTAGCGCTTGATATGATGAGAAAAGAAATGCTAGAGGCGTCAGATGACTTGGAATTTGAAAAAGCTGCAAAACTACGTGATGAAATCAAAAAATTAGAAAAAGAATTAGAAGGTATATTTTAATGAAAATATTTATTACTGGAGGAGCTGGTTATATAGGATCCCATGTTTCTATACAGTTATTAGATGCTGGTCATGAAGTAACGGTTTATGATGATCTTTCGCTAGGTTTTAAAGAAAATATTGATAAACGAGCAAAATTTGTTAATGGGTCAACGTTGGATTTATATCATTTAAAAAAATCTTTATCGGATAATTTTGATTTAGTTATTCATCTTGCTGCTTATAAAGCTGCAGGTGAATCAATGGAGCTTCCATCAATATATTCTAATAATAATATTAATGGGAGCGTTAACCTGATAAACGTAATGCTAGAACATGGGATTAAGAATCTAATTTTCTCTTCTACAGCTGCAGTATACGGATATCCGAGTTATCTACCTATAGATGAGAATCACGCCTTAAATCCAATCAATTTTTATGGTTATACCAAGTTAGTAGTTGAAAATTTAATTCAGTGGTATGCGAAATTAGGGAAATTAAACTATGTGATATTTAGATTTTTTAATGCTGCAGGATATGATGCTAATGGTAGGATTAAACGTGTTGAACAAAATCCTGCTAATTTGTTACCCATAATTATGGAAACTGCAAATAAGACGCGAAAAAAGGTGGAAGTTTATGGTGATACTTATGATACTGCTGATGGTACCGGAGTACGCGATTATATTCATGTTAGTGATCTAGCATTAGCACATGAAAAGGCAATCGATTACTTATCTGAAAAAAATAGTAATTTGATCACGAATTTAGCAACAGGAGAGGGATACTCTGTTCTTGAAATTATAAAACGAGTTGAAGATTTAATATCCACAAAAATTATTTATGATGTAGTTAAAAAAAGAGAAGGCGATCCTGCAGTCATGATAGCATCATCTAAGATTGCATATGAAGAACTTGGCTGGGAGCCACATTTTTCTAGAATAGATATAATTTTAGATAGTATGTGGAATATTTATAAAGGGTTTTAATTAGGAGTATATAAAAGTGATTGATATTGAAAAATTACAATCAAGATCAGGAATTATCGGTAATTCAGACTCGATTCGAGAAGTTCTAGATTTAATTGCTCAGGTTGCCCCTGTTGATATTACTGTTTTAATATCAGGTGAATCAGGTACGGGAAAAGAAATGATAGCGAAAGCTATTCATAAATTTAGTAAGCGATTGCAACATAATATGATTACCGTAAACTGTGGAGCTATACCTGTTGGAATTATTGAAAGTGAGTTATTTGGACATAAGAAAGGCTCTTTTACTGGTGCAAATGAAGATCGAAAAGGATATTTTGAGAGTGCTCATAAGGGAACAATTTTTCTTGATGAAATAGGTGAAACCCCATTGGAAACTCAAGTTAAACTTCTCCGCGTTCTGGAAACGGGAGAATTTATGCGTGTTGGAGATTCTAAGACTTTATATACTGATGTGAGAGTAATAGCTGCAACAAATAAAGATCTCAGAGAACTCGTAAAGAAAAACCAATTTCGTCAAGATCTTTATTTTCGCATAAAAACAGTTCAAGTAGATTTGCCACCTTTAAGAAATAGAATTGAAGATATTTCTCAGCTTGTTGAACGATTTGCCTTAGAATTTACTCGTGAAAATGATATCCCGTACCGGGGATTTATTCCCGAAGCAATTCGCTTTATGAAAAATTATAATTGGCCTGGCAATGTAAGAGAACTTAAGAATTTTGTTGAAAGTATATTAGTTTTGCAGAAAGGAGAAAGAATTACTTTAAAAATGGTTAATGATAAATTAGGTGTTCCTCAAAATTTTCATAATGATAATTTACCTGTAGTTGTAAATCAATCTGCAGAACAAGCCGAGAGAGAACTTATTTTAAGACAATTATTGTTATTGCGTCAGGATGTAGGCCTTATTAAAGATATAATGAACAATAGTAAAAATATATCTGTTCCATCTCCATCAGATGTTTCTTTCTTTCCTAATGATGATCATTCCAAATTAACGGATAATATGGAAGTAGATGCAGATGGACAAAAACTAGTGCGGGATGATGCAATTGGTGATATGTCTCTTGAAGATCTTGAGAGAGAAGCAATTATTCGTACATTAAATTATTTTAATAATAACCGTCGTAAGGCTGCAAAATCTTTGGGGATGAGCGAAAGGACGTTATATCGTAAAATACATGATTATGGTTTAGGTAAAAAAAATAAATCATATAGGTCTACAAAAGAATGAAACAATTTATTTTTATAACCATTATACCATTATTTTCAAGTTGTATATTTTATTCAATGGCGGGATCTATACCACCACATATTAATAGTATTTCAATCCCAATGGTTGAGAATCAAACAGTAGAATTCGGCATTTCAGAGGCAGTAACTGATAATCTAGTTAATCAATTTTTGGAAACTAACATTCTTCAATTAGATGAAGAGGGTAATGCTGATTCTATTTTAAAAGGAAAAATAATTCGTGTGAAAGATGCTCCTTATACATACACTAAGGAGGAGTCAGTAACAGAATATCGCTTCACTATTACAATGGATTTAGAATGGTTTGATGTTGCAGAAGATAAAGTAATTATAAAAAAACAATACTCTGGTTTTGGCGCATATGGATTGAGTGGTGATATCAGTTCAGATCAGATTGATAACGATGGTGATGGTTTGGTTGATAGTGAAGATGAAGATGAATTTGGAGATCCAAGAGAGTATGCAACAAAAGTTGCTGTAAAAAAGATAGCTCAAGATATATTAAATGAAATAATGACATCTTGGTAATTCGATATTTGAAAGGAAAAGAAAAAATAAATGAAAAAAAGATTTCTATCTGATATTTCAGAAGTTGACGGTAAAGAAGCAACATTTGATGGTTGGGTATATAATACTCGATCTATAGGTAAAATTTGGTTTTTAATTCTACGTGATGGCACAGGTATGACTCAGTGTGTAGTATCGTCAGACGAAACTAGTGAAGAAGTATTTAATTTAGAAAATATTTTAACTCAAGAGTCATCTATTACTGTAACAGGCATTGTGAAAGAGGAGCCACGTTCAATAGGGGGATATGAAATATTGGTGAAAAATATTGTAGTTCATCAATTATCTCAGGATTATCCGATTTCATTAAAGGAACATGGAACCTCATTTCTAATGGATCATAGGCATTTGTGGATACGCTCTAAAAGGCAACATGCTATTTTAAAAATACGCCACCAAGTAATTAAATCATGTAGAGATTTCTTGGATAATAATGGGTTTACTCTTGTTGATACCCCAATTTTTACTGCTAATGCTTGTGAGGGAACATCTAATCTTTTTAATGTTGATTATTTTGATAGATCCGCTTATTTGACCCAAAGTGGTCAGTTATATTCTGAAGCAAGTGCAGCTAGTTTTGGAAAGGTTTATTGTTTTGGCCCAACATTTCGTGCAGAAAAATCTAAGACTAGAAGGCATTTAACAGAGTTTTGGATGGTTGAACCTGAAATGGCATATTATGATTTAGATGATAATATGGATTTGGCTGAACAATTTGTTGAGAGTATTGTTCAATCATGTCTAAATAATTGTAAAAATGAACTAGATACGCTCGAAAGAGATACTTCCTCTTTAGAAAAAGTTAAAGCGCCTTTTCCGCGTATTACTTATGATGAAGCTGTTAAGATTCTAAGTGATAATGGGGCTGATTTTTCTTATGGTAATGATTTCGGAGGAACAGATGAAACAATTATATCTGAACAATATGATAGGCCTATAATGGTGCACCGATGGCCAGTAGATGTTAAGGCATTTTATATGAAGCGTGATAATAAAAACGAAAAACTAGCTTTAGGAGTAGATATGCTGGCTCCAGAAGGGTATGGAGAAATTATTGGAGGAGGTCAAAGAGAGGATGATTTGGAGATATTAGAGAAAAGAATAGAAGAACATGGATTAGATAATAAAGATTTTAAATGGTATTTGGATTTGAGGAAATATGGATCAGTGCCGCATTCAGGTTTTGGTTTGGGAATTGAAAGAACAGTAGCTTGGATAACTGGAATAAAACATATTCGTGAAACAATTCCATTTCCTAGAACGATGTCTCGATTAGAGCCATGACATTCTCTCGTAAACGTATTTCTGTATTTGGTGGAAGGGATGTAAGCAATGAAATATATCATAAGACTTATATGCTAGGTGGGTTATTAGCTAAAGAAGGATATTTAGTATATTGTGGTGGTGGAGAAGGTGTAATGGAAGCAATAGCCAAAGGAGTATACAAAAATAAAGGTACTTGCATAGGGATATTAAAGGGTGAATCTTTATCTGAAATGAATAAATATATTACTATTCCAGTATCAACTAATATGGGTATATCACGCAACGCTTTGCTAGCATATAATTGCGATGTCGCTGTGGCTATTAGTGGCAAATATGGAACATTATCTGAAATTTCATATGCATTCCAATTAGAGAAGCCAGTTGTTGGTTTAAATAGTTGGAATTTAACTGGTCTTACAAATGTAAATGACCCAAATCAAGTAATAGACTTTATAAAAGAGAATACATAATTAATCAGACTTTAAGATTTTGTTGCAAATGAAAATAGCTTTATGCCAAATAAATCCCACGGTTGGAGCCTTTAAGGAAAATAAGGACCTAATATTACGTAATTACATGGAGAGCCTAGATAATGAAGCTGATATAGTAGTCTTTCCAGAAATGTCTATAACAGGTTATCCAATTGCTGATTTACTATATGAAAATGGTTTTGTTAATCAAAATATGATCATTTTAGATGAAATTTCTTCTAAATCAACAAAACCAATGATTTTAGGATATGTTCATGAAGATCATGGTCATTTATTTAACTCTGCTGCTGTCTGTGTTAATGGAAAACAAACTTTTAGGTATGATAAAATATTATTACCAACCTATGATGTTTTTGATGAAGATAGATATTTTTCTCCTGGGAAAGAATTGGGATTGTTTAATATTGATATCAATGATGAACAAATAGTTATTGGTTTACAAATTTGTGAGGATCTGTGGGATCATGAATATGATCGTAAAATTTCACATGAGCTATCTAAATCTGGTGCATCATTTATTATAAATATTTCTGCATCTCCTTATCATAGGTTAAAGTTCAATGAAAGGATAGATTTAATTAAGGATAAAGTAAATAACATAAATAAACCAATTTATTATTGTAATCTAGTTGGTGCGCAGGATGAACTTATTTTTGATGGAGAGTCCCTTGGTTTAAGTAGTGATGGAAAATTAGTTGGCTTAGGAAAAAAATTCTCAGAAGATATAATCTATATTGATTCTAATGCGGATTTAGCTATTCCTAAACCAAAAATTGATAAATATTCTGAAGTGTATAATGCACTTATACTAGGTGTTAAAGATTATTTCCATAAGACTTTTCATTCTGAAGCCGTTATTGGACTTAGTGGAGGGATTGATTCTTCATTAGCAGCATGTATAGCAACAGATGCTCTTGGTTCTGATAAAGTACATGGCGTTTCTCTTCCTTCAAATATTTCAAGCGATCATAGTAAAGATGATGCAAAGCAACTTGCTGCTAATCTTAATATTGACTTTAGATCAATTTCAATAGGGAATATTGTTGATGAATACGATGATACTTTGAAAAATGAATTTTTTGGAACTGAAAAGAATGTGGCTGAAGAGAATATACAGGCTCGAATAAGGGGTGATATACTTATGGCATTAAGTAATAAATATAATTGGCTTGTATTATCTACAGGAAATAAGACAGAAATGGCTTTAGGATATTGTACTTTATACGGTGATATGTCTGGAGGTCTCTCCGTTATATCGGATTTATCAAAGGATGATGTTTATGCTTTAGCACATAAAATTAATTCTGTAGCTGGATATGATAGAATTCCAAAAAACTGTATAGAAAAACTTCCATCAGCAGAATTATCCGAAGGACAATTTGATCCATTTGATTATAAAATTGTCAGCCCCTTGGTTGATCGTATAATTGAATATCGTGAGTCCCCATTAACTTTAATGAATGATGGTTATGATCCTCAACTAGTATATGATATATATAATAGAATTAAAGCCAATGAATATAAACGTAGGCAAGCTGCACCTGGTTTAAGAATTAGTTCTAAAGCCTTTGGTGTAGGAAGAAGGATTCCCATAGTTAACCATTATAAATACCAGGAGGAATAGTTGAAAATATCGCTTTATTTTTTATTGCTCTTTACATTACTAAATAGTCAATCTGAAGCGCCAGCAGATTATTGGACTAAACTTAGTCAAGGTGAGAAAGTTGCTTTTGTCAATGGTGCTTATGGTGGTGTAGCTAGAATGAAGTTGCATCATGAAAGAGAAGTTCAAAAACAATATATGAAAGATCCATATTGGGTTCAGCCATATTATATTAACAGGTTCTATGCTATAGTTGATGAGCATATATCTCAAGGCGTAACATATGATTTAAATATTGTTGCAGGGCACTTAGATGCATTATATGCAAATTATGATAATAGAAATATACCTATATTAGAAGCTATTCGGATTGTTTCTGTGGCTCAAGATGGGGAACCACAGAAAGCAGACTTAATCTTACTGAGAGCTCAAAAAAAATATAGTCCTTAATTAAGTATAATAATTTCTTTGGTAAATAGTATAGAGTTTGGTACTAGCACTTTTTTATCTTCAGACTCAATCGTAGTATAACGCAAATCAATATTGATAACTTTTCCCTCGTGACCAACAATGCTTATTTTATCATTAATTTTGAAAGGTTTATGTAATAAAATGATGGAACCAGCTATTAAATTTGAGACTACATCTTTTAGAGCGAATCCAAGAGCAAATCCTGTTAACCCTAAACCGGCAACCAATGCTGAGACATTTATTCCAAAAGTTCCAAGCGATGTAATTAAACCGAAGACTATAAGACCAATTTTTGCGATTCGACCAATAAGGAATAAAAGTTGCTTATTTAATCCACGCTTATTTGCTATTCTTATAATCAAAAATTGCGTAAAAAGACCACTGACCCAAAAAAGTAAGAATATTAAAATACTAAATACCAAGTTAGGTAGAAATTCAGCAATATTCTGATATATGCTATTTAATATTAGCTCTATGTCCATTCTTCAACTTACGTTCAAAGGTAATTTTAACCCAAATTTAATTGGGTTTTATCCGTATAAATAATTTTATGAGCAATGAGTTTCAATAGTCAATATATCTTTAGCTACTTAATTTCTTCTTAATGAATAAAAGCAAGATAAGAAATTTTTGTATTATCGCTCATATTGATCATGGCAAGTCAACTTTAGCAGACAGGTTATTAGAAAATACTAAAACGTTATCTAAAAAAGATATGCAGGACCAAGTTTTGGATAGTATGGATCTAGAAAGAGAACGAGGTATTACAATTAAAAGTCATCCCATACAGATCCACTATAAACATAATGATGGAGAATCATATATATTCAATCTTATTGACACACCTGGACATGTTGATTTTTCTTATGAAGTATCTAGATCGCTGGCAGCGTGTGAAGGTGCTTTATTAGTAGTAGATGCGGCACAGGGAGTAGAAGCACAAACAGTAAGCAATACTTACTTAGCAATCGAAAATAATTTACAGATTGTACCTATTATTAATAAAGTAGATTTACCTAGCGCCCAGATAGAGGATGTTGCTCAGCAGATAATTGAATTAATAGGTTGTGATAAAGATGAGATTATACATGCTAGTGCAAAAAATGGTATAGGTATTAACTTTATTTTCGATGCAATTGTTAATAGGATACCTCCTCCAATTGAAAATATTAAAGCATCTCCTAGAGCGTTAATTTTTGATTCTACGTATGATAATTATCGGGGGGCAATACCTTATGTACGTGTTGTTGATGGGGTTTTAAAAGCTGGGTCCACAGCTAAATTTTTTGGCCATCAACATGAATATGATATAACAGAAGTTGGGCATTTTGTAATTAAGATGATAAAATCAGATGAATTAAGACCTGGTGATGTTGGCTATGTAATTGCAAATATTCGTGATGTATCACATATATTGCCTGGTGATACTTTAACAATAAAGCAAAACCAGGCTGAAGAACCACTTCCTGGATTTAAAAATATTAAACCAATGGTTTTTTCTGGTTTATATCCATCAGATAGCGATCATTATAATCAATTGCGAAGTGCGTTGGATAAATTAAAGTTAAATGATGCATCATTAATCTATGAACCAGAAACCAGTGAGGCATTAGGCTTTGGCTTTCGCTGTGGATTTCTTGGACTATTACATATGGAGATTATCCAGGAGCGTTTAGAGAGAGAGTTTGAAGTTAATTTGGTAACCACTACACCAAATGCTAGGTATCTTATTATTAGGAAAGATGGATCGGAAATCGAAGTTGATACTCCGGCTAAAATACCTGCAAGCTCTTATATTGAAAATATTAAAGAACCTTACATGTCTTGTGAAATAGTTACCCCTGTAGATTACATAGGAAATATTATGAAATTGTGTCAAGGAAAGCGTGGTATATATAAGAATACTAATTACTTGACAAAAGAAAAAGCACAATTACACTATGATCTTCCTTTGGCAGAAATTATTTTTGATTTTTATGATAAATTAAAGTCAATTAGTCGAGGATATGCATCCTTTGATTATGGATTTTCAGATTATAGAGATGGAAAATTGATGAAGCTTGATATACTTCTTAATGGGGATGTGGTTGATGCTTTATCTGTTATTACACATGCTGATGATGCTTACGATCGTGGAGTTGCTTTATGTAGTAAATTAAAAGAGTTAATACCTAGACAATTATTTGATGTCCCTATACAAGCATCTTTGGGAGCTAAAGTAATTTCTAGAGCTACTGTAAAGGCGTTAAAAAAGAATGTAACTGCAAAATGTTATGGAGGGGATATCACTCGTAAGCGCAAACTATGGGAGAAACAAAAGAAAGGTAAAAAAAGGATGAAATCAATTGGAAAAATTGCAATCCCACAGGAAGCCCTTTTGGCAGTTTTACAGTTAGATAAATAATAATTATTAATCATAAAAAATGAAGAAACTCAATAGGATATCAAAAATAGCATATACACCAAGACCTCCTTATGTTTGTGCGATATTTACTTCTATTAGAACTGATGTTCAAGAGGGATATGATAAAATGGATGAACTTACATTTAAAGAAATAGAAACTATTAAGGGATACTTGGGGTATGAATCATTTAGGGATGAAAATGGTTTTGGAGTAAATGTATCTTATTGGAAAGATATGATTGCTCTAAAAAATTGGAAAGAAAACACATTACATAAAAAAGCACAAGAATTGGGAAAAGAGAAATGGTATAAAAACTATAAATTAAGAATTTGTTCAGTTGAAAGAGATTATGAAAAATAATCTTTCTGCTTGTTTTTAAGTGCGGAATGATAAATAATTATTTCACTCTATGAAAAACTCAAATTACTTATCTGTAACAAATTCGCCTTTATATAGCTTTATTTTTACTATACCTTTATTCATCATATATGAAATAGGTGTTTTTACTATTTCAGTAAACGATATTGTAATTTTAAGGAATGGTGCAGATGTATTAATGCGTCAAGTATTGGGGTTATTTGGTATTTATGGAATTTATGGATTTAGCGCCTCATTCATGATTGGATTCATGGTTGCCTTCTTACGACAAAAGAAATCTCTTGAGACTACAGTTATCAAAGGAGAATATCTAATTTGGATGTTTTTTGAAAGCATATGCTGGGGAGCTTTACTTTTTATTTTAATGGGATTTACTACTACTTTATTAATGGCCAATTCTACTGGTACAATGCTACAACAAGTTGTTTTATCTATCGGAGCAGGGATTTATGAAGAATTTGTTTTTCGTGTCATTCTTATTGCAGGATTTGGCTCCATATTAGGATTTATTTTCCAATGGAAAAAATTTGCTAAAATAACAAGTGGAATCATTCTTTCAGCCGCATTATTCTCATTATTTCATTTTATGGGCGATTATGGTGAAGAGCCAAATTTCTCTGTCTTTATGATGCGTTTTATCGCGGGGATTTTTCTAGGATTGATTTATGTATTTCGGGGTTTTGGTCCTGCAGCATATGCTCATACAGTTTATGATTTAATTATTCTTACTCTTGTAACAACGCAATTATAATTTTTTATAAGTAATTGATTTAAATGTATTATTTTTTAAATGAAAATTTTAACTAAAATGCAGAAATATTTATTTAGCATATTTATCCTATTGTATAGTCCGATTACTGCAGGTTCAAAGATCAGTGATCTGAATGTATATATTTACCCTGAATACTACTATAGCGGTATTATGGTAGAAATAAATGGGAAAGTTGATTTGTCAGATGGCCATTTATCTATGGAAATGCTCGTTCCAGCAATGACAGATTCTGTTTTTTTTGTATCAGGATCTTCCAACGATGAATCTGAAGTAAAAGCATTAGATATAAAGGATGAAAATTCAATGAGATGGGTGCATTTAGATTTAAATAAATCCCCATTTAGAATTTTTGTTTTTTATAACCCTTTAAATTCTTCAATTAGAAGAGATATTCAATATCCTTTGCAATTCTCAACTTCATTAGGTGAATTTCATGTTTTTGTTCAAGAACCGCTTATTTCAACTAATTTTTATATTGATTTAGAATCAACTTCAAATAAAGATCAGCATAATATTGTATTCCACCAGATACATTTTCAAGGATTAAAAGAAATGTCTAAAGAGATGATTAATCTAACTTACGATAATCTCTCAGGGAAGACTACTATGCAATATTTACAAGATAGATTAACTGAAAATTCAATTGATAATGATAAAGTCACTCAATTAAAAAATAATAAAATTCCGAAGCGACACAGGATTCCATTGTGGGAGCCATTTGCAGTATTAGGTATTTTATCCGTTTTAGTTGGAGGGTTATTTATAAAGAATAATCAGAATATGAATTATAATAATAACAAAAGTTTTTGTTCAAAATGTGGCAATAAATTAGATAATAGTGATAAATATTGTTCTACTTGTGGGAGTAAAATATAATGTGGCCTATCGTATATGATTTTGGTTTAATTCGAATCTTCGGATTTGAATTTCATCTAGCAATTTACTCATATGGATTAATGTTAGTAGTTGCTTTTTATACTTGTTATGCATTGTTATTTAAAGAAATGGAACGCTTAAAATATGATCAAAATTTAGCTTCAGATATTGTTACTTCGGCAGCCTTAGGAGGAATTATCGGATCGAAGATATATTACTTAATAGAAAACTTTGATCGTGTGATTGTTGATCCATTTGGAATGATATTTAGTGGTGCAGGGCTTGTATTCCTTGGGGGGTTAATGGGAGGAACAATCGGTGTTACAATTGTACTAAGAAAGAATAGATTACCATGGTTCCAATTTGCTGATATTATTGCTCCATTATTAATTATTGGATACTCTATTGGAAGAATAGGCTGCTTTTTAGTTGGTGATGATTATGGTTTGCCTACAAAATCAATTTTTGGTATGTCATTTAAATTTGGCGCACCTCCAACAACATATGAATCAATTGCTTTTAATTATCCTTGGTTAGATATTTCTAATTTTAATCCTGGTGATATAATAACCGTTTATCCTACTCAAATAATTGAATCAATTATCGGATTTGGGATCTTCATATTTTTATGGAAAAAAAGAAAAAAAATAGTAACGCAAGGTAGCTTATTTTTTACTTATTTAATCATTGCAGGTATGGAACGATTTTTTATTGAATTTATTCGTCTTAATCCAAAATATATATGGATTGTAACTGATGTCATTGGATTTTCTGGAGCACAAGTTATTTCACTTATTATGATTATAATTGGGATATATATGTTGACTAACCCTCCACAAAATTCTGAAACAAAAGTAGCAACTTAATCATATAAACCCTATGATTAGGGCTGTTATTAGTTTTTTCTTTATTAGCAGTTTATTAGCTCAAAACTTTGACATTTATGATTTTCCTGCTAAACTAAAAAAACAAGATTTTTCTATTGATAAAATAATAAAGGGACATGGTGGATGGACTTTTTATATAGATATTGACTCAAGGATTGCAGCAAGTCAATCATCTATGGGAAGGTTTTATTTCGCTGGTGGATTTGGTGATAATTATGATTCATTTATTGATCCCATAGGATTTAGTATTTCAAATTTAGATTTATATATATTTGATAGAAGTCAAAATAAAGTTTTTCGTTTTGATTATTCTTTAAACCTAATTAATAGTTTAGATCTAAGTCTTAATTTGAATAGATCTAACATAGTTATAGATGATTTCGCAGTTGACAGTTGGGGATATTATTATCTTCTTTCTAAAAATGATAATGCAATTCTTCGAGGAAATATTTCAGGCGTAGATCCCCTTATATTTATTGATTTAGATCAGCAGATGATTGATAAAGATTGTTGTGATAAAATTAAAATTAGCTCTAATGGAGATATAGCTCTATTGTATCCATGCTTAAAGCAGTTAGTTATATTTAATCGATTGGGTAGATTAAAATATAAACTAAACCTTGCAATAGATAACCCTAAGACCATTACAGATATTAAAGACTCATGGGTCATGCTAAATGATCAAGGAGAAATAGAGATAATTGATAAATCAATATCAAAACTATTTTCAATCCCATTAATTGATAATGAATATTTGATAGATCTAACTAATAATAACTTCAAGATATTATGTTTAACAAATCAAAGGATAATAGAATTTTATCTTGATTAATCGAATTATTTTGATTGGTTTGTTTGTTTCTATTATAAAAGGACAAATCATTTCAACATTAGATACAATTAATGTTCTTCCATACTCATCAGAGATAAAGCTTCAACATAATTTGATAATTGATACAACTTTTTCAATCTTAAAACAAGATACTGATTCTATTGAATATTCATTAGATCCAATTAATGGGTTATTTTTTATAGATAATCAGAAAAAAAGGATCCAATCCATAATTGTCAAATATGATTATTATTCAATACCGTTGCCAACGAAGATTGGCCCAAAATGGATAGATCTTCCTCTTGTAGATTCTTTGATAATAAATCATGATCTAAGTAATAATATTGAATTAACATCATATCCAATTGCGAAAGAAAAGGAATCGATCTATTCTTCAGGAACAGTTTTTAGAAATTTGAATATTTCCCCAAGAGGAGGCTCAGAGTTTAGCGGCGGATTTCAAATGCAGATACAAGGATCATTAGGAAATGATATAGTAGTTGGTGGTGTTTTATCTGATCAAAACTTTCCTATCCAACCTGATGGAAATACAAGCAATTTAGATGAGATTGATAAAATATTTTTTCAAATTAACCATAATAATTTTGAAGTTACCGCTGGTGATGTGGATATAAATATTGAATCTGGTAAATATTTAAATGTAAAAAGAAAAACTGTTGGTATTAATAACCAATTTAAATATGAAGGAGTAGCTGGAACTGGTGCTGTCGCTGGTTCAAAAGGGATAATGCATCAGATCGAATTTAAAGGTGTTGATGGGAAGCAAGGTCCCTATAGTCTTACAGCAAAAAATGGTAATAAGGATATTATCATTATAGCAGGATCTGAAAGAATATGGCTAAATGGTGTACGTTTATATCGTGGAGAAGATTATGATTATACAATTGATTATAGTCTTGGTGAGATATCCTTTATGCCAAGAAATATAATATTTTTTGATAGTGATATTTATATAGAATACCAGTATGCTGATGAACAGTATAATCGCAACCTTTTGACTTCATCAATAAATAAAGAATTAAACAATAAAGGCAATCTTCAATTAAGTTGGATTCGCGAATACGACCAAACATTAAATACAAATAATGAAATGAATAGTGAGGCAATATCACTTTTCAAAGATTTAGGGGATAAAGAGATATTTATTAGTGGAGCTCAAGAAGACTCGATAGGTATATATGTATTTATAGATAGTATTTATTCTTTTGATTCAACAAATACAATCATTGGGCAGCATTACCAGGTCTCATTCACTCATGATAGTAAAAATGGTGAATATGTAAGAAAATTATCTAATAGTGGGGTTCTTTATTATCAATGGGTGGATAGGCAAAATATCGAACTATCAAACAAATCAATAGATTACTATAGCCCTGTGAGACAATTGGTTGCGCCAGAAAGTCATCAGTTAATTCAAGCATTAAGTAATTATCGTGTTAATAATTGGCTAGATCTATCTTTGGAACTAGCATTATCAGAGTATGATAAAAATAGCCTATCCAAAATAGATGATAATAATAACCAAGGTATTGGTCATCAAATAAAAATATCTGGAGATCAGATATCATTGAATAATAATATAATTATCGGATATGAGATTTTACAGTGGGGTAGAAATAAAAGATTTCATTCATTGCAAAGAGATCGATCAATAAACTTTAATCAAGATTGGAATATTACACCTATTTATGGTGAAAATGAACTAATGCAAAATATCAATTCGAAGGTTTTCATTGATTCTCTGTTATTAATTAATACAAATCTATCTAGTTACAAGATTGGATCTAATAAGAAAGATAGAGCCCAATTAGATTTTAAAGGTAGTACTAGATTTTTTAATAATATTTCGGGAAGCATCAATCAAGTACGATCTAATAATGAGTATTATCAAACAATAGATTTTAACACAAAACTATTTTCAGGATCCATCCACCCAGTGATTGATTATAAAAATGAATATTCCGATAAATTATATCATTTTAATCATCTTACATCTGGACTTCAATTTAATGGACAACGATTACAAAGTATTTTAGGATTCGGGCGTAGAGAAGATTTTGTATATAATGATAATAAAGAGACCTTATTCTCAAAAGGATATTTTGGTGAACTTGATATAAAATTTAAATCTTTATCTGGATGGAATCATTATGTTATATATCGTAAGAGGATTAAAACAGAGTTTATAGATAATCAAAAAATTAATTATGATTTATTACAAGCAAGGACTTTTATTAGAAAGCCAAGAATTCCATTGCGTTTTGATGCAAAATTTAAAATTGAAGAGGTTCTTACAGAGGAAAGAATGACAGTATATGATTCAATAGGTGTTGGTTTAGGAACGCATCGTTACGATATGCAATTTGAAGAATATGTTCCTGATCCTAATGGTGCATATATCGCTTATACAGTATTATCTGGAAGTCGAATACCTACAACGAAATTTGAAGGAATTCAGCGTTTAGAATATGATTTTAGTAAAAAGTATAAAACATTTTTAAAAAATATTAAATATAGGATGGATTGGAAATGGGACTTTAATGGGAATGATTTTCATATTAATAAATATAGGGAAAATAATTTAAATAGTAAGTCAGTAGTACGTTCTAAATCGAAACTACTTAATGAAATAAGCTACTTAAACCAAAATGGCCACCAAATAAAGATATGGAATATAAATGAGAGAGATTTAAATAGCTTGGATCCAAGAGGGCCAGATTTAAGGATTAATAATGAAAATGGAGTGGATTATTTAAAACCAATTATAAATGAAATGCATTTTGGTTTAAAATTAGATCAACATCGCAAAAATATTAAGTCTAGTTTTTCTTCATTGAGAGATCGTAGTACAGCAGGATATTGGTCTGAAATTGGATTAAAAAAACGTTTTTCTTCTGTTTTACATATAGAAGGGTATTTGCAATTTGGATATGATGCAGGTACTCATCAGTTAAATAATTTTTCATCCTCCTTAAAAGGGGTACAATTTGATCTACTACATTTTTTTAGTTCTAAAGGCCGAATACAAACCAGATTTGAATGGTCGAATGTGAATTTATTCGGTGAAGCACGTTACTTGCCACCTGAGGCGCTTCGGGGACATGGTATAGGTGAAAATAGAAGGGTTAACATAAATGGTAATCTTTTTCTAAAAGATAATTTTTCAATAAATATAAATATTAATTATATATCTGATATTCGATATGATAATTTTATTAATCTTAGTGGAGAATTGCGTGCCTATTTTTAAGATAATATTAATAGCTACATCTATTTTATATAGTCAAGTAGTAGAACTGACAGTTGGTCAAGAAGGAAAAACAGGGTTATTAGACGCTGGAAATGTAGAAGATTATTTAGACTCGTTGATAAGAAATGATAAAAGTATAAATCATAGCTATATACTTGCTTCAATTAAGGGTGTAGAACCTATCACTGTTAAATATATTGCAAATCATGAATTGATATATATTGATACATTATTTATCAAAGATAATAAACAGGTAAGAAGTCAAACTTATCAGTCATTGTTAAAATCAATATTAAATATTTCATCTGAAAAAGATATTCTTCAACAAATTGAACGCTTAGAGTCATCCTATAAATTTTTGCAGAACAGTATTCATTTTAGATATGGTAAAACCAAAGGAGGGGGATTAGCTCTATTGTTAGATATAATTCCTGAATTTGAAAATAATATTTCAGGATTATTTGGTGCAAATAGAGCAAATGATGGTAATTGGATTACTAATGGAGAGATAGAATTATATTTGGAAAATATATGGTCTACTGCAAGCAATTCTTTGTTTCACTGGAAAAGACTTAATGAAAAGTCAGAAATAATTTCGATCCTTCATTATGAGCCAACTTTATGGAACTTGCCTTTTGGATTACAGTTAAAACTTGATAAAGAATTAAGAGATCAAGAATATATTTTGCAAAAAAAAGAATTTAGGATCTTTTCTAGTCCGAATCGTTACGGTAAATGGTTTTTTGGTAGCAATGTTTTAACAATTATTCCAACTAATATTGGTAATTCACTGGGCCTTTTAAACCATAAATCATCTTCGATTTTATTAGGCATTATAAATGACAAAAGGGACCATAGGTGGATTCCAACAAATGGTAGTTATTGGGATATTTCAGTATCAATTGGAAAGCAAATTGAGGATAATATTTCAAATCTAAAGGGTGATTGGTCATTAGATAATGGATTTTTTTGGAGAATTAACTCATTCCTATCATATCATATAAATTTATATGTAAAAGGTATTTGGGTAGAAAATGGCAATGTTCACAAAGGACAAAAAATTAGATATGGAGGAGTAAATAACCTAAGAGGTTATAGAGATGACCAATTTATATCTGCAAGTCTTTGTATTCCTTCAATGGAGCTAGTATCAAATATTAGAAAAGACCTTCAGTTATTTGCATTTATAGAGAGCGCTATCCAGAAAGAACATATGCCATATCCTTTGGGTTTTGGAATGGGTATTAAACAAGTATCTAGAAGTTCAATTGTAAGCGCTACAATTGGATTTGGAAGAGGAGACCCTATATCAGAAGCTAAACTTCATATTAAGTTTTCAAGTCGATTGTAAAAGCAATTAAGTTGTTTTTGGTTAATAATGTACTAATTTTGTAATACCATGAATAAATATTTATCACAGTGGAGATTTATATTATTGGGGTATTTAATAATATTCCAATTTAGTTGTGCAGTTAAAAGAGAGGCGCTTGGTTCAAATGATGAAATTATTGTTGTTTCTGCAATGGAAGATGAAGTCCATTTACAATCTATACTAAGCACAATTTTCAATGATACATTATTTACTCCGGAACCAGAGCCATACTATAAATTAATTTTTGTTTTACCTCAAGATTATAAAAGAATAAAGAACAGTACACAAATTGTAATTGGAGCAATAGGGAAAGATCCCTCAAATCCTGCAGTTGATTTGATAAAAAATATTTTATCTGATAAACAGTATCATAATTCTATATCTGGAAATAAACCAATTATTATCTCAAAGGATCCTTTTGCAAGAAATCAATTATTAATGGTAATAAATACTCCAAATCTTGAAAAGGCTAAGGAATTTGCGACTAAAAATAATGAAAAGATAAAGAGCCAATTTTTTACATTGTTTAAAAACCGTCAAGAAAAATATTTGTTTAATAATGCACGACAAAAAGAGTTGGAAAAACATTTGATTAAAGATTATGGATGGAGTATAAAAATACCTTGGGGTTATGAGGTTATTACAGATAGTTCAGAACAGCAATTATTTTGGATTGGTCGTGAAATGCCTTTTCGATGGATTGCAGTTCATTGGCGGGACGGAGCAATAGTTGAAAATTATGATTCAGCAAAAGAATTTATAATGGATTTCCCAAGAGAATACTTTGAGAACATTCAATACAGTGAAAATTATTTTGAATTAAATACTACCAACAAATTTAATCAGTGGCTTACTTGGAAGGTAAATGGGTTATGGGAATCCATTGATGATACGCAAGGAGGGCCATTTTTAGCTTATTTATTTTATGATGGAATTTCTGATAGAACTTATTATATACATGCAATGATATTCCATCCAGGAAATAATAAAGTGATTTTTTTGCAACAATTAGATCTCATTGCAAAATCATTTATTGTTTATAATAGATAACGTATTATGAAAAGAATATTAATTACAGGGGCATTTGGTCAGTTAGGTACTTCATTATGTGAAGTTCTATCAAATGAATCAATTTTAGCAACTGGTAGAGCCATTATTACAACAGAAAAATACCGGTGCATTGAGCTTGATATTACAAATCAAAAGAATGTTGAAGATGTAATTCGTGATTACAAACCAGATATTATTATCCATCTTGCAGCAATGACAGACGTAGATGGATGTGAAAAAAAACCAGAAATTGCTTTTGATGTAAATGTAAAAGCAACAGAGAATTTACTTGGAAACTTTAATGGGAAATTCATTTATATATCCACAGATTATGTTTTTGATGGTGAGAAAGGTCCTTACTTTGAGGATGATAAAGTAAATCCCGTTAGCGTTTATGGTAAAACAAAATTATATGGCGAAAATTTGGTTCAACAATCAGATATAGATTGGGTTATTTTGCGTTCAAATATTATTTTTAGTTATAATGATAGGACAAAAGCAAGTTTTGTTAATTGGGTTGTTGATTCACTTAAAAAGAGGCAAATGATAACAGTCGTGAACGATCAGTGGAATAATCCTACTTGGACTAATGATCTTGCAAAGGTAATCTCAATAATTATTGAAAAAAATGTTGGTGGATTATATCACTATGGTGGTGGAAATTTTTTGAATCGACTTGAATTTGCGAAAATGATAGCATCTACATTTGATCTTGATGGAACATTAATCAAACCTATTACCACACCTGAACTAAATTGGTTTGCTCGAAGACCTTTGAAAAGTGGTTTATACACTAACAAGATTGAATTAGATTTAGGTATAGAAGCACTCCCAATCCAAAAAGCATTAGATGAAATGGTATCTTTATTATGAATACGTTGATTATATCGCCAACTTATAATGAAAAGAAAAATATATCATCTCTCATAGAGATTATATTGAGCATTGATGAAAATTATCATATTTTGATTATTGATGATAATTCACCTGATGGAACAGCTAATATTGTAAAAGAATTACAGTTGAAATATAAAAATTTGTTTTTAGAAGAACGTCCTGGGAAAGCAGGTTTGGGGACTGCTTATAAATATGGTTTCAATTGGGCATTGAGAAGAAATTATGAAAACATTATCCAGATGGACGCCGATTTATCTCATGATCCAAAAGAAATAACAGAGATGGTTAGGTTGCTTAATAATTATGATTTGGTAATCGGAAGTAGATATATTGATGGTGTTAGTGTAGTTCATTGGCCAATTAAGAGGTTGATACTTAGTTATGGTGCTAATGTGTATGCGCGAATTATAACTGGATTGCCTATTAAGGATTCAACAGGTGGATTTAAAGCATGGAAGAGGAAGGTACTTGATTCTATAGATCTCAATGGCGTTAAATCCCAAGGTTATTCTTTTCAGATCGAGATGAATTGGAGAGCATGGCAGAAGAAATTTAGCATATTTGAACATCCAATAATTTTTTCAGATAGAACTATTGGTGAATCAAAAATGTCCAAAAAAATTATGTTTGAAGCAGTTATTGTAATCTGGAGAATGAGAATATGGAAACTATTTGGTTGGCATAAGTAATATTTATGAAAAAAAATGTATCATTATTAATCGTAAGTTATAATGTTCGTCAGTATATAGCTCATGCAATTGATGCTATAATTAAATCTGATTTGGATGATTTTGAAATTATTGTTATTGATAATGATTCTTTTGATAACACAGTTCCATATCTCAAAGAAAGATATAGCCATTTACGACAAATTAAGATTCTTCAAAATACAGAGAACGTTGGGTTTGGCAGCGCAGTTAATCAAGCTGCGACTATAGCAAAGGGTCAATATTATTTAATATTAAATCCTGATACAATTATTCAAGAAGAGACTATCTCTACATTGAAAGATTATCTTGAAGATAATCCTAAGGTTGGTATGGTTGGACCAAAAATACTTAATGCTGATGGGACGCTGCAATTGGCATGTAAACGTTCATTTCCAACTCTAAGCGTTGCCCTACCTAAATTACTTGGTTTAAACCGTTTATTTCCAAATTCTAAATGGGCAGGGAAATATAATCTAACATATCTTGATGAAGATGAAATATCTAGTGTTGATGCTATCAGTGGTTCTTGCATGTTTATTCGATCATTCTTGTTTCATGAATTGAAGGGTTTTGATGAGCGTTTTTTCATGTTTGGTGAAGATTTAGATCTTTGTTCTCGAATATGGAAAAATAATTATGAGGTACATTATGTCCCCAATACGCAGATAATTCATTACCAAGGAGAATCAGTTAAATCAGCTCCTTTTGATAGTATAAATGCATTTTATAATGCGATGATATTATTTGTGGATAAGCACTCTTCATTTGGAGCGGGATGGCTAATGAAATTTGCAATTCGTTGTGGGATATATATACGAAAATTTCTTTCAATGGTTGGTGAAAAACGATCACAAATACTTTCTGTTACAATAGATGCTATTGTTATTCTATCGGCATTCTTGATAGCAATTTCGATGCGATTTTCACATTTTGAGCCAATAACAATGAGTAATGGTTTAGTTCCAGCTATTTATATAATATTTTGGATAGGTGTTGGTTTTATTTTTCAATTATATAATCGATATATTTTATCTTATTCGCGTGCAATTATTTCTTCAGTAACGGGGTTCTTTTTAGCCGTTGCATTTACATACTTTTTCAAACAATATGCTTTTTCACGATTTGTAATTATTTTTGGATCAGCAATTATTTCCATTCTTATTCCTGGATGGCGAGTATTTGTTCATTTCTTAATGGCAAGAGGGCTTTTGAATCATGTAAAACAGAAGAATCCTATTCTTTTTACTAGAAAAACATTTATTGTTGGCGCTGATGATGAAGGGTTAAGAATAGCTGATAGTTTACTAAAGAGATTTGACACAGGATTAGAGTTAATAGGCATTATTGATACAAAATTACCTGAAGAAGATAATAAACTTCCTGTAGATTTTATTGGTCAACTATCTGATTTGCGTGATCTTGTTATTAAATATCGTATTAGAGAATTAATATTTTCAACTAGCGCATTTACGAATAAAGAAATTTTAAATTTAATGAATCAAACTAAAGATTTACGATTAACGTATCGGATGATACCTAGGCAGCAAGAAATATTATTAGGAAAGGCATCAATTGAAGATATTGGAGACTTATCTTTCTTAAATATTGAATATAGTCTGTTTTACAGTTTGCATAGACTTACAAAGCGTGTTTTTGATTTAACTATTTCATTATTAACGTTAATTATATTTAGTCCCATTATTTTATTATTGCTATTACTAAAAAAAGGGAGGAAAAAGCAATACTGGGGTTTAGAAGGCAATAAGTTTGATGTATCTATCTTTAATGTAAGATCTCGTTTTATTAGAGAGCTACCGCTTTTCATTGCAGTTCTATTAGGTGATCTAAGTTTAGTTGGTTCAACTATGTTTGAAACTACTGAGCCAAATCCAAATTTGATATGTCAACCTGGATTAACTGGGTTGGAGAGAATAAGATCTATAAAATTTAATCCTGAAGATAGACTGGCTTTAGATCATTATTATGTTCAGAATCAAAGCTTTACGATGGATCTTGAAATTATTATGAAAACAGTATTCAGCAATTAATATGGCAAAACATTATTTAGAATTTGAAAAGCCTATTCAAGAATTTGAAGATAAGATAATTAAACTTCAATCTTTGGAAAATGATAACGGTGATTCCCTGGAGCTTAATAGATTAATTGAAAGAAGAGATAAAAAAATAGATGAAATCTATGGAAGCCTAAATCGATGGCAGAGAGTGCAACTAGCAAGACATCCAGAAAGACCTTTTAGTTTAGATTATATCAATAGAATTACTGAAGAATTTATTGAATTGCATGGTGATAGAACGTATGCTGATGATAAGGCGATAATAGCAGGTATCGGTAAGATAAATGAACGTTCAGTTCTATTTATTGGTCAACAAAAAGGAAGAAATACAAAAGATAATTTATATAGAAACTTTGGAATGATGCGTCCCGAAGGATACCGTAAAGCTTTACGTTTAATGCGTTTAGCAGATAAATTTAATCTTCCAGTAATTTCTTTAATTGATACTCCTGGAGCATACCCAGGATTAGGGGCAGAAGAAAGAGGGCAGGGAGAGGCAATCGCTAGGAATTTAATGGAGATGGCAAAGCTTAATGTCCCAATATTAGCTATTGTGATCGGAGAAGGTGCAAGTGGAGGGGCACTTGGAATAGGATTGTGTGATCGATTAATTATGTTGGAAAACACTTGGTATTCTGTAATTAGCCCTGAAGGATGTGCCTCAATTTTGTGGCATGACGCCATGAAAGCTTCAGATGCTGCCGACGCAATGAAGGTTACACCCAAAGATTTAAAAGATATAGGAATCTGCGATAGAATTATTAATGAACCAACTGGTGGAGCGCACAGAGAGCCTGAGAAAATGTATGAAATTTTGAAGAAGATTATTATAGAAGAACTTGATTTAATTGAAGAAAAAAATAATAAAAAAAATTATCTTCAGTCAAGAATAAAACGATATGAAAAAATGGGGTTCTTCCAAGAAGGAAAATGATAAAATTCACTTATAAGACAAAAGTGTATTATAAGGACGTAGACCAGATGGGTGTGGTTTATTATGCACGTTATTATGAATATTTTGAAGCAGCACGTACAGAATTATTACAATCAATTTCAATTGACGTTACTTCAATAGAAGATGAAGGATACTTTTTACCAGTAATTACTAGCCATTGTGATTATAAATTGGGTGCAAATTTTGAGGACTTACTCTTGGTAAAAACATTAATAAATAAATCTCCAAAAGCAACAATGAGAATTGATTACGAAATTTATCGAAGTAATAATAATGAATTACTTGTCACTGGCCATACGATACACGCATTTACAGATCAATCAGGAAAGGCTGTCAAGCCTCCAAAAAAGTTATTAGAAGCACTCCAAAACAATATTTAATCAATTGGTTCAGTTTGAATCTTTTTTTTATTGATTAAATAAACTGCAGTCGTAGTCATAATTCCTCCAATTATAGTATTTATTCCCAATTTTTCACCAATCAGAAACATGCTAAATATTGGAGCAGTTATTGGAACTAAAAAAATAAAAGAACTGGCTTTAGACGGACCAAGTTTTGTTGTTGCAATAAAATAGACTGTAGTGCCAAAAACTTGCGCTCCAATTGACAGTATAATTAGATTAAACCAAAACACGAAGTCAAAGTTCATAACAACTAATATATCGTTATTTACATTTAGAAATAAACAAAATAATGAAGAGATAAAATATACCCAGAAACTAAATGTAAGTGTTGCTACAGCATTATGAGATTTCCCTGAAATTATTGACAATATACCCCATGAAATTGAAGCAAATAAGAAAAATAGATTACCATTTGCAATCATATTTCCAGTAGATAGGTTCCAAGCTTCTAGGACTATTATTCCTCCACAAATTCCAAATGCTAACCCAATAAAGTCTTTGTTGTAAATTTTTTCTCTGAAAATTATTACAGAAAGAATAAAAGTAATAATTGGATTCAATGTAGGTACGAATACACCTCCAATATTCGCAAAGCCTAAATTGGTGCCCATGAAGAAAAATATATTGTAAGAGAACATCAAGATAGACCCAACAAAAATATATTTTATACCCTCAAAATTGACCTTAAAATTATTTTTAGTTATTAATAGTACTGGAATCATAAATATGCTCGATAGAAAAAACCTCCAAAATGCTAAAATTGAAGAGGAACAGTATTGGGATAGGATTTTCCCATTAGTCCAAGATAGTCCCCATGTTGCCATAGCTACAGATAATAAAATATATAAAAGGGTATGGGACTGTTTATTCAAGATAGTGTATAAAATATTATAAATATAATAAAAATTACATTCGAAATACGGGAAACTTCATTTCTTCAATTGGTTTTGTATTTACAGCCTGTAATGCCTGTATTATAATATTCCGTGTTTCTATGGGGTGAATTACACCATCATCCCATAATCTAGCGCTTGCATAATAAGGATGTCCTTCTTTTTCATACTTCTCCTTTATTTGTTTTTGTAGCTCTTCAAGTTCTTCAGGAGATATTTCCTCACCAGCTTTATTTAGTTGTTGTTTTTTTACTGTAGCAAGGACATTGGCTGCTTGCTCTCCCCCCATAACAGAAATACGAGCATTAGGCCACATCCAACAAAATCTTGGTTGATATGCTCGTCCAGCCATAGCATAATTTCCTGCTCCAAAACTTCCACCAATGATGACTGTTAACTTAGGAACGTTAGCAGTAGCAACAGCCTGAACCATTTTTGCTCCATTTTTAGCAATTCCACCTTGCTCAGCTTTTTTACCAACCATAAAACCAGTTATATTTTGTAGAAATAGCATAGGGATTTTTCTTTGTGAGCAGAGTTCAATAAAGTGAGCTCCTTTTAAAGAACTTTCGCTAAATAAGACTCCGTTATTAGCAATAATGCCTACAGGATATCCTCCAATTTTACTAAAACCTGTAATAAGGGTTTTTCCATAATCAGATTTAAATTCTTCAAAATTTGATCCATCAACAAGTCTTGCAATAATTTCCATTACTTTAAAAGTTGTTCGATGATCTTTAGTTAGAATACCAAGAATCTGATTTACATCATATTTGGGATCAATTATCTCATCAAGATTTAATTGATTTAATTTTGGTAAATGATTTATGATAGCACGGATCTTATTTAAGGCATCATCATCATTTTTCGCAAAATGATCAGCAACACCACTAATTTTTGTATGCATTGTAGCACCGCCCAGTTCTTCTGCAGTTGCAACCTCACCAATAGCAGCTTGGACAAGTGGGGGGCCTCCAAGAAAAATAGTGCCGGTTTTGTTAACAATTATAGCTTCATCACTCATTGCGGGTACATAAGCACCACCAGCAGTACAGCTTCCCATAACAGCAGCAATTTGAGGTATTCCCTCAGCACTCATTCTTGCTTGATTATAAAAAATTCTTCCGAAATGATCACGATCTGGAAAAACATTATCTTGTTTTTGAAGATATGCACCGCCACTATCAACTAAATAAATACATGGTAGACCATTTTCCATGGCAATTTCTTGTGCACGAAGATGTTTTTTAACAGTAAGTGGATAATATGTTCCGCCTTTAACTGTAGCATCATTTGCAACTACAATACATTGCCTACCTTTAATTGTAATTAAGCCAGTAATTATTCCTGCAGCTGGAATAGATTCTTCATAGATATTATAGGCTGCTAAAGCTGAAAATTCTAAAAATTCTGTTTTAGGGTCTTTCAGATTATTGATTCGTTCTCTAGCAGTTTGCTTTCCTCTTGATTTATGTTTCTCTACCCGATTAGGAGAACCCATCATTTTAACTTGATCAAGAACATTACTTAAATCCTCAGAAAGTTTGATATGATGATCAAAATTAGATATATATTTTTCTGATGATGGATCTACTCTGGATTCAATTATTGCCATGATATAATTTACATGAGTTAATTGATCATTGTTGAAAAATTAAAGGAACAATTTCGCTCCTTTTAAATAATATTGATTAAAAATAATATTTTCTATTATCGATAATTTTAGCTTTATCAAGAAGATCTTGATACCAGCTTTGAAAATTAGTATTCCTTTTCTGGTTTGAAAGATTATCATAAATAACATCGTGTTTCATCTCAAAATCGGAGCTATCAATAGGGGATATATCTACAATATTGACAATACCATAGCCTCTAGGAGTTTTAAGAGGTCCAATAATATCTCCTTTTTTTGCACTCGCTAATGCGCCTACAAAATAATTGCTCTTTCCTAAGGATTGAAAGCTTCTAATTAGCAGCTTTTTGTCACCAGTGATAAGATCAATATTTTCAAAATTATCTTTTAATTGCTGGAAGGTAGATCCTTTTCCTAGCTCTTCTCTTAATTCTTCAGCAAGTTTTTTAGCTTGAGAAAATTGACGCTCTTGATTGATAGAATTTTGAATTTGATTTTGTACTTCTTCAAAAGATTTACTCCCCTCAGGCAATACACTATCTAGTTTAGCGACAATGAAATACCGATCATTCTGCATTGGGTCTGAAACGTCATTTACTTCACTATTATAAGCAAATCGAACTGCTTGACGAAAAGCGCCAAAATTTTGAAGCGTTGTTGTTTCATCTAAAATTTTGGTCACTTTTTTTGTAGTAACTTGATGTGAGTCAAGAGCGGCAGAAAAGCCTATCTTTGGGTCAGAGGCATCATAGCTGAAAAGAGTAGATTTACGTTTAAGCGCATCATTCGTATTAGGCCCCATCTCAATTTTCAAAAGTATATGTGATGCATTAATTTCTTCTTTATCGTTCTCATTTCGACGATCATTTACTTTAATTATATGATACCCAAATCGGGATAAAACTGGACCTACTACATCTTCAGCTTTGGCAACAAAGGCAGCTTCTTCAAATGGTTTAACCATTTGACCTTTTCCAAACCATCCCAAATCTCCACCTCTCCCAGAATCTGGAGAAACTTGGTTACCAGGATCTTGGGTGTATGTATTTGCTAATTCTGAGAAATCAGATCCATTATTTAATTGATTTATAATTTCCTGGCATTCAT
>CEQF01019639.1_pt1 | contig 44851 bp, 58 predicted proteins | sample 530821 | NCBI WGS metagenome assembly CEQF01 (sample SAMEA2621003, study PRJEB7988) | marine metagenome | isolation source: saline water (ENVO:00002010), including
ATCCCTGAGCGCGATTGGCGTTTTGGTAGTTCCATAGAAGTTGCAAGCGCGAAATCGGCCGAGACTGTCAGGAAAAAGGAAACCCTGACCATCGAAGGCACTGCGAACAGCATCACCAACGCTCATTTGATCAGTGAGGTAGAGGTTCCATTCCTGATTCCACGCATTGAGCGAAGTCGCATTATAGACAGCGCCGAACTGGGTCAGCAAAGCCTTTACGATGCTGGCAATAGTGGTGCCATTTGCGCCAGTGATATCAGCGGTGACTTTGCCTCGTGGTTGGCCACCTAGTCTGATCATGCCAGCGGCAGGCGCAATTGCGTATTCGCCAACAGTCAGGGTGAGGTTGGCGAGCGCGCTGTAGGTTGTGACGGTCGCCTTTGCGCTGCCAGCTATCGGGTAGCCATTCTCATAGACGCCATGAACAGCAGCAGCCGCACCATCGTGGAACTGATAAATCTGATACGCTGAATCGATGAGCACAGGCGCGATGTTGAAGCATTTGCCAAAGGCCTTTGGCTTCACGTTGCCAGTCAGGTTCGCGTCACCCTCAGCGCCGCCAGTGCCGAGATATTCATTCGTCAGAATGTTAGTTTCGAGTGCAGCCTCAGGACCGCGAAGGGCTACCTTCGCAATGTTGCCATCGCGTTCGATCGGTCCAGCAGTGCCAGCGAATATCTGGCGATACTGCGATAATGCTGTGCCGCTTTCGCCAATATAGATTTCGAGTAGCGCGCCGTCCCAATCATATCGCGACCAATGCTGATTGTCGAAATCGTCGCCAAGCTGGAATGCTAGCGAGCCATGCGACAGTGAAACGGGGTCAGGGTAGCCATCCGAGAAATAGGCAATCGACCGTTTTGGCCATTCGGTAATGAGGGGAAGCCAAGCTTCATTATCGACAATGACGCCATCGCTGAGCGCTTGTGCTGCGCTCATGCGAACGGTCACATAATCCTGAGTTGCTGGGTTATAGCAATTTGCTCTGACAAGTATGTTTCTCACCCGCTATTTAGCGAGATTATCAAGGTGCGAGCGCGCGGATTACCAGTTCCGAACGTCGGGCATCGTATGCTTGAATCTTGGTGTTCGCCTCGTTCTTGATGCGACCGAAAATGGCCTCAGCCTGCCAACTCGAAACGTCATCGCTGTCGGGCACAAACAGGAAAGCGCGTTTCTTGCCGACAGCGGTGTAGAATGGCGTCCAATCATTTCGCCAAACGACATCACCGATGAAGCTAACAGATACCTTCCACTGCATCAGCACTGGGAGTTCATCGTAAGATTCCCAGCCATTGCCAGCGTATTGCGTCGATTGATCGATGAAGCTTTGTTCTGCATCAAGGTCCACGCCCGCCAAGTCAGTGAGCGGCAAGGCCTTTCCTATCACGATGCGCTGAACGGTGATTGCGTTGGTGCCGCCGAGAGTGATTTTCACATATCGCTGAGTGCGAACCGTATCGAGGCGTTTGATAATTTTACGCGTGAAACCTTCGGGCACAGGGTCAGTAATCGAGAAATTGGCGGTATCGTAAGTGCTCGTGGCTGTAGTCGTGCCAGTCTGAATGCGTGCAGTGGTGCCAGCGTTTTCGACGCCAATGAGCGCGATAGTGTCATATTTTGCAGCAGTGCCGAGGTCGAGAATGACAGTGTTGTTCGCGCCAGTCGTGCGCCAGACAAGGCCAGCAGCATCTATGTTCGCATTCGACACTGGGCCAGCAGCAGTTGCATCGCCGCTCACTACGCTGAAATTCAACGGACGGACAAACAGCGCCATATCAGCCCCTCACCGTCAGCGTTGTCGCGTTCGCCTGATAATCGACATCAGCATAGATGAGCTTAAGCACGCGGCCATCAGTGGCGTAGTCTGGCGCATCGAGAATGTAGGTAGGAACGCTGAGGTCGAAATCCTCAAGCTCAAGCGTGCCGTCAATCTCAACCTGAAAGACTGTCTTGAAGGTCTTTGTATCGTTGAAAATCTGATTGGCGAGCGCAGTAGCTGGCGCTTCCTGCAACTGTGTATCGAGCGTGATTTCACGCGCCTGAGGATATGTGCTGCGAACACTAAAATCGCTCAAGCGAACGTAGCGAAATTCTCTGTTGATTAGTGCAGCACGTGAAGGGTCGATTGCCATGAAGCTATTTAGCCTCAGAAGTGATTCACGATTTTGCCGTTCACTGCGAAGCTGCGCCCACCACCGCTGCCAGTGCCACCACGAGCACCTTGAGCCGCGTTGCTTTTCAGTTGCTCATTGATCTGATGCAGAAGGTCATTGGTGATGCCCTGCTGACCCGTGATATTCTTCGTTTGCTCATGAATGGCGTTCACAGTCGCATCATCGATTTCCGCGCTGATATTATTGATAAGACCATCAGTCGCATCTGCCACCATGTTGCGAATATCGACGTAGGCTGAGGAACTGCCGTAGATGCTGCCCGCATTGCTATTGATATCGCTAGCCAGCGACAGGAAGGCATCTTGATCCACAGTTTTGCCAGCAGTGATATCGCGGCGCATCGCTTCGAAATCAGCAAGGTCGCGGGTCAGCAGGCTGAGCGAAGTGAAGCCGCCCGCCTCGCCCTGTAGTTCTTTCCTGAAATCGCGAAGGCTCGAAAGCTGGTCGTCGATATACTGCTCAAGCTTGCGCTGGCGGTATTCCTCAACCTTGCCGAGTTCAGCAGCAGTCGCGCCAGATTTCTGCATAGCCTTTGCCAAATCATCGAGCGATTGCGTGATTTGCTGAGCGCCAGAGGAAAGCGGGTCGCTCATGAATCTCAATTCCTTGAGCAGTTTCTCATACTGGCTTGCAAGGTTCACCCCAGCTTCGCCTTGCGCCTGAATGACGCGCTTCGAGAATTCGCTGATGCCAGTGAGAATGCCTTTCTTCAGAGCCTCGCTGACTGCGAACGCAATCGCCGCTGCCTGCCCATCCTCACCGAAATTGTACAAACCTTGATTGCGCTCATTCGCAGCTTCGCTCTTCGACTGGCCCTTGAAGCTAGTCGCGCCAGTTGTCGAAACTCGCCACTTATCATTGTACTGACCAACAGTGATGCCGCCTGTGCCAGTGATAGTCGCACCCAGCGCATCTGCAATCGCATTAATTCCGTTCGCGACTTCGCCAGCAGCAGCCATGCCATTGGCAGTCATACCCTTGCTGTTGCCAAATCCGCTACCTGCAGTCAGGCGACCGTCGCTAAGTTCTAAGCCAGCACCGCCCTGTTTCGATTTCTTGAACAGTCCACCGATGGTGCCGCCGAGCACTGAGCCGATGGCTGAGCCAATCGGTCCTGCGATAGAACCGAGTGCGCCGCCCACCTGAGCGCCAGTCGTGGAGAACTTGCTCCAAAACATCTTGCCAACGCCAGCAACAGCGGTGCCCATCGCAGCGCCAGCCATCGCACCGCCAACAGCATTGCCCAGCCCCTTAACAAGCCCGTTCGGGCCAGAGAACGAACTGGTGAACTTGCTAAAGCTAGATGACATGCTGCTCATCGGGTCAGCGAACGCTTTTTGCAGGCCTTCCTTTGAGAATCCGTCTAGCCCCTTATCGATGCTCGTTCCAAAGTCCTTGCTCAGCGTGGAGCCAAGGCGGGCGATGCCGCCCAGCAGGCCGCTGCCTGAGTAGTCACCCTGCTGCATCTGATTGAGGTTATCGATTGCATCAGCGATGCCATTAATGGCCTTGCCGAGCACACCGCCTAGAGCGTCACCAATCTGGTAAATTGCGCCAACCATCTCGTCATTGAACTTGTTTGCAATGTCGAGCATCTTTTCTTCGTATTCATCGACGATGCGCTTGTTCGCCTCGCGCATTTGGCGCTCGAAATCGCTCTGGCTCATGCCCTCAGGTTTCGAGACTGTGCCAAGCGCCTTGAGCGCTGTATCGCGCTCATATCGAGCTTTCGCAGCAGGATCGTTTGTAACGCCAGCTTCAGCAAATAGACGCTTACCTAAGTCGAATTCCTCAGTGCGAAGGCGAAGGCGTTCCTTGAGCGCATCATTGCGCTGCAACTCGGTGATGAGTGCAGCCTCTTGGAGCTTCCAATCTTCGCTGGATAGCTGAGCGATATCGCCGCCATTGTTGAGATATTCGAGTTGCGCTTTCAGTAACTCTTCAGCGAACTTCTGGCGCGTTTTGTCACTCTCACCCAAAGCCTTTTCGAGCAGAGTGGTTTCGTTCGCGAGTTCGAACGCCTGCTGGCGCATTCCAGTGAGCGCTTTAGCTAGACGCGTTTGCTCGACGAGATTGGCGATTTCCTGAGCTTGAATTTCGCCATACTGAGCACCAAGGATTTTCTTGGCTTCCTCTTGTTTGGCACGCAACTCAGCTTCATGCCTGAGCAGCTTGGCTTGCTCAAGCTCATCACGCATCTTGTCGAGAAATTCCTGATACTTCTTAACCGCATCCTCTAGTTCTTTGGCTTTGCTTTTCTTGTCCTTGCCTTCCTTGCCACCAGCAGCATCAGCAGCGGGTGAGCGCCCGCCGTCAGGTGAGCCAGCTTCCTCAGCAGCCTTGCGGTTACGTTCCTCAGCGCGCTTGTCAGCGCGGTCCCCCCAGCTATCAACCCTGCCCTCAATCGCATGATTGTTTTCCCAGCTTGGCATCGTGTCTGATAGCGCAGCGCCCAAGCCTTCACCTTGAACACGGCCAAGGGCAACTGGTCCAAGAGTACCTACAGAGACTCCGGGAATTTTGTTGATGCCCGCGATGAGCAAATTGATGCCATCGACAGCCTTGTTGACCATCCATTCGATGCCAGTGATGACAAGATTAGCAGCGCTGCGAATGCCTGCACCGACAAGGCGCGGGAAATTATTGAAAATTGCCCCGATAGTTTTGCCAGCGAAGGTGAAGGCAGAAATCCAAAAATCAGCGCTTCTGGCAAACAGCTTGACCAGCCCCATTAGCGAGAATGAGATACCGCCGAAGACCGAACTGAAAGCTCCACTGATCATATCGAGTGCGGGCTGAAAGAACTCGACTACGCCGCCGAACGCTGACTTGATGCCGTCGAATACGCCTGAAACTGTATCTTTGATACCAGACCATACGCTCGACATTATATCGCCAAGAGCTTTAAGCCCCGCGCTCATATCCTCCCAAACAACTGCGGCCAAATCGGCAAGCGTACCCACGCCGTCAGTGCCAATCTGAATTTGGTCGCTGAACTGATAAAGTAGACTACCGATTAGAACCAATGCAGTCGCGATGGCTGTGAACGGGTTGGCAAGCAGTGAAGCCGTGAAGGCATTCGTGGCATTGCGCGCAATCGTCATAGCGCCCGAATAAAGCGCCATAGATTTGGTCGTTGCGCCAGCCAGACCGCCTAGCAGCATCATCTGCTGGTAGAGTAGCTTGACTGACGAAACAGCAGCGCCAAGCGCCATGCCTGCCTTCATCGTGACAAATGCTGCGCCAACAGAGAGCGCGGCCTTCGTGATATTTCCGAGGTTCGCAAGGATGAGATTGAGCGCAGTGCCAGCGATGCCAGCAAGTGTCGAAACTACAGGTGCGATTGTGCTGAAAGCTTCGCGAAGCTGAGCGCCGAATGCCTGCACTGTTGGCAGGATGCTCGCCGTCCATTCATTGAACTTCGCCAGACCGACAGCAAGACTGTCTTGGAAATCGAGGCCCTTGGCTAAGCTAGCAGCCATTTGCATGGCGCTGTTTCCAACGCTGGTTCGAATGTCAGCGAAGGTCACAGGAATGCGACCAAACCGCTTTTCGATATCAGCGATAAGCTTAGGGTCAGTCAGTGCCTTGGCAATTTGCTCGCCAGTAATTTTACCCTCAGACCCGAGTGCCTTCAGCGTTCCTAGAGGCACACCCATCGAGTCTGCCAAGAGTTGCATGAACACAGGTGAATTCTCAGCAAGCGACTTGAATTCATCGCCTTGAAGAACACCGCTGGCCATTGCCTGCGACAACTGAAGTATCGAGCTTTGCGCTTCCTGAGCACTTGCGCCGCCGACCTTGAGTGCCATCGCGAAGGTTCGCGTAGCCACACCAGCCTGATCGAGCGTGATGCCAAGATTTCCAGCGTTCTGAGCCATCTTGGTATAGAGAGCGCCGACCTCAGCGATGCCATTTCGCGTCTGGTTAGCGATCTGAACTACACTCGACATACCCGCCGCCATTGCGGCCTGAGAGCCAGTCGCATTGAGCATTCGAGCTTCTAGCTCAGCCATTTTGTCAGAAGTGCCAGTAATGGCGGTGGCGAGCGCAGCTATCCCACCAACTGCTAGCCCTAATCCAGCGATCCCGAGCGCTGCACGGGTAGCTGAGCCAGCGAGGCCATTGAGGCTTCGCGTAGCAGCCCGAGAATTATCGTTTACAGCATTGAGCGGCCCATTTGCGCCACCAATTCGACGAAGCGCATTGTTGACTGCATTCGCACCAGCGACTGCACCCGTTGGGTCTATGACAACTCGAATTCGACGTTCTGCTATACTCACGGTTTATTTATCGTGAGTCGGTTTCTCCGATTTCTTGCGATACTTTCTGATCAGCCGTTCACGTCTGTTATCTACGTCCATAATGATGCGCTTGAATGAAGTGTACTCGTCATCATCCATGCCCATATCAGCGGCGTAAGCGCGAATAGCTGAGAGGGGAATCAGCCCCTTTCCATCAAGCCCTATTGGTCGCTCAGTGTTGAGTTCCTGAAATGCACGCCAATAGAATATTGACCCCGAATAGAGTTGCGGTTGCTCATCGAGAAAGGCTTGAGCGCGTTCTTGAACGCGCCCAACGCCAGTCTCTGCGAGGTCATACATTGAATCTAATTTCTCACCGTGGCGAAGCTGCCAATCGATGAGTTCAATTAGTTTTTTGAGGTATCCTCAACTTCATCCGCTTGGAATTGCGAATTATCGCCAGCGATTGTAGCGAGTTCCAGCAGGATGTGTTGAGCATGCTCATCCATAAGATACTCGAATGCATCTTCTGGCGTGAAAGGGACAACCTTTGACTTTTCATCCGAAGGGTCTTGAGGAAGCTTCCAATCAAGCAATCCAAGATAGGCAAGAGATATCGCAGCGCGCTTTGTGAAATCCTCCTCTTTCTTATTGTTGCAACCGTGCTTCGACCAAAGGCGCTTCTTTTCAAGCTGTTCCTTTTGATTGAACGGGTCCATATAGCGTAGCTTGTAAGAACCGTATTCAATTCCAGCATCATCGACATAATCAACCCAAACGCCTGCCTCAGCGACCTGCTTTGAAACACGCTTCGGGATATAAAATTTACTCATTTTGCAAATACCTCACTTTGAATCTTGCGAGGTATTTATCTAAACGAATGCCCGCGCTGCCTTTCGACAACGCGGGCACCAAAGCTGCCTTGTGCGCAAGTGAGGTATTAGGCGAGCTTCGTAATCGTGGTTGCGCCAGCAGTTTCCTTGGCCATGAATTCAGCGCTGACAGTTGCAGCAGCGCCTTCCTCACCATCTTTGGGAATGCGGAACTGAGCCACAGGGATATTGATGCTGTAGCCATTCACGCCAGAGCCAATCGGGAGCGTTAGCGCTGCGCCGCTGGCACTCAGCAGAACAGTTTCAGGCGTCCAGTCTTCACGGAAGAAATCGACCGACCCATTGACCTTACGGAAGCCAGATGTGGCAATTCCGCGAGCGGATGCAGAGCCAAGCTTATTCAGCGCTTCGCGAGTATGCTCAACTGTGTATTCGAACTTGAGGAAATCGACAGTCAGACCAGCAATCGAAGGTACAACGTCAACACCAGCGAGCTTCATAGCATTCGACGGGTTGGCATAGGTTGCGCCAGTCTTCTGCGCAGTGCCAGTCGTGCGAGCCATGCCGATGATATCGGCAGAGAATTCAATGTTGCCATTGGCCGTGCCAGAGATGGTCAGCTTCGTAACCTGACAGCCAGTGAAATAGCTGTAGAGTTGCGTGCCATCGCTGTTCGACATGCGCTTTTCGATTGTGAAGCTCGTATCATTAGCGCCGCTGGAAAGAACGTTCGTATTGAACGTGCCAGACAGGCCAGATTCAAGCAGTAGGTCAGTAGCTGCATCGCGAGCGAAGTGCTGCTTGAGGCTTCCCGTAACCTTGAAAGCTACAGGGCGACCACCAGACGATGCGCGGTTTGCGCGACGCGTGGGCGATTCGAGCCAATCTGATTCATAGACAACCTCAGTGCCATCCATGTAATCGAGAACAAGGAAAGCAGGGGTCGCATTAGTGGTGCCAGCTACAGTCTCTTTCGAGATAGCATAGCGTGTATCCGAGGGATTAACGGCCATATTAAAAGCTCCTAAAGTGAATTTGATAGGAGCGTGCCGCTCCGCCAGTATTTAGCGGAATGGGCGATTTCTCAGGGTTCAGTCATATCGTTTGAGGGCTTCGTAAGGGATGCTCGCTGTCATCATGTACCACTCACCATCGCGATCAGGGTTTGTGTGTATATCGGCAGTGAAAACGCGAATTTGGCCATCATCGAGCTTTGCGTGACGAAAGAGCTTCGCGAAATGATCTAGAATTTCGAGTGCTTCGCCATCACCTGTGCTGAGCGGCGTGAAGGTTTGGAGCCAAACCCTACCCTGCTGCAAAAGCATTCCAGCCTCAGTGTCGCCAGCTACATGGAAGCTGGCTGCAGGCCTGACAGTAAAGCGAACCCATGTCTCACCCTCAGCCATGTCAGCGGGAATATCGTTGTCGATAACAACGCGAATATCATCGCGAAAGTGATTGAAGAAATGGGTTCTTAACGCTTGCGCATCGGCTGAAATAGACATGCTGTATTTAGCGCCGCGCTCGCCTAGCAGCGTCGATAGCAGCTTCCACAAAGCCAGCAGGCGCTTGCTTCGAATGCCCGCGATTTAGCGCGCCGATATACTCGACATTATTTTCAACCACTGGGACAGGCACGCTTGTGTCTACCGTCCAGCCAGAGCGCGCGTTTCCAGTATCAACAGGCGTTGCGAGCACAACGCGGCCATGAATGTCGAGCGCCATGACCTTCGCGAGATTATGAGCTTGCTCAAGCTCATCATCGAATTCGCGTTGCAGGTTGCGAGTTATGTCAGAGACATCGACGATTATCCTCACTGTGCAATCGCCTTCCAAAGAAAGGCTGTGCCGTGAGGTTCGACAGCAGAGACTTCGCCAATAGTGTAATCACTCTGGCCGATGACAATTCGGTCACCTTCTTTGAGTTCGGCATTCGCAGTGATACGCGTGGCTTCACGCTGAGCACCATTCTGAGTTCGGATAGTTTTGAGCGCTGCAACTGCTCGGCATTCGATGCTTTGCTCGCTGCCATTTTCACGCTTGCCTGTAGCGCGGTTGATCGAACCGCCCTGCTTGCGAACTATGGTCGCATCAGTCATCTTTTCGCTTTGAGCGAAGCGTTCGCTCAGCGCCTGCATTCGCTCGACGAAGCTCACTTTATGAGCCGCCCTGTCGATATGCCGCCTGCCCCCTTACGCTTGGCGATGGGATTGAGAATTTCTGTTACGTGCGGGAAAGGGTCAGAGCGCTTGCCAGTACGATAGACGACGCTCTCAGACCCGACGCCTTCAAGCTCTTCTGACTTCTGAGCGATATCGCGGTTAGGGTCAGCTTCGAACAATGGAGTTTCGAGCGAGGCAATCGCCAGTTCGATGGTTGCGCGAACTAACTCTGGCGGTAGCGTAGTCTGATTGACAATGGGATTAGCGAGCGATTGAGTACTGAGCCTTTTTGCGGCAAAGAACCGATAGCGATAATCAATGTAATCGGTGGCTCTAATAAGCGCAGCTTCGCTGAGGTTTCGCTCGATTGAGAACCAGCTTACAATGCCTCGCGCCTGAGCGAAGGCATCAGCAGCTTCGAGCGAAGCATATGAGTTTGAGTTGATGAGGCCAGCGCCTGTTTCGACAATCAGCATCACCTATTTAGCTCGAAACAAAAAGGGGCGGCGATTGCTCGCCACCCCTCTTGAATCGAGTGCTAAGGCTTAGCCCTGAACGTCGTGCTTGTAGATACGGAACGGTGCATTCTTAACGTTTACAGCCAATTCCCAGTTAGCGCCGTCTGCAAGCTCAGCGCGAAGAGCAGCAGCCTTCGCAGCAGCATCTGCGCCAGCAGGCTCTTCAGCGTCGCCAAGGTACTTGAAGCCCTGAGGGTGAACGACCATCGAGCGACGCGACCAGAGGGTTTCGGCACCTACACCGTTACCGCCGCCAGCATGACGTTCAACCTCAGTTGCTTGAACGAAAGGAGCATCGACGAAGTCAAAAGCCAGCGCGCCAGAACGCGCAAGAATGGTCGTATCCGCACCGAAGCGGGTCGAACGAATGATGCGGAACCCCTGCGACACTTCAAAGCGAGTGTTGCTGTCATAGGCAATCGCGTTATCACCTTGAAGTTCAGCGTAGCGAATAGGATGAACAATCATCACATTGAAGGCTGTTGCCAGTTCCTCAGCGCTAGCGAGGCCCTTGTAGATTTCCTTGATATCGGTCGGTGCGCCTTCATCCGAGCGTTCAATCGTCAGGTCAGAAGCGCTGTCGAGAGCGCCCTTGATGGACGAAGTTGCCATGTCCATGGAAACGTCATTCCAGTACTGAGTGATACCAGCACGTACGCCGCCAGTGACGTCATACATTGCCTTCATCTTGGTGAGGTCAGTTGCCTTCCAACCGAAGTTCAGGTTGAGACGGCGAGCCATGAACTTGCTGGCAGTTAGCTTGCCAGTTTCACCGCGCTTATCAGCATTCTCATTCGAGATGTTGAAAACGCTAGAATCGAGAACATTCAGATACGGGATAGTTGCGAGGTCAGAACCGCCGCGTGCCAATGCTTCAACTTCTGGACCACGAGCAGCAAGTGCAGAATTGATTAGTTCCGCGCGCTGCGGAAAGAGGTAATTGACGCCAGCGTTTAGGGTCGTAACTCCTTCGCCAAGTAGTTCGTCGGTAATTGTGTATGCCATCAGAGAAAAACTCCATTAAGAGGGTTAAAGCCCCCTTGTTTGGAGGCTGAGCGACGCATCGCGCCGCTCAGCGTTATTTATTTCTAATGGCTAGAAATGAGGGTTAGGTACGGCGATAGTCAGGCCTGTTCCACTGCTCAGCCAAAGCGTTAGTTACTTCGACAGGTTGCTTGAAAAACTCAGCTATCTCAGCGCCTGTTTCTGGCGGCTTATCCCACTTACTTGCTGTAGTGGTTGAACCACCAGTAGCGCCGCCACCCGAATTAGCTGGCGCATTAACATAGCGACCTTTGGTATCAGTCAAGTATGACTTGACTGCATCGTTTATCGCTAAGCCATTTATCGTCGCTTCACCGTGCTCTACCTTCGCATCTTTGCGCAGCCAGTGAAACACAAGGTCGAAATCATCGGCGCGCACGTTTGCCGCTGCTAAATCGCTCTTCAATTGCGTGTCGATTAGAAGTGTGTCGCGCGTGGCGAAAGCCTCATCGCGTTCTTTCGTCAGACGCTCAGTGTCGCGCTTGTAACGGGCTTCCATTGTAGCCTTCACGTCATCGATGTTAGTGGAGTTTGCAGCTTGCTCTTCAGCAAGTTTCAGAGCCGCCTCTTTGGCTTCCTCAGCATCTTGAAATGCTTTGACGCGTTCGCCCATAAGCTTTTTGTTATTTTCTTCGAGCTTGCTGATGCTTTCTAGTGCACGAGCGAGCTTTTCCTCAAGGTCATCAACCTTCGGATTGTTTGTTTCATCAGACATTAAAATACCTCTCAAATCGCTGGATTGCGAAAGGTGAGCCGCTGGACTCAAAGGTATTTATCAATGTGCTGAGATATGGCGGTTAGACCTCGATATCTCCCGCGTACTCAGGCGAGTTAGTGATGAGTTCGATTGCTTCATAAATGATGGCTTCAGCTTCGCTTGACTCATCGAGTGGGATGTCATTCAAAAGGCGGTCAATCGCCATCAAATCGCGCTGTGATAGCGTCATGCCTTTATCGCTCACGATGGCGAGTGCTTGTTCAATCTTAGTCATTCAGTAGTTCCTCAATGAGCTTCACCAACTCAGGGTGAACCATCTCTCGCTTGTTCATCAGATAGAGCGCAAAGTTCTCAGCAAACCATTCCTTAGAGTTCGTCTTGGCGTAGTCGCTCGGCAAAGTATTATAAAACGCCTTGCTATCCTTGCTGTTCAGTTCGCGGAAAAGCTCATTCAGCTTCGTCTCTATGGGCGGAATGCCAACCTCGCGCCTGTACCCAGTCCGAAAGCGTTCTTGATGAACAAGATGCGCTATCTCATGGTACATGACCGTTCGCGCCTTATCGATCCCTGTGAAATACTCTTGAGCGCCGTGCGGCCTTTTCTCAATCGGGTCGCCAAGCTTCCAAGTAGAGGCTGGCCGTTGGCTGATGGCCCTTACGAGTGCATCATTCTTCGCTGAACGATTGAACTTGTTCCTCACCCTGTCAAAACGATTGCCAATGGTCCTGACCTCAGCCTGCAATCGCTTGTATTCAGCATAGTCACCTGCATCGATAGCCTTGTTCGCAGCAGCAGTCGCTGTCTTATATTCGGCGCGTATCGTATCGAGTTCAGCACGTGTCTTGTCGATATCTGGCGCTGTCTTCGCACGCTTACCAACCTTCGCCGCGTAGCCGTTGAATATCCGTGGATTGATAGTCATCACACTATCACCCATGCTGGCGCTGGCTTTCCCTACTGCCGAGGTGATCCCGCGCATGCGTGGAACCTTGAACGCATCAGTGATCGTGTCGATTTCTGGCAGGATGGCCGCAATCATCGAAACAGTTTCGTCATCGAACTCAGCGCTGAAGTTGACCTTGCCCATCGCCTTTGTACCGCCTTTGAATTCGCTTTGCTGCCATGGATGCGCTTTGTGCGCTGCTTCAATCTTGGACCTGAGCGCTTTCTGAAGGGTCAGGCGAGGCTGTACCTCGATGCTTTCATCTGTGACCTCGGGGTTGCGCGGCAATAGGCGCTCTGGCGCGCTCTGAGTGCGCTCGACGGCCACTGGCGGTGCGCTAGCTGCTTTACCAGCCTTGACGCCAGTGAAGGCTTCAGGGTGCAGCTTTCGAAGCTCTGCCAGAGGTATGATTTCACGATTGTCGCGAATGAACTGGCTCAGGTTCAGCTTGCCAGCGCGCCATAGTTCACCACGACCAGCGCCAAGCACTTCGTTCTGAACTGCCTCATCCTGTGTCTTGAGCCACTTATCGAAGGTCATATCAGCAGGAACTTGACCATCAGCGCTGGCGCGCTTGCCATTGCTCAAGTCTTGATCAGGGAGATAGGCAATCGAAATGGAGCGACAGTTCGGATGAAGCGGCGGAATAGGCCCTTTGCCTATTTCGAAAACTTTACCGTCATTGCTGGCGCAAGTTACTGAGGTTCGGCTGTCGAGCGTACCGACGAAGCGCCAGCCCTGTATGAGCGCAATGTTCTCAGCCCATGTTTCCTGTGCAGCATGATTGGCCACGTGATTGATCGAAGTGCGAACCATGGCTCGCGCTGAGCGTCGGCTAATGTCGAGAATGCCATCAGTGTAACCTGCAGCCTTCGTCCCCTTGATACTGCTCACGATGGCTTCGATGCCCTGCCCCTCAACCATACCGACGCGAACTGCTTGCTCGATGCGCATCTGACGATTTGCACCCATGTTCTTGATGAACGGCTTGAGGAACTGGCCATCCATTGGTCGCTCAGTCGCGATAGACTTCAGGCGCTGAGGCGACGGTATGCGCGCCTCGATGTCTGTGCCAATGGCGCTCGAAAGTGATTTCGCCTGAAACTCACCCTCATTGATAGCGAAATCTCGAAGCTCGCTAACCAATGTGGAATCGATGCGTTCGAATACACCATCGTTAAGCGCTCGAATTTCATTGAGCATTAGGGTCAGGCGCTTTGTTGTGCGAGGCCCCAAGTCCATCCCGCGCTCATTGATATTTGCCAAGCGCGCGCCAAGGCGTTCAATCAAATCCTCATCTACGCTGTTGAGCAATGCGATGATTTCGCGCTCAACTGAATTCCCGTAGCGAGTGAGATGAACGTGGTGCCTTACCAGTAGCGACAGAAGGCGTTCATTCGCCGCCATCTAAGCCACTCGGCGGATAATCGATGCGCTCCATTTCGATGCGCTCAAGCTCAGTTTCGAAGGTCAGCGCCTCTGGCAGAAGACCCTTGCGCACAAGCGTCTCATGTAATGACTGATGACTGAGCTTTCTTCCATCAGTCAGAGCTTTCAGGAAGTTCGCTTCACCATCCGTGAGCGGCGCTGGCATGAAGTCAGTGCTGAGCGAATAGCTGATGTCGTATTCGTCGCCGCCAGTCCAATCCCACAGCCACTTAAGCGCATCACTGATCTTGCGAGACACCATGCGCGCCTGAGATGCAAGAATGCTGTTCTCAGCAGCCTTACGCATCGCGATTGCCTCAGCAGCTTCGACGCCGTTTTTATCAACGCCAAGCATGTCCAATCCGACAACTCGCATCTTTTCTTCGATGCTCTCAGAATGCTCCTTAAGAGCTTTGATACCTGCCCCACGAAACTCAAGGTAATCAAAGTCCGCGTCAGGGGATTCAAGATTGATGAACTCACCAAGGCGAATGCTGATTTTCTCAGCAGCCTCGTCATTGACGCCAGAAAAAACAGGAACTGGTGCGCTCAACCAGAAGTGAGCCATCGACAGATTGCCTTCACCAATCCAGTGGCTCTCATTGAGACTGCAAATGTCATCCATCGGAGCTTTGCGCTCATTGCCATCTGTGACGAGCACAAAGGGGATAGCGCCGAGCTTCTGGCCAAGCCGTTCAGGCTGGTTAGTCTCAGTGGTCCATCTGCCATTGTCGAAACGGTGAACACGAACCACATAGATACCATCAACCAATTCCAGTTCGCGAAGCTGGTCTTTCCCTTCTTCGAGCAGGACGTAACTCACAGCTTTACGATTGCGCACTACTGAGTGTTCGATTTTAAGAATTGTTTCGGCGCGATAGACACTGATGAAGGGTCGGAAGCCACCGTCAATGGCATCAGCTAGACTCAAGCCTTTTGGCGTCGTGGGATGATCAACTAGTAGGCCAGTGTAGTTCGTCACCATGCTTTCACGAAAGACTTCCTCAGCAAGGTCATCGAGTGTCATCGCATCGCTGGTGACGTACTCAGCAAGAGGTATCATTTCATCTGGCGCATCGAGCGTGGGCTTCTTTCGAAACACTAGCCCGACTAAACCCTGCAAAGTCTTTGCAGCAGCAGGAAAGAATGGCGTTCGCTTTATATGGGCTTCAAATTCAGCTTGCTCTTGGTCTTCGTAACGTTGAGGAAAGTATGTGGCTTTTGCTGCCTTTACTGTGTCGCCACCTTCGCAGAAGTCGCGATTTCTCTTGTATCGAGTTTGATGCTTTGAGCGCTCTAGGCTGTGGCTTAGGGAAGGTATCATGCCAGTATTTAGCTGGCGCGTTAGAACAGCAGACCCTTCACCCTGCGCGAGCCACCGCCCCGCTTTTCTTGTTCAATAACTAATAGCTCAGTCAGGCCCCAAACAAGCGCATCCAAGCGGTCAGGTGAGCCGTTCTTTCGGTTCTTGTTCGCGTCATATGTGAACGTGGCGAGTTGATGCTCAAGTTTATCGAATTGGCCACAGTGAATGACAAGGCCGCGCGAATAAGGGCCAACGACAGGTTCAGCCCTCACCTCTTTGCCGTTCGACGCCCAAACTGTTTTGACAGTAGGAACTCTACTAGCGGTCGTGATATTATTCGTAACCAGTGAACCGCCATTATTTCGCTCAGCGATTATACAATCTGCATTCCATTTGAAATAAGCAGCGACTGCCTTTTCAGCCCAAACCTCAGGCTGATAGACCCCTGAGCAATCTTCGAGAATGTAGCATACGCCGTTGCGGTCGATTCCTAGCACGATGATGCCTGTTTCGTCGCTCCCCTTGGTCGCACTGACAGCAGGGTCAACGGCCACGATAATTCGCGTCAAATTTGTTCGCGCTTCAGAAGGCGACCACGATGGCAGGCGAGATTTTACCCACCACTCAGATTTGAACATGGCGTTCTCATCGTCGGGAAGCCACTCGCCATCGAGGTAGACGCGCTTACGCATTGGCGACCAGTTGCGCTCAGCGCGCTCAATGTAATCTGGCGGCAGATGAGGATTATCACGAGGGTTGATGAAAATCTCAGCCCAGTCGTCAGGCTCAGGGTGCTTTACGCCCGTTGAGGGGTTCACCTTTTCAATGAAGGTGCGATAAATCCAGTGGCGCTGATTGACATTCGGGTTGGTCGCGAAAAGCACTTTGTGCTGCAGGCGCTCACCGTTTCCATTGTCCTTGTAGCGGACCTCAGCAAGACGCGTTTCAAGGGTAATGATATCATCGAAGTCCATGACAGCATCAGCTTCATCGACTAGAATTGTCGAGTACTCAGCACCCTTACGCTTGTCAGGGTCATCCATCCCGAAACACTGAATGACTGAGCCATTAGGTAGCTCGATTTTCAGTTCAGTATGATTGATTGAACAGGTTGAATCATGCCTATCGTTCAGCCTTTCCCAAAGGTCTGGCCAGACTGTCGAAATGACCTCTTTGAGTGTCTTGTCAAAGATGTGTTCGCGAGCTTGCTGGAATGTGGCGCGAAAGATTGCGTGATTGGAATTGCTGGCTGCTAAGGCGCGATAGACGACTGCGTAAATGTTTGTTGTAGTCTTGCCAGAACGCGAACCGCCTCTCGACAGAATGTAGGTCGCTGACGACGCGATAGCCGCCATGATTTCGCGTTGTTTGCTGAAGAGTTCGAATGCCACCGCATATTTAGCTCAACGTGGCTAAATACCTGATGCTAAACGATACTCAGGAAGCAGTTCTATCGTCGATTGAACGGGATGCAGACCGCGCTGTAATGCGCAAGCTCATGGAAAAAGCAGCAGCGACCCGTTGCGGAACGAATGCGGAACATTCAATAGAGGGCGATGGCCTTTCACCGAATCGAGACACTGAGTGACCTGATACGCGAAGGGCTGAGGCTTAAGGTTACTTGCCGCTGTGGCCGCAGTGTGATCCTGCCAGCCTTCGAGACGCGCACCTATTGCTTCAAGCGCGCCATCTATATCGATTTCGAGACCATTCAGCGCCACCTTCGCTGCATGGCCTGCAAAGAGCGTGGTCGGGCCAAGGTCGAGCCTTGCGCATAGAAAGGGCGATGAGGATGCCCTCACCGCCCCACTTTCTAACGATTGAGCGCTAAGCTTCTGTTTGTCGAAAGCCCCGAAAAATCCATCTTGCGACAAGAAATAACACTACAGCGATGAGTGGGTAAATGACGCCAAATCCAAGCGCCCTGTAGAGTTGAGCCTCGCCTGCGAACTGGAGTTCGAGCGCAGAGTTTAGTGCGCTTCGCCCCCAAGACGTGTCATTACCACGCCATATTTCCTCTAACTCTGCACTCTCTCTGAGCTTCTGAAAGCCTGACCAAGCGAGAACAAGACAGAAGCCAAAGTACGGCACTGCCACGGCAATCGCCAAACGACGAAGGCCGCGTTTCAAGTTCATTTGCGAGCCTTAGGCTTCGACGCCTTCGCGTAAGCCTCAGTGATTTCCTTATCGAGGTTGCCAGCAGCGACTTCCTCTTTCACCGCTTCATAGAACGGCCTGAGTTGGTCCTTTTCGAGCGCAATCTGAGTATGACCCTCAATGGCCATCTGGCTGCGCCCAGCGCGAACAGTTGCGATAGCGTTTTCATCATCCATCATGCGATAAAAGCCACGCGCAGGCTTGGTTTCACCCTTAGCGATCTGCTCAAGCGTTCTGTCGATTGCCTTGATGACAACCTTACGGCGCTTGTCATTATCATCAGCCTTTGGCTTGCTAGTCAGTTCCTTAACCTTAGCCGCATTGTTACGTGCGATAAATGATTTCAAATTCGCCATAGCTGTTCTCTCAAATGTCCAACCGTACGCCTATTCTCGACCTGCGAATTGTCAACAAAATAATCGTTAGACTTGGGGCTAGTGACGACTATAGAACCGCTCGCGCTTCTTGCTGAAGCAACAAAATAGGGGTAATAATCAATGAAGTTCTCATGGTTGGGATGTGCTGCCTTAACTTTTTATGCTTCGACTGCTCAGGCTCAAATGTGCGATGCGCTGATTAATCAAAGCATCACCGTTTCAACTTTTGAAGAGATCGCTGCGCAGTTGCCCAAAGTAGCTAAAAAAGGCGAGTTCGAAACCACTGAGCAATTTGAGGCTCGACGCTTGGCTGCTTCGAATAACGTGCCAACAACACCATTCTTTGTCGGAATTTCCAAAGGCGAGGGTCTAGGTCAATTAAAATACGATGCCGACGCGGGTGCGTTCGGAGTGACCGCCTACGTTTTCAATGCGACGTATTTTAGTTCAAAGCTCAGTGATGCATACGGAAGCCCTTTTCGGGGACAAAAATCAACGTGGAACCGAATGGTTGGTGTTGGCCTAAAAAGCGATTCTAAAGACATAGGCAGTTATGAAGCAACCAATGGCTTTGGTGCGAAGACCTTGGTTAAAAAGCAAATAGTGAGTGAGTATGAATTGTTCGAGGGTTTCCGAAAAGGTTCATATGAAGATTCGAATTTTTGGCCAAGTGAACGAGGCTCTTCGGGGCAGAGTATTGTAGGTCAAATTGAAATGTCTGCGGCTGATGCTCAGAATGCCAAGCCGCACCTCCGCACTGCTGTGAAGTTCGTTTCGAAAGCACCCTTTTATGTCGAAGCAGTATCATCTGGAGAATCTCCCACTCGTGATATGCCATATGACATCATCTATAACACGGTCGCATTGATCGGCGATATGCAATGCGCGGTTGTCTATGACGACCGAACTAAGACCGTTTTATGGGCCAAAGAGACTTACTGATCACAGTGAATCTTTAAGGGGAGGCTCAGCCTCCCCTTTTTTATTCGGCCTTGCCAGCGCTTCCCTTTGGCTCTTTGTCCTTAGGTGGCGCTGTTACCTCAGCCTTGCGCTTAACTTCATGAGCACCTTGCCACGCCTTTGCCTCAGCTTCGACGCTGAACCAGCCAGTCAGCGTAACAGTGCCATCTTTGTTGAATTCCTCACTGTAGATGACAGCGTTTGATGCAGCGTTTCGTGCAGCTTCTGGCGTCAAATCAGCAAGCTTGATTTCGTGTGCGCACTCAGCGCCTGTGTATGGATTCTTCATGCGCCTATTTAGCGTAGAGCGCAGCCTCAGCAGCGCGTCGCCGTACAAGTCCCGCCATGACCTTTCCAGCAGCACGATTCCAACGCTTGAACTCAGCCTCAGCACCATCGAAGTCGCCACTGTTGTGCTTGCGCAGCAATGTTGAGCTTTTGAAATTCGCTAGCCCGATGTTGTAGGCAAGGCTTGTCATCGCGCCAAGCTGATAGAGCGTTGTGTGGCCATTCGTGATGAGCTTGCGCACGCCCTGCTCGAATTCATCGTATTCTTCGATCAGCCAAGCATCAGCCTGAGTCTGAGTGATGGTCTGGCCGAGCTTCACGTCCGTCGTGCGGCCCCAACCGATCGTGTAGGGCTTTCCGCCTGTCGCAGGGTCAGGGTAAGCGCTGAGTTTGCAGCCCTCAAATTCTTTGATTGTCTCGATACCTGTACGCATCGAGTATTTATTCGGAAAAATGGGGTCGCTTCGGTTTACCCAGCGTGAGTTACGACGCTAGGGACGCTTTCGCTTGAATTGGAGATTGCCTTGATAGAAGAAGCTGTTGTGAGAAGTTCCGAACGGAACAGTGAAGCCATTCTCGAAAAAGGCTTGAACGAAGTTGACCTCGAAATCTTCTTTGCTCGGAAAGGTACTATCTGTCCGCCTCAGTCGGACAAGTTCGATGATACAGTGGCCTTTGCTGGCTGGGTCATGCTTAACGATAGAGCGTATCTAACTGCAGCTGCTTCCGTTCAAGGAGGTGTGATTGTGCAGAGCGCCAATCAAGCACTCCCTCTCGAAAATTGCCTCAATCTAATGGAAAATGATAAAGCTCAATTAGCGTCAATGCAGCGCGAATTGCTCGCTAATTTCTGCGGAGCGATCAAGAACGCAACCTAGTAAGTTTCGATGCGTGCCTTGGCTTCAGCAGCGTACGGCTCATAAAGTTCGATACCAGTGAAGACCCCGACGCCAGCCAGCTTGGCAGCAACACCCGTCGTCCCTGAGCCACAGAAGGGGTCAAAGACAGTCTTGGGCGCACAAGCCTCGATTGCCCTCGCGGGAAGCTCGACAGGGAACGGTGCAGGATGATCATTGTCGCGTGCCGGCGGCACGCTCCAAACATCAGGTAAGCCTCGCTTGCCCTTCGCCATGCGCCACTCAGGCTTCGCGAAAATCAAAATGTATTCGTGAACATTGCAGAAGGCGCGCGGATGAAAGTTGTAACCCGCGTTTCGATACCAGATGACGATTTGCCTGAGCGGCAAGTCGGGGTTCAATTCCAAGGGATGCCAAAGACGGTTCTTTTTCAATCTTGGCTTGTGATTGTAGAAAATCGCCCCGTTCGGTGCGAGCAAGCGCCACATTTCGCGAAGGCATTCCTGCTGCCACTCGCGATAATCCTCATAGGGTAGATCATCGCTATGAGCGGGATAGCCATCCTTGAGTTTGGCATTGGACCACGTGCCAGATTTCGACGGGAATGAGCCAATCCCCTTTTCCCTCAGATTGTAAGGCGGGCTGGTGAAAATGAGTTCCTGACTTTCGTCTGGAAGCTCTCGCATGACGGTGAGGCTGTCGCCTATCTTGATATCTACTTGCACCAACTATTTAGCGTCGGGCTGCAGATCCTCTGTGCGGCAGTCCATTTTTCAGCATCGCCGATATTCGCTGCCTCGAAACACCGAGTTCAGCGGCAATATCGGTCAGCGTCATTCCCTCATCGCGAAGCACTAGCGCCTGCGAATAGCGTGCTGATTTCGGCAGTCGTGGCGGCTCGCCATCGCAGTTGTATTGATAAGCATCACTCGAAGTTCGAATGCGAACCACGCGCCAAGGCTCTCGCAGTTCGCAGAATGCGAGTGTGCAGAGATAGCGTTCAATCTCAGCAGCAGTCATTGAAGGGTATGCGCTTCTGGCCATGGACCTATTTAAGGTCGGAGGCATCGTGCCACTGCATCCGTACTGGCTGAAGCGCACGAAACGTGTGCTAGAACTTGGCCGCGAAATTCAGCCATCAATTAGAACTTGCTTAGCCACAACACACAGCAATGTAACACAGGCTACAAAACCGCCCCTGCTGCCACCTAAGAGAATGATAGCAACAATCGTGGAACGTGGTGATTTCCAATGTAGCATTCGCACGATTTCAACCAAAGCATCGTACTTGTTCATGACGCGCACCTTTTCAGGTCGTTTCCATCGACCATTATCCGAAGCGACGGTGGTGCGGTCAGCGGGACCATCGCAGTTTTCCTTGGCGAATTTTCTATTCGCTATATTCACCCTCTTAGTGTTTAAGAGGGGCGAAGCGGGGAATTGGCACCAAGACCCTTTTGGAAGGGGTCAAGTTTGACCGCACCCCATTCCCCGCTTCTTTCCCGCGATTGGAACCGCAGAAATTTCGTCACTCGATTTTGGCTGAATTCTGCGAAATCGTTCGCTTCCATTGCCAATTACGAGCCTGTCAATCGAACAATACCCTTGAAGGCATCGACGCGTTGCGCGTAGAAGAATGGCAGGGGACGGTAAGCTCACTCATCAGACCTTTTGGAAGGGTCCGATTGCTTCCGAGGCACGCAACGCTTGCGGTCCCCCCACCCATGAATTTGGTGTTCACGAGTGTTGCCATTCCTCTACGTGCAACGCAGAGAAATCATCATAACAACCTCAGGCTCAAAGCGGTGAGAAAGTTATCCCGCTTTTCCCCACCCCCCCACAATATGCTGTGGTTGAGAGCGCCTTTGTTGCTCTGACCCCTAGATACTGAGTGCGAAACGACTCCTGTGCAAGAGAGATAATTGCATTTCCACGCACGTTGATAACTCAGATGGGAGGTGTATTGTTCACGCAATACGCCGCGACGCGTGGTTCAAGCTGGACATAGGGGAGTCGCAAGGGGAAAAATGAATCCGCGAAAAAAATTTTGCGGGCAAAAATCCTTTTACCTAATTGCAGTTATCGGTGTCGCGTAGCGCGTCAAATCGAATCAAGAACTGATTTTACAAACGCCGCGCCATCATTTGCGTAGATGCTTTGAAGCGCTTTGAATTTCTCGATGAGTTTAGCTCGCTTGCCCAAATCCTTTTCGCGGCCAATCTCTAGTCGAGCGCGATCTAAACATTCGACCTGAGCACTAGTGAGGATCGTGATGCGCTGATTGTCGCGCCAGTCAGGAATTGCCACGAGCCTTGCCTTCGCGTTTCTCCATAATGGAGTTGCTGGTATCAAGGTGCTCTTCGATTTCTCGGATGCAGCCAAGGCAATCGCCAGCACAATTCATGGCATCGAGGTCAAGCGATTGTTCGTCGTTGTGCATTGCTCGTTTGCATAGGCCACATAGCATCACAGGAACGGGCATTTGGCGCTCAGGCAATTCGCTGTAATGCTCATCAATCACCGACCCGATTTCGACTGCCCAGTTCAGGCATCCATCGCAGATATTGATTTCGAGTGTTCGACCTTCACAGCTATCGATAACACCAGAGCCATAATGGCCCGTCGTCGTGAATGCTGTGCCACGCGAGGGGTGATTGCGATCACGAGCGCTCTTTGTCTTATTTGCGCCTTCGGCCAGATGTGCGCCAATTCTTTGCGGCATACGATGCAGGGTAGAACGTCGCTCACAACACTTCACCGATAGCCTGAGCCTTGAATAGCTCCATGTAGCCAATCGATTCAGCATGGGTCATGCTCTCGCCAATCGCCCAAGAAAGCAACTGAAGCTCCCCGTCTGCGACTTTGAACATTCCACACAGCAACAGTTTTGAAAGCTCCACCTCGCCACTATCGATTTCATCTGCCAGTTCCCGAAGACTTTCAGCGATATTGTGATGAGGAAAGAGGGTCAGAACATTGCTCATTCGAAGCCCTCAACGAACTTCGCACGATCCTCAGCGGATTTGAAATAGAGCACGAAAGCTTCACGCGTCGGAGCCATGAAAACGTCATCGCAATGCTCATCGAGCCAAAAGCGAAGGCGACCCTTGAGGCATGGCTCAGAAGTACGCGCGAAGGTATGCGGAAACGTATGACTACGGTGAGGTTCGCGGTGCCAGTTCAGCGCTAAGCGTTGATCGATTGTACTGTAATGGAAGGGGTCATTAGTGTTCGGGATAGCCATGCAGGTATTTATTCTGCGCGGCGTCTGTTGCTTGGCTCGCGGACCAGCGCTAATCCGCTCCTAAGCTGAGGGGGCATCTGAACGGGTCTTTTTCCCGTTCGGAATAGGATGGGGTGACTATGAGCGGCATCATTGTGATTGTGCTTGTGCTCGGCGTCATAGCTTTGCTGCGAGCAAAGATGGGCGACGCTTCGTATGAAAAAATGGTACTCATGCTCTTCGGAGTTTTGACTTTGGCCTTTTTCGTAATGGTGCTCGTATTCAAAATTTCTGAGTCAGCGTCGTGATGTCGGGTGCTGAGCTTTTCCCTATCGTCGCAATGGATGCTTCAGAGACTGGCAAACCGCTGAGGGATGCCGTCGGCACTAGCCTCGCGGATGTTTGGCAGGGTCTATGGGGCGACAGGCTGGCGGCATGGCGCTTGAAGAATGCTGCCAAGCTCAATGACGTCCTTGGCAAAGAACTCGCCGAGCGCGGGCTTGCGCTTAATCTTGATAAGATACCTGAACGCTTTGCCTATTCGTGGTTTGACAGGGCTTCACAAGAGGATGAGCCTGAAATTCAGGCTTTGTTCGCTAAGCTGCTCGCCAACGCTGCTGAGGGGAATGAAGCCGCACTGGAACGATTCAATGTAGATTTGCTAAGCCGCCTTACGCCGCGTTCAGCAGAACTTTTCTCCGCTTTCGCCGAATTGGAAATCGCTGGAGTGTTCCAAGGCTCCATATTCAATTCGGATAGTAGAGGAATTGAATTGGCGTCACTAGTTTCGAATGAATTTCGTGAGACGTTTGAGAGCTATTCGAAAGAGTTTGATCAACTCTTGAGTCTAGGCATCCTCGGAGTTGACGAACAAGTTCACTTACAATCGTCTCGCACTCGCTCCCTGACGTCAGACGGACCCGCCATGCGGGCCAGAACTTCAACCCAAGTATTCGTCACTGACATGGGACGTTCGCTTATAAACGCGTTATACCCTGAAGCTAGGCGCTCAGACTCAGATTGATCCCGACGCACGATGAAAGTTCTCGCTCATTTTGATGAGTATTGCTTTCTCATCGCGCACCCTCCCCTACAGCGCCCTCAGAGGGCTGAGATGGCTTCGGCGACGCTTTGGCCAGCAGGGTAGCTGAGAGCGCGAGAAACGCTCCCAGCGCTGCGAAAACGCTCACAGCCATCATATCGATGATAGGCGCGACAGTTAGCTTGAGAGCAATTGCTGAGAGCGTTGTCATCATGGTCACTGCGGTGATGAATGCTGAATTGAAACGGCTTGTCGCCCCAAACCCAATAGTTCGTATTTTCATGATACTTATACCTCACTTGCGAGGTATTTATTCGTGGCAAAACCACAAAAAGTTGGACCTTAACCATCTCACTATCGAAAGAACCTGTATCGCAACACGATACATATTTCTCTTGTATCGCCTCGCGATACAGCCTAAAAGGGGGTGCAGAAAGGGAAGTTCATGAAGGTTTCGAGTAAAGATAAGCGTATCAAGGCCATCATGAAAGGGCACCCTACCCCTGTCGTATCCGTCAGGGGGCTACCAAGGGGCATCGCGCCAAAGATACAGCTTATCATCACCCAGTTGATCGCTGCGCAAAACCTCAGCGTGGCTTGCTCAGCTAATCCGCAATGGCGCTGCCATCAGTGGAAGGGTAAATCGACTTGGAGCATCGATGTTCAGGGAAGCACCCGCCTGTTGTTCGACTATGACAACGCGACGCACGAAATCTCAGGCATGGTATATGACGATCCTCATTAGAGGGCGCGACGATAACTAAGACGAATAAACTAATTAGGACAGGTAACATGACGACGACGGAAAATCCCTACTGGGACGATGATGACGTAGACCTTTCGCAGGGTGATGGCTTCGCGCTTCACGCTGGAATCGTGCTTAAGAGCATTCTTGCTGAGCGTGGCATTAGTGCCTCTGCGCTGGCCCGTCATATGCGCGTTGCGCGCCCGGGTTTCACCGAACTTCTGAACGGCAACAAAAAGCTCACTGCCCCTTTGGCCAGCAAGCTTGAGGATGCGCTCGAATATCCTGCCGAATTGTTGCTCACGATGATGGCTCGTCATGAACTCGCCATTGCGAAGGCCGATGAAGCTAATCACGTCAAAGCTTTTGTCGGCGCCTGAGACGCATCGAAACAAGATGAGGAAAAAGGGGCGATTATCGCCCCTTTTTTGTGTCATTCTGTCCCATTTTCTGTCCCATGGCTTCGGAATGGCGCAAACGAGGCATTACCTACTGATTGACACTCAGTCGGTCGGCTCAAAAGTCAGATATCTTTGAAGTCACTATCGAGCATGATCGTAAGATTGCGCTGATCGATTTGCAGCTTATCGCCAAGCACACGACTGGCGAGCTTCTTGGCCAACTCGAAATCATATTTCGCAATCAGTTCATCACGCCTCGGGTCGCCACTCTCGTGGCCGTAGCCCGCAATGCCACGCGTAACAGCGCGGATGTTGTGAGCGACATTGATGAAACCGTTGAATATCGCCTCTTCATACGCTTCGGAAAACTCAGGGTCGCGCTTGCGCTTAGAGTTGATAGCAGCATTGGTGATGCCGAACTCACGGCAGATATTCGCTAGAATGTCGCCAGCCTCAACTCGTTCGAGCACCTTAGCCCAGTCATCATCAGACATTTTGGCCAGATACTGGCCAGTACGCTCATCACGAGCCTTAGCAATACGCTCATCTGCACGCTCAGCAATCTCTTGTGCGCGCCTATTGAGAGCGTTGGCGACTAGAGCGCCGTGTTCGGAAGGTTCTTTTTTACTGGTCATGCCAGTATTTAGCGCCTGAGCGCCCTCAGCAGGGCCACTCAGGAACGATCTAGATGAACGGCTGTTCATGTTGCAGTTGGTAGGGCTGTCCCAAATCGCCTTGCACCATCGAGCTTAGCGACCCGTCCTGATGGTGCGCCCTGTTGCTTAGACTTGTTCTAGGCAACAGGGCACCAATACCCTCGCACCAGATTGCTTTATCTCTGCCCTCTGGTAGACTTCCCTCATGAGACAGCAATCACGCTCAGATAAGGTTATGGGCCGATGGGCGATAGGGGTGACGCTGGCCTTTGTTGGCGCGACTGTATGGCACCTGTCTCGAATGTTCTGAGCACGCATGCGGCCTAGGATTGCCTAAAATTCGGTTTCGAGCCATCAATCATCCTATGTGGCTCTCCATACAAATCGCTGCGGGAATAGTGCTCGCTTACGTCATCATCAAGAATGGCGCTGCTGTATGGCGATTTAGCTTAGGCTTGGTCATCACAGTAGCTGTCGCTGCTGCTTTACTAGCGCTGGGTGTTTTTGCTGAGGATGCAGCCGCTGATTATGGTGGAATTGGCGCAGTCTTCTACAAGGGCGTAGAGTTGGTAGGCATGTTGCTTGGTGCGATGCTCTTCATTGGCTGCGTGTTCGGCGAAGGCTATTCGATAGCCGTCATCGTCCAAAACACGATCAAACGAAATTGGCACAGTGATAATCGCTATTTCTTCATGGGAGTAGCGAACTTTTTTGTCGCAGGTCTGGCCTTGCAGGGCTTCAACATTTTTGACGAAGGCCCAATCGTTCGCGCTACCAATGCTTTTGGCCGTGCGCACGGGCTGTCTGATGGCATCACTGTGTTCGTATGGTTGATAGCCAGTCTTTGGCCCGTGCCTTGGGCCTATTGGATTAAGCGAAAAGAACGGAATTCTGACCACGCACAGGGGGACAATGATGATTAGGTGTGATGCTTGCGGAACGACTGGCGATGAATATGCGATGGCCAATCACGAATGCCGAACCGATATCGATGAGGTACATGAAAGGCCGAACGGAAAGGCGCTCATGACTGCAAGCACCTATGCAATGGCGCTAGGTCTAATCGGGATTTTTATTGCAGCGCTTGGCTACATGAGTGTTGGCAACGACATCTACAGCTTTTCGAGCGAGTACGCACTTCGAGATGCAGCAAGGAATGCTGGACTCTACTGGTCTGCCATCATGATCGGCAGCGGCTTATTTTCAATCGGCCTGCTGCTGTGGTGCACTGGCTATATCGCGAATGCGATTAGCTTCCTGCCAGCGCGAGAGGATTAGAGCGCTTCCCACCCCCACCTCAACATGATCATCGCTGCATCAGCCTTCGTCTCGACTTCGAGCACGAATGTATCACGCTTGTGCTCAGCATCGCGAAAGTAGAGCCTGTACTCTTCAAATGATTTGAAGCGCCATTGCGTACGAACGAATGACCAATCATCTCGCAGATTATGTTCAAGCCATTCGCGCAGTTCGAATAGGTCGGCTTCCTTATCGAGGGTCGCCAGTGGAAAGGTTATCATCGGGTATTTAAGCAAAAAGGCGTGACACGAAATGCCACGCCTTCGATTGCTGGAGATTGGAAAATGAACATTAGCTCATTCAACCTCTCTCTTATACCTCATCGCGATTCCCGCTCGCAATAATTCATTTCGAACACCTGCGATTATTCTGCTGCTGCGATCTACTGGCCCAGCGCACATTATCTGGCTCATAGTTTCCATCATTGTCGATACGATCCAGTGTAAGCTCTGGGGATGGCTTTGTGCCTATGTGCGCGATAAAATCATAAAAGCCTTTCGGCTTTCGCCATTCATCACAAACCTCAATGCCACGAGCGCCGTAATTGTGATACGCGGGATGCCGTTCATTGTGGCAACGATGGATGGCATTGGTGAGCGCATCCCATTCAGACTTCACGTCACAGTATCGAGGTGTGCAGTCGCCGCAGCGCGGATACTTCGCGCGTGTGAGTTTGCCGCCATTGCGAACCACGATCTGTCCGCATTCGCAAACACATTCATAAACGCCACTGCCCTTGTGCTCCACGACAGTCAGCATTCCATACACATTACCTTCGAGTTCAATTCTCCTAGTCATTGTTCCATTCTCCAATAGGATTATGGAATTATTTATCCTATCGAATGGCTAGTTATCTGAGGTGTTATCTGGCGGGCGGCGCGCTTCAATTCTTCCCGTTAAAAATTGTCTTTCGTCACGAGCAAAGCGAGTGACGAAGCGAGACATTTTCCCCACGACGCGCAAGCGCAAGCTATCGAGCCAGAAATTTCTTTCACGACGCGCAAGCGCAGAGAACCCCCGACAACTAATTCGTTTTTGCGAAGCGAAAACGCTCATAGGCGTGCGCGTAGCGCTAAGCCTCTAGGCGCGAATGCGCCCTCATCGCGCAGCGAAATGCTCTATCTCTCGATTAGCACGTCGTGCAAATCTCTCTATAGAAAGAATTACACTCGAAACCGCAGAATTCTGCCGTTTTTACCTGATGTAAAACTCTCTATAGAGTATATCTATAATAACTCCCTCTATAGAAAGATTTACATAGATGATTGAGCATCGAATATGGCGCTCAAAATCGCGCTGAGGTATAAATAGGAGCGTTGCTTGTTCATCTCGATACCCGCAACCTCCCCCTCGTCAGACCTCTAGTGGAAGCAACCTTGACTTTTGACGAGGGGGACCACTCGTTTAATTATTGCAGCCATATTGGCGCTCGGGCTAAATAAACCTGCTTCCATTATTTGAGGTTTATTATGTCTAGATTATTTCCCATACAAAACTTGGTTGATGCGCTTCGCGCTGATGCCACCTTGGCCAGAGACGTTTACGCGTATCTCGAAAAGGAATTTCCGCAGTTCCATCCCGACTATAGCGCTTATCGCGAAGTAAAGCGGATCGAAGGTGGCGACGTAAGCTTTCCCGCCATCGGTCAGTACGAGCGTTTGCTCGCATCATTCCTGCGCAGCAAGCGTATCGCGAAGAAAAGCCGTCCATCGATTCCAGTATCTGCGAATCTCAACATGACGCTGTGCTTCTATGATCGAGCGAAGACGCCTTTAAGCAAACCCTCGGCTGAGTACCTTTGCCAGTTCTATTCGGTCGCTGAGTTCAAGCTTCTGACAAGCAACAATCTCAAGAAAGCTGACAAGTCGCGCTCATGGCCTGTTGGCGTGGCTTCGATGGCGCAAAAGCTCATCGAAGTTGCAAAGGCCAATCACTTTGACTTGATTGCCATTCCCCGCGTTACGCCACGCTCGAAAGAGGCTCGCGCTGTCGGTCGGCGCTTCGTCGAAGGGCATGGCATTCTTTGCCGTGTTGATGCCGATGATATGCCCTCGCAAGTTGTCATGTTCCATACGGATGGAATGACTACGCTCGATGCTCATTCGTGGTCGAAGCGAAACGCTAAGCGCGAAGCTTTCAGCATCGATACGAAGCTTGCTGAATGTCGTCTCGCTGATGGCGATTCCAATTGGGCGACAGGTTCGCTTTCTTCTGCACAGGAGGAAGGCTGATGCTTGCTCCAAAATGTATCTCTGCTGCGATCATGGATGATGGCACAATCGATGTATCGATTTTCGAAACACCGTACTGGTCGAAGGTCTGCGCTCAGCGCGTACGATTTACCCTGATGACACCTACTCGATTAGAGAGTGAAATCTATGCCGCAGAGGCTGATAGTGCTCGCGGCGCATTCCCTGCCCTAGATTGCGTTTTAAGGGGGGCAGGAAGGCGTTTACTGGCCCTTGTGGAGTCCAGCTACCTAAAATGGGATTTCGCGTCCCTAGACGCTGAAACAGGCTTCACGCTCTTGTACTCTCACAGCGATGATGAGCTTGTGATTGGCATCGATGATGCGAGCTACTGTTTGCGCAAGTCGAGCGAGACGAGTTCGCATGGCGTGCGCCTGCCCGATAGCGTTCTGGCGAGCTATCGCGCTTCAGTCGATACGAAGTCGAAATGGGCGCTCAGCCCTTTGGTGCGAGGGCGCGCCATATGACACACACCCTACCCCGCGCGATCCAGCGCAAGACACTCCATAGATTTGACCTCAACATGCTTGAGCGTATCAATCAACACATTGACGGCCAGCGTATGGGCATGGCCGCCTTCGCGGTGAACTACGCGCGCAATCACCTGCATGACCCACTTCACGAGCATGTCGTGAACGTCGGCCCGATCGATCACAGTAATATTGCGCTCGATGGTGCAGACAGGCTCGCTCATCCCGCTTTGCTGAGCGATTGTTTCAGCGCTCAGGCAAGTGGCGAACCAATCGATGTCGTGATTTTCTTCAATCGCGAAACAGGCGAGTACGAATTAGTCATCAGCTTCGTGAATCGCATGGATGCCGTAGCGTTTCAGCTAATTCGATGATCTAGGGCTAGGCGATTCCATGCAGAGTTCGCAGTGCTGGTGATGCGCTTCTCTGGCTACACAACGGAGCCACGTTCACTTCGATGAACGCAGAATTTTCCAAAGTTGCGTGCGCCCCAACCCGTATCTGTCCATGAGTTCTGACCTTGTGGCACCAGCCTTGAAATCATTTCGCACAAGAAGGTTTCGCTCCCTGATGGGGTCACGCTGACGTTGAGCATCGAGCCGCGCCTTCAGTAAAATGATTTCGGCTTCAAGTTCCGCGATACGGTCACGCGTGGAGTTGTAGCTCGTTACGCGAAAATTACTGTCATGGCCTCGCTCAATCATTTCGGCCAGTTTACGCACCGCGACCAGTGCTTCTTCCTGCGGCGTTCCCTCATGCGCGGCCAACGCCAGTAACTTTCGGTGTATAGATTTCATCGGAGCGCAAATAAGGGGTAGGAATACTGCCTGTCAAAAGTTTCATAAAAGAAATAATTGTCAAGGAATTCATTCTTCTTGCTTTTTTGATTAATGGTGCTAGTAACAATCTTGTTGGAAGGAAGTAACGACTATGTTAGCAAATGACCATATGGGTGTGACCCAAGTTTATTGGGCAAAATTGAACCTCAAGGATGGGTGGAGGCTCATTACAGGTGATGCGCGCGAAGAAGCGCGCTCACGCGGTTTCGCTATAGAATCAGACGACCCGAGCGACCAAGCGTTGATAACCTTGATGTGGGCGGGGTCGAAGGGTTCAGATTTTGGCGATGATGGCAGATATGCGTCACTTTGTGGAGAAGCTTGGCGGCATCGTCTTGGACGAGGCCGTCGTGCTGGAGAGGCCGCATGAGCGCTCTCTTGGATGCAATCGCGGAGTCCGAAAAGCTCGAACTAACCGAAGAACAACGCAATCGGTTAGCCTTCTGGTATAAAGCCTATATGTCTGACTCTCGCGAGCGTTGGCCTGATGGCGTCAGACGCGAGCGCAACGGTGACAATACGGTCACGGTTAGGATACCTTCGGACCACAATTCTCCCGTCTTCTCCCGCGATGGTTGGGGGGTAGTCATCAAATACCCACGCGACATAATACTCACCCACAGAATCGAGGCGTTCGGTGGAAGTTTTGAGCGCATCAAAGCCGTACTGGAGACGCCGTACGACAGATTTCGCGATGCCTTCTTTGCGGCAGGGTTAGAAAGGAGGATGGTCGGCACCCTCGGTGATCACACCATTTTCGAAACCAATGGCAAGCGGTATGCAATACAGCACAAGCCGCTTGGGTACTTCGAAATTTGGCACCAAAGTTCGAGCATCGAATTCCAGCGCGATATTGATTTCTTGGCAGGCAAAGCATGAGCGCCCGCAACAAGATTGGCACCAGAACTGCGACCCGTTCGGTGCCAAGCTCCACCGTGTTCTTCCTTCCAACAAAGGTCGCACGGTGGGGCGCCCTCGCCTTCATGGCGTTGGGATTGTCGGTGGCAACACCAGCGCTGGGGAAGGACGTGAAGACAGGAACGTTCACCGCTGCGAACGGATTGAAATTGGCCGTCGAGGTTGAGGCGAAGCGCAATGGCTATGGCATTTGAATTCCGCAGCGACACTACGCCAGCGGAGCTTGCTGAAATCGCTGAGTGGTCGAGGGCGCATGAAAGCACATACTTAAGCGAACCGCGCCCCAAGGTTGTGCTTCAATGCGACCCCACCGATTTCTATAAGCGCTTCCGCTCAGTAGTGGCGGTCATCACCCCTAATTATCAGGCTAGTAGTTTTACGGGTCAGCGTTTGTGTAATGATTTGGCGACGGAATCGCGGTAAGCGCTCAGCAAGCATCAATGGGGGAATGAATGCTTCGAGTTCTAGCGAGCGTGGCCGCATTGGCTTTGGCGACGCCAGCAGCGGCTGACGAATATTACTGGGATGATGACGTATGGAGGGTATCCTCAAAGTCGGCCAGTGACGGGACGCCCTACTGCATGCTCATGGGTGGCTTCGTAGATGATAGTTATCTCGGCCTGCACTTTGTGCCGACGCAGAATATCGCTGCCTTATCTTTCATCATTCTAATGGCAGATGCTGCAAACTTTTCGCCATCAGTCTCGCATGACATGGAAGTGAAGTTCGTCGTCGGTAGTTCAGTTGACGATGGGTGGGGCGAACGTAATTTCACAGTCTCAGACGGCAGCGAGGGTGACAGCCGAGTCTTCACGTCGGACATGATGGAAGCCGAGGTTCTGCTAAATGATTTTGCCAAAGCTAGTGCAGTCGCGTTCACTATGCACGATGGTGAACGGGTTGTGGCGGTATTCGACCTCGATGGATCGGTCACGCCGATCAAGAAACTTCGCGAATGCGGGTACTCAAGAGTAGTGCCCTGACTGTGTTAGATCGATGCAAGCTCGACTGAATCGCGATAAGCTCTCAGCACGGCATCAAAGGGGGATTGAATGCTTCGAATTCTAGTAGGAGCAGTAGCTCTCGCGTCAGCATCATCAGCATTCGCTGGTGACGATTATTGGACGAACGAAGATTGGCTGGTTGTTATCGATCCATTGGAGAACGGCAATCCTTATTGCTCACTAGTCGGTTCATTTACGAACGACGAGATATTTGCTGTGCATTTCTCAGGGGTAACAAATGAAGCGGCATTGGCATTCATCTTACCCATGAATGAAGCAGCAAACTTTTCGCCTGCGATTGAGCACACGTTGGCTGTTACTTTCGTCTTAGGGGACACGCTCGATAAAGGGTGGGGTGATCGAACTTTCGATGTCACGACTGGCGACGATGGCACGACACGAATGTTCACTTCGTCCTTTCTCGAAGGCGAAGTTCTTCTAAACGACATCGTGCAGGCCGATAATATCGCTTTCACGATGCATGAGGGTCAGCGCATAGTAGCTGCTTTCGAGCTTAAGGGTACTGCCACCGCTATCGAGAAACTTCGCGAATGCGGGTACTCAAGAGTAGTGCCCTAACCGTCTTTGATAAATACAATCGGTAACCTCTTACCTATGTTCAAAGGTTGGGGCTGGTTGTTCTAATTCTCCGATTGTTGGCCAGCCCCGATTTTGCGCGTCTGCAAAACAGCCCTCAGCGCTAAATACCTGCGATGTTTCGCACACTTCCCGAAATCATGAATGAAGAATTGGCCGACCTTCGCGGCAAACCTCGCAAAGCCGCACGCGCACGCTGGTATCGAGCCGCAAAGATTACTCGCATCGATCTCGGCTACAGTGATGATAAGATGCCCCCGACGATGCCAACGAAGCGCAATCGAAAGCGCATCACGATCCCTAAGTTTGGCTCATTCCAATACTGGGATGAAGTTCGCACTGAGCGAGTAATCGGACGCTGGCAGAACGCCACGAAAGAAGAGCTAGACGAAATCTATCGAGCAACAGCGCCTAAGTCTTCTGGCTCTCAAGCCAAGCCCTGACCTCAGCGGCGAAATAGCGCTTCACCCTCCCGCCAAGCTTCACAGGCCGAGGGAAACCTTCACTGCATTTTAGCTCCCAAAGCTTCGTTCGTCCGACCTTAAACAAAGCCATCAGGTCAGCGTCATTGAGTAATTCTATTGAAGCTTGTTCTGCCATAATGGCGAACCAGTTAGAGCACAGAAAAATTCCTGAAAATAGAAATTACTGTCAAGTCAATCATTTCAGCAATTCGTCCAGCCAATTGGACCAAATCTGCCAGCCAGCCGCTTTCTCTTCGAAGTAATCCCAGCGGTCATAATGCTCGCCAGTAACGCTGCTATCCTTGTGGTTGATCATCTTTTTGCGCGTTTCCATCGGGACTAGCGGGCGCTTGTGCTCATCGAGAAAGCGGGCAAGGTTCGTAGTCATCGTCCTGCGAAGGTCGTGTGGCGTCCATGGCTGAACAGTCTCATCATCCTCTTGCATCGCTTTCAGGATGCGTGCGCCAGCCTTCCTCAGGCCACCCTGAGTGAGCGCAAATACCGCGTCATCTTGCTTGCCCTTGGCCTTGAAGCCAAAGCCGCGAACAGTTTCGGTGAGGTAGACAGCGAATGGCAAATCATTCTTCGTATCGCGGATGGTAGCGCGCTCGCCGTCCACGTCTGCACGAGTAATCTTGAAAGGCTCGCTCGCTCGCAAGCCCAAGTACAGCAGCGTTCGGTAGACAGGCGCGAAGTCGCCAGCCTTATCGACGTGCTTGAGGAACAGCTTAATTTCAGTCTCATCGAGATAGCGTTCACGCGCTCGCTCGAAGCTCGGTTTCTCGATACGGGCCATGGGGCTGACTTCGAGCTTGGTGAGCGTCCACCCGCCAATCGTGCACCATTTGAAGAACGTGGCGAGCAGAGCGTATATGCGATTGGCTTGGATCGGCGCAGTCTCGGCCTTGCTCTCGATGAGGTTGGCCAAGTCAGCCCGCGTCACCTTGCTGATATCGAGTTCGCCAAGTGTCGGCATTATGTCAGCATGAAAGATACGCCATTTCTCATCTGCCGTTTTGAGTTTTTTGCCAGCGCGATTGAATTCGCCTTTCTTCGTCATGTACGTGGCGAAGGCTGTTTTGACCGTCACGCTCTTGCTGCTGAGCGTTGAAGTGTCGGGACTACTTTCGAGTTCTGCCTTGAGCCGTGCTGCCTCAGCGCGCGCCTGTTTGGCACTCATCGCGGGATACTTGCCAATCGTGCGCCGCTTCACGCTTCCGCGAACAGTGGGCCTGAGCACCCAAGATTTCGCACCCTTGGGCTGAACGCACAGGTAGAGAGCACCGCCGTCAGGGTGATCCTGACGGGAGCCATTGGCGCGAAAGCCTCGAATCTGAGTGTCAGTAAGCACGGCGGTCTGTCCTAAAAACTGTCCTAAAACTGTCCCAAGACATCTCGTCGTACAGCGCGACCGTCAAGCGCGGTTAGGCGCAACGCGCCCCCGTAGGGGGTAAACTACTGATTTTCAGGGAAATAATTCGAACCTAGAAGGGTCGAAAGTGGTGAGCCGTGCTGGGTTCGAACCAGCGACCTACTGATTAAAAGTCAGTTGCTCTACCGACTGAGCTAACGGCCCGACCACGGCGTGCCACCTAGGGGCGCCTTTGCGGGCGGTCAAGCGGGTCATGCGAGATTTGGCGCAGGTCAGCGGAAACTTCGTCTGGCGAGCTGACGCAGGGTGTGGCCCGAGACAGGGTCTCGCCAATCCGCTGCAATTTCGGCCGCCGGGCGCAACACAAATTCACGTTCTCGAAACAGGGGATGCGGGATCGAAAGAGTTGTCGAATGCCAAGCCCCGCCACTCCAAAGAACGATGTCGAGATCGAGTGTGCGCGCTCGCCACCTCTGCCCGCGCCGCTCGCGTCCGAACTTTTCCTCGATTGATTGAAGGTGTTCCAGCGTCTCGGTGGGATCGAGATCGCCACTGATCACGACAGCGCCATTGGCATATTGCCGCTGCGAAGGGCCGATGGGCGCGCTGTCCACCCAAGACGAGACGGCTTCGACCTCCCAGCCTTCCTCGGCCAGTTCTGCCACCGCCGCATCAAGCACAGCGCGAGGGGCACCGATCTGGGGTGCGCGCCGGTTCGACCCCAGTGCAATCAGGTAGCGATGCTTGCTTGCCTCCATGAAGGCTCCGTCCTAGCGTCCCGTCGCGTGATAGCCAACTGGAGGGGCAGGCGATGAGGGTAAAGGCATTTCTTCTGGCGGGCGCGCTGGCTTCGGCGGGCCCAATTGCGGCTCAGGATACCGAAACGCGTCAACTGACCGATCACCAGCAGATGGTCCATGACATCTATCGCGACATAATAGGCTTTCGTACGGCGCGCGGTCATCAGCAGGTGGATGACATGGTCGCGTACCTCACGAAGCGTCTGTCCGATACTGGCTTCGCGCAAGAAGACCTGATGGTCACTGACTACGACAGCGACGGCAAGCCGACGCAGGGGCTTATCGTGCGATATCGAGGCGACGGTTCCTCCGGCGACAAGCCCATCGTGATGCTGGCTCACATGGACGTGGTGGATGCTCTGCCGGAGGATTGGGATCGCGATCCCTTCACTCTGACCGAAGAAGACGGTTATTTCTTCGGACGCGGAACGATGGACAATAAGTACGGCGTCGCCAATCTCGTAGGCACTTTCATACGGCTGAAAGATGAAGGCTGGACGCCCAACCGGGATCTCTATCTGGCTTTCTCTGGTGATGAGGAAACCGACATGGTTTCCACCCGCGCACAGGCGAAGTGGATCGCAGAGAACGTCGACCCTGCTTTCGTGCTGAATTCCGATGCTGGCGGAACGGCGCTGGACGACGAGTTCAAGCCGCTGGCCATGCGTGTTCAGGCTGCGGAAAAAACATTTGCGACGTTCGAGCTTACCGTGACCAATCCAGGCGGCCACTCTTCGCGGCCGCGATCCGACAATGCCATCTATGAGCTTTCGGCAGCGCTTCTGAAATTAGCCGATCACAAGTTTGCAGTTCACGCGACACCGCTCACCCGAAGCTATTTTGCCGCTCTTGGCCAGAGCGTGCCGGGCGAACTGGGCGATGCCATGCGGGCCTTTGCGGAAAACCCAGAAGATCCGGCAGCCGTCGCCACGCTTCAGTCGAACCCCGAGACGGTGGGCACGCTCGGCACGACATGCGTTGCGACGATGCTGCGCGCCGGGCATGCGGAAAACGCGTTGCCGCAGAGCGCGACGGCGACCGTGAACTGCCGCATTTTCCCCGGCATCGGGGTGGAGAAGACCCAGGCCGAACTCGCCCGTGTCATCGACAACGACAATGTTTCGTTCAAGCTGATGGCAGAGGTGACGGAAAGCCCCGTCTCTGCGCTCCGGGACGATGTCCGGGCAGCGGTGGCGAAAAGCCTCGCTGCACGATACGGCAAGGACATACCCATCATTCCCTATATGGAATCGGGCGGTACCGACGGGATGCATTACCGCACGTTAGGCTACGATACGGTCGCCATAAGCGGAGGAGCCAGCCGATCGCAGGACATGTATGCGCATGGCCTCAACGAGCGGGCGAGTGTCGATGCATTCTATTCCGGCCTCGATCACTGGACGATCATACTCAAGGAACTGGCAGGCGGATAACGCGGGGCGCACAGCCCGCCGTCAGATATCCTCGCAGATGCGCCCGTAAAGCTGAGGACGCCGATCGCGAAAGAAGCCCATGCCCGCACGATGTTTTCGTGCGCGGTCGAGGTCGAGAGTTGCGACGAGGACGCCCTGTGACGAACCGCCGAATTCCTCGACCAGATCGCCCCATTCATCGCTGATGAAACTGTGGCCGTAGAAGCTCTGCTGACGATCCGCGGGACCTTCGTGTCCGATACGATTGGCCGCGCAGACGGGCATGCAATTGGACACCGCATGACCGATCATCGCACGACGCCACATGCGGCTGGTATCGAGATCTGCATCGTAAGGTTCTGAGCCGATGGCAGTCGGATAAAACAGCACTTCGGCCCCCTTCAGCGCCATGACGCGAGCACATTCGGGATACCATTGATCCCAGCAGATGCCGATGCCGATACGCGCGCCGAACACATCCCATACCTTGAACCCGTCGTTGCCGGGGCGGAAGTAGTATTTCTCTTCGTAGCCCGGTCCATCGGGAATATGGCTTTTGCGATAAGTCCCCATGATTTCGCCATCCGGGCCGATCATGGCGAGCGTGTTGTAGTAATGCTGGCCTTCACGTTCGAAGAAGCTTGTCGGAATGGCCACCTTTAATCTTGCGGCGATTTCCTGCATGGCAATGACGCTGGGGCTTTCGCCGGTCGGGTGAGCAAGAGCAAAGAGGTCCTCCTCCTCCTCCCGGCAGAAATATTCCCCCGCGAAAAGTTCGGGCGGCAGGATGATCTGTGCGCCCTTGGCCGCGGCGTCTTCCACCAGCTTCGAGACGGCGGCGATATTGTCTGCCGCGTCGGGGCGGGCGAGCGGCAATTGCAGGACGGCGACGGTCAGTTCTCTCATGGGCGCCAGATAAGCAACCGTCGCGCGTCAGGCAATGATCAGTCCCGCTTGCGGAACAGCAGCGTCATGCGATCGCTTTCGCCCAGATCGCGGGTTTGCGCGTCCATCGCATCATCGCCCCCGAGGCTTGGCGGCATCATCCATACGCCGTCTTCCCAATTCGCCGGATCGCGTGGATTGGCGTTCACCTCGCTGCTGCCGAGGAATTCGAAGCCAAGGGCCTCCACGAAGCCCACGACATCGTCCTGTCGCAGATAGCCTTTCGAGCCGTTGGCATAGTCGGCGCTGGCATCTTCGGGCGCGCGATGCTGGACAATGCCAAGCATCCCGCCCGGCTTGAGCAGGCCGCGCATGGTCTTGATTTCGCTGTCGGCATTGTTCCAGCGCATCATGTTGTGGAGCATGCGAATGACGAGGATGCGATCGAACGTGCCCGCTTCGCCTTCCGGCACGGCATCAAGCGTCATGGCCGAGAAATGTTCTGCCGGAAGCCCGGTGAATTCGGCGGCTTCGGCAGGAAAACCGGCGGCCCCGGCGCGGATGCGCTGCTGCGCTTCGGCGTCGAAGGGACCGCTGGTGGGATCGTAATACAATCCGACGAGCTGCCCCTCACCGCCCAAATAATGCCCGAGCACGCGCGTGTACCAGCCGCCGCCGGGCGCATATTCACCGACTTTCATGTCCGGGGCGACGCGGAAAAATGCGAGGGTTTCGGAAGGGTGACGATACTGATCACGCGCGCGATCTTCGGCGCGGCTGGGATGATTAATCGCGCCGGATATGGCTTCGGCATGAGTTGCTGCGAAGGCCGCTGGATCGGGCAATTTCTGATCGTCGGCAACGGCAGGAACGCCGAATGCCAGCGCTGTGGCGGCGAGCAGGTAACGCATCTGATCTCTCCCTCGAATGGATCGGTGATGTCCTGCACGTGCAACTGCACGATGACAAGCGCGGGACGGATTCCTATCTTGGTATCCAACAAGGAGTTTGATGACATGGCAGAACAGCAGGCGATCATTGCCGGCGGGTGCTTCTGGTGCACTGAAGCGGTGATGAAAGACGTGATCGGCGTCAGCGAAGTAGAGAGCGGCTATATTGGCGGGCACCAGGCGAACCCGACCTACAAGGAGGTCTGCACGGGCAATACGGGGCATGCCGAAGGCGTGCGTGTCACATTCGACGACGAGCAGATTACGCTGGCCCAGCTTTACGACGTCTTCCTGGGCACGCATGATCCGACCCAGCTGAACCGGCAGGGCAACGATGTCGGCACCCAGTATCGCAGTGCGATCTTCCCGCTCGAAGGGCAGGAAGAAGAAGCCAGGGCCGCCATTGCGCGATGGAACGACGAACACGAGGGGCAGGAGGCCGTCACCACCATCGAGAGCGGCGAATGGTACCCGGCGGAGGATTACCATCAGGAATACTGGGATGGCGAAGGCCAGCGGAACCCGTACTGCCTTGCAGTTATCCCGCCCAAGCTGATGAAACTGCGCAAAAGCTTCCAGAAGTACCTGAAGGAAGACGCCTGATTCGAACGCCCGGCTGCTCAGCTTTGCAGCCGCAAAGCTGAGACATGGACCGGGTGTTACACAGTCCAAGAGCAAAAAACCACCGCCGGGTAATCCTCGTCCGGCGGTGGTTTTTTACGATTCTGGCAGGGCGGGATAGGCATGGAGAATACGCTGGCACGTGGGGCAGCGAGTAGGAAAGCCGGTAATGACGCGAGCTCTGTACCGGCCGGCCTTGCGCGCCGGATGGGTCGCTGCTAGCCAACCACCGTCATCTGGGGAGTAGCCCGCCGCATTCAGTGCGGTTCCCTCGCGTCAACATACTCGGCCGAGAGGTCGTGGCGCAGGGGTTCGAGCATCCGTTCGGGCAAGACCAATGGCACCTGACTTTCGTCCGGCCGGGCGGAAGGTCCGGTGTCGTTGAAGTCTTGAAGCCCGGCCCGGAGATACCCTGTGGAAGCCATTCTCACTTCGACCGCCGTGGTTGCGCTCGCCGAAATCGGCGACAAGACCATGCTCCTTGCCATCGTGCTTGCAACGCGATTTCGCAAACCCCTGCCGATCGTTTTCGGCATCCTGGTCGCCACTCTGGCAAACCATGGGATTGCAGCTTTCGTGGGCCAATCCGTCGCCAGCCTGCTGGAAGGTCCGTGGTTTCGCTATGCCGTTGGAGCAAGCTTCATCGCCATGGCCCTGTGGACGCTTGTGCCAGACAAGCTGGACGACGATGAACAACCCAAGGCTCCGCGGTTCGGGGCATTCCTGACAACCACCATCGCGTTCTTCATTGTCGAAATCGGAGACAAAACGCAGGTTGCCACCATTGCCCTGGGGGCGCAGTTCCAGAGCGTCCTTCTGGTAACGCTGGGCACGACGCTCGGCATGATGCTGGCGAATGTGCCGGCGGTCTATTTCGGCAATGCCATCGTAGAGCGCGTTTCGCTGAAAGCGGTACGGATTATTGCGGCGCTGCTATTCCTTGCGATAGGCCTGTGGGTCATCGCGGCCGCGGCGCTGCCGGGCATCTCCTGATTGGAGCTTGCGATTGCGGATAATTTGCGGTGGCGATGCCAAGGAAACGCCCGCGCAACCTTAACCGGTTTCCCTTGCCATCCTATTCGGCGGGCACCAAATCGCCGAGCGCGACCGTCTGATCGACGTCATCGGCGATAGTGAAGGCAAAGGTCGTCTGGTCGGCATCGTTCAGTACGATCGTCCAGCGGCCGGGAGCAAGGCCGGTCGCACCAAAACGGCCGGCCGAGTTGGTGAATAGCGCAACGGGTTCCCGTTCGGGATGGGCATCCTCGATCGCGACGCCAGACAGAAGCGAAATCGGTTCGCCATCGCCGTTAAGCAAACGCCCGACCACGCTCGCCATATAGTCCGAGCCGACAGTCAGGCGGTATCCTCCGCGATAGGGCGGAAGGAGCCGGAAGGAACCTTCACCCAGATCCGTATTCAGGGGCGCATCGGGAGCAGTTATCAGCAGGTTACGTTCGCTGTAGCTGCTCAGGCTGGGCTGCAGGGCGGTACCCAATGCGCCGCTGTTTGCCGCGGCCGAGCGCCCGGTCGGTTCTATCAGTATGTCGGTTCCACGCAGCGAGGCATGTGGACTGACGATGGCGAAACTGTCCTGGATGGGCCGTCCGACCGAAAATGCACCGTCTGCGACAGCCAAGGCAGTGCCGAACCGAAGGGATGTCCTCTGGCTCGTTGATCCGCCGAGATCGCCTTCGAACGCGCCAAAATGACTGAAGCCAAGCTCGGCCCGGTTGCTGAACAGCGTGCCATTGGCGCCGGTCACTATGCCGACGTCGCTGTGTTCGATATCGGCGCTGAAATTATAGGCCCCGGTCCCCGTCCCGTGATACGTCTGGTAGGTCAGGCGTTTGCGGTCGCCGCGGCTGTCGTAATCGGCGCGCAGGCTTGAACTGCGATCGAAACGGAAGACGAGCGAGAAGAACGCGCTGAGCCGGTTTTGCCCGCCCACCCGGTCATAACCGAAATCGCCAGTCAGGTTCAGCCGGGGCGAAATCTGCCAACCACCGGTGGCGCGCAGACTGCCGACATCGGGTTCGTCATCCCGGCCGCGCGAATAGCGTGCATCCAAGCCGGCATAGACCGTGTCGCTGATCGTGGCGCTGTAGCTTGCCCCGGCGATGTAGCGATAGGGATTGAACGGCAAGCCGGTCCCGATCGGGGAGAAGTTCCGGCTGCGTGTTTCGATGGAAGCTGACAAAACGTCAGCGCCGCCGGCAGTATTGCGCGCGATAGTCCGCTGAAACGTGAGGATCGATGCCCAACCCGAGCCGACGCCTTCGCTGTGCGAGGCGGAGGCGAACCCGCCGAGTGACCCGATTGGAGTTGCGACAACCGCTTCGACACCGCCCATCCAACCGTCGGGATCTGCCTGCGCATTCGCGCCAAGTGTCAACCGGTCATTGATACCGCGCCGATAGAAGCCGCTGAAGGCGAGGTCGTCGCTATACACGGGACCGCGCCCACCCAATGGTGCGAGCACGCCGGCGTAAAGCCCGAATTCGCTAAGACCTTCGGCAAGCTGCGCCTGATCGAGGAAAATGTCGAAATCGACGGTTTCGCTGCGCCCGGTATCATCGGTTATGGTCAGCTCGACATCATTGGACCCCTGGGCAAAAGGGAAATCGGTCAGGTCGAACGTGCCCGGATCGAGTTCCAGCCGCCGAACGAGCTGTCCGTTGACCCGCACTTCCACTTGTGAACGACGATCCAGACGAAAACTGCGGCTGCCGCGCGGACGGATGATCCGTTGCGGATCGAGGAGGGAGTAAAAGCGCGAAACCGAAAGACCGCTGATCTCCGGTGCCGCCTGAAATCCGCGGGCCAATGTGCGCAAGTCCCCGGCCGATGCGCGCAGAAGATTGCGGCGATCATCGTAAACCAGCCGCGTTCCGCGGCGCTGGAAATCCGCCCCTGGCGCGCTGGCCTGCCAATTGGCTTCGCTTTCCAGCACCACGCCGCCCAGCCTCGCTGCCCCGTCGAGAAACGTGATGGGTGGCGCCAGCCCTTCGTCGCTACCCTGCTGAACCCAGTCCAGCGAACCGCGTATGTTGAGATAGGCACTGAAATCGGCTGGCGCGACATAGTTGACCACCCCGCGCTCGTCTTCGTTGCCCAACGTCAGCGACCGGCTCGCCCTGCTTGCAGGGGCGATATCAAGGATCAGTTGCAGCGATTGCGGATCATAGCGGATCGCGATGCCGACAGCTTCGAGATCGGATCGCCCTATCTGACCCTGCTGGGCCAACCGGGAGCGCAACCGTTCGACGAGCTGCGGTGCGATGCGCGGCTCCAGCAGCGCCAGCAGGCGTTCTGCCGCGAAGCTTGCCTGCCCGCCCGGCTCGAGCGTTAGGGTCGTGTCGCCAATATAGGTTTCGCCATCGAGCAAGGGTGCCGTCAGGACGACAGTTCGCCCGGTAGGATTGACCTGATCGCCATCGGGGCCCGGATCGATCACCACGCGAGCGCGCACCGGGGCAGCGGGCTGCGCATTCCCCACATGGGGAACGAGGCAACCGGCAAGCAGGACAGCAGCGAGTATCTGGCGGTTCATACGAACCTGGAGCCCTTAATTGTCGGGCGTGAACTGCACTTCGACACGCCCATCCGTTTGCGGCAGGACCACAGGCAGCGTCAGGCGCCGCGTCTGGCCCCCGCCAATCAGACCATAGCCCAGCGTCTGCTGCAGCTCCGGGCCTGAAATTTCCTTGCGGAACACCTCGCGGCCGTCGGCGCCGGTCTGGACGACCCGCAGTCTTCCGCGCGACAGATAACCGTGCGCAGCCGAATCATTGGTTACGGTAATGACAGGGGCTGGTCGCCCCTCGGCATCGGTGCCGATCTCGGCAGAGGCGATCGACAAGGAAGGTTTCACGCCATCCGGCGAAACGCTGACGAGGATCTGGAAGTTGTACAGGAGCTGCACGTTCGAAGTCGTATCGCTGGTTTCAACCGGCAGCTGCGCGGCCGTGACGAAATAGTGCTTGCTGCGCGCAAGGTCGGGATCGCCGACATACTGTACGCGGAAGCTCTGCCGCTGGCCGGGAGGGATCAGCGCCTGGGGGGGAAAGGCCACGAGTTCGCCGGGATCGACCCCGGTCGGGGTCACGCCGTCGCTGTTCAGTTCCAGCGCCTCGATCCGCATTTCAACCGGCAGCGGTTTGTCGAAGGTATTCTCGACAGTCACGACATCGCTCATACCGCGGCCGGCTGTCGTCAAGTCGATGACTACGGGCTGGACGATCATCGCATAGGCGGCGACAGAGCCGACCACCCCAAGAACCGTAACCAGCAGCGCGACCGCAATTTTTCTAAGTGACTGCAATGGATACTCCTTGCGAGACAGCCTTATCGGGCGACCATGGACCGACCCACCCCGGTTCGCCAAGGACGAAATGCCGCGAACCGCCGGATAGGCCCATGGGTGTTTCCCTGCGGCAGCACTTACTTCGGAATGGCGACTCCGCGCCATTCGGGGCGCGCTGCCAGACCGGTTTCCTGCGCCATGCGTTCATATTCGATCGCGAGGTACAGCAGCTCGTTACGCTCCTCGCCCTCGGCATCCTGCGCTCTTAAGCGCAGTTCGTTCGCGAGATCGGCCGGATTATGTGTGACCATGAAGAATTCCAAAAATTTCCGGCAGGCTGCCCCCGCGCCTGCCGGAAACCCCCCTGTCAGGCGGTCGGTGCGATGGTGACTTCCACCTTACCGGCATAGGTGCCGGCATCGAGGATCGCAGCCGGATCCGCAGTAAGCCCGCTGCCGATCGTCAGCGTGATATTGTTGGAGGTGGCGGCCAGACGGTCGCCGACCTGGGCCGAGGTGGCACCTGCGGTCAGAGACTGGTCGGCAACCGGAGTGGTTCCGCCCTTGGCACCGGTAGCAACCAGCG
>CEQF01009239.1_pt1 | contig 39341 bp, 56 predicted proteins | sample 530821 | NCBI WGS metagenome assembly CEQF01 (sample SAMEA2621003, study PRJEB7988) | marine metagenome | isolation source: saline water (ENVO:00002010), including
ATATACTATATACTACTATATACTATAGATACTAAACTATATATAATACTCTTTTTATAACTACTATCAACAAACCCGCTAAAGGGGGGAGCGGTAGTAGTACTTTAAAATTAGAACTCTATAACCTGCACCTTTTACTCTAAAAATACAGTATTTATTTTAAATATCAATAGTTTATGACGGTTGTAAAAACGAGAATTTTCAAACAAAAAAGTCCGTGGAGGTTCCACCATAAAATAATAGTACATTCCCCCTTGACAGGGGTGTAGAAATAGTGTATAATGTAGGTACGCTTGAATAGAATTGTTTTTTTTTAAAAGGGAGATACTATGCCTGTTTCAACTTACGGTTCTTTCATGCAGCCTACTAGTCCTGTTGGGGAGGATAATCGTAGGAAAATGAATTCGTATGGGTCAGCACTAAATAACCAGTTCCAACAACAACTCCCGCCATCACCTCTACCCCAAGGGCAGTTCTCGTTCGGCCCAAACCAAATGTACGGCTCTGTGCCGCGCAATGCGGCTTCTTTAGGTTCTATACACAATCCATCCTTAGCATTAAGAACGTTTGGAATGGGAAAAGACTCAAGTTTACCGCTAGGGCGGGACATTTTCAGTAAGTTCTCCAGACCCTATTAATGCCTTATAATTTCCTCACGGGCGACCCTATTCAGTCTGCAGTACAAAGTTTACGTGGGTCTTCTTTTGATCCAACAGGCTCAGCTTTAGACGATCTTTCTTTAGAGAGCGTGGAAACGACAAAGTTTTCGCATTCTACCAATGCATACACAGATATTTTGGGAAAGCTTGAAGGTGTAAAGGATCACGTAGATCACACTGGGATTGGTACAAAAGCTTATGGAGTAGTAAATGACCCTAGAAACCACCCAACTGCCACCGAACGTAATCAAAGGGTTGCTCAAAGTTTAGGTATTAATTTAGATACTTCTACACCAGAAGAAACTAAGGAAGTGGCTAAAAAACTTGTGCAATTAAATGAAGAGGTTTTGGCTAACGAGGTGCCCAACTGGCCTGAATTAACAGCGCAATCTAGACTTTTTATGCTAGATACAAAGTATAACACTGATCAAACCTTCGTGCGCCTCCCAATAGCATTGGAAGAATATCAAAATAATCCAACTAAAGCTAATTTAAAGAGGATAGGCGCTGAATCACGAAGAAAGGCGGAAGGTGTGTATTCTAAAGGGATGGATAATAGAGTTGCAAAGATTATGAAGGCACGGGGGCTTATCAATAATATAGATGAGGCTAGAGACCTAGGGCTACCGCTAGCTAGCAGCAGCTAATAAAAACTTAATGGACGAATTAACTCGACAAATTTTACTTGATCGCCTGCAAGACCCTCAATGGTTAGAGGGTATACTAGCTCCTTATTCTGAAACTACACCAAAAGGGCGGACACCGCGCTTAGTAAAAGAAGGGGAAACGCAGCAACCAAGAGCACAAAAACAAGAGCAACGTAATTTGTTTTGGAGACCAGGAACTTCTGGAGTGAATGCACGACCCTCAACTGAGCGGTTAATACGACAGTTTTCAAGCCTCCCTGAAACAGGTATAAATAAAAATTATACCTTACCTGGAGGGTTTGACGTAGACTTGAGTGGCGATCTACGCAACTTTGAAGGCTTTATACCAAGAACATACAGCGGAGAAGCTGGACTAGGTTATAACACACCGAGCTACGGAGGTAGGATAGGAACTACACTAAGAGGAAATACGCTTGGAGGTGATCCTATGCAGGAGCTATTATTTAGCGGTTATTTGAATAATCTTTTTGGTGGTACTTTATCAGGAGGTGCTAGTAGCACAGTAGGTATCCCAGGCTCCACAAGAGCCAATTTACAATATAATAGGCAATTTTAGTTTATGGCTAAAAAAAGAGGTAATCCAGCCTTAGTAAAAGGGGGACCATCACTTAACCCTCAAGGTAGAACACCGGGGTCAAAGAATAAGTTAACGCTTCTTCAAAACGAGTTGATAGATCAATTCGCTGGAGAAATGAACAAAGAATTTAAGGCTATTATACGAAGAGTCGTAAAAGAAGCTAAAGGAGGTGATATGACAGCCGCACGCCTCCTGCTTGAAAGAGCAATACCGGCTAGGAAAGCTGTTGAGCATTACGGTGCTCAAGAAGCTGGAGGAATCGTCATCAATATTAAAGGTCTTGATGACATCAGTGTTGAAGAAAACGAAACTGTTGAGGCAGATTTCAAGGAGGTGCAAGAGTATGAAAGATCGGCAATGTAGCGATAAAGCTAATGCGGGGAAATCAGGTGGTGTAAATAACCAAGGTGTTACGTTAAGTGCCGAGCTACACACGGCAGCGTCTATAGCTCCAGCAACTAACATACCGCCTAAAGGCGTGTCTAACGGCGGTAAATAATAATGCCACAAGGCCCAGGAACTTATGGTTCCCAACGAGGCAGACCGCCTAAAAAGAAGAAGAAGAAGAAACCTAAGAAGAAGAAGTAGTTTGTGACAACAGAGCTTACGTTTAAATTACACCAAGCACAGCAAAAGATTTTCACATCTCCAAAGCGTTTCAAAGTTGTTGGCGCGGGACGAAGATTTGGTAAATCTTATCTGGCTAGGGTGGAGTTAATTATAAAAGCTCTTGAAATGAAAAACGAGTACGGCTACGACCTGTCGGATAAAGCTTGTTACTATATAGCTCCGACATTTAACCAAGCCAAAGATATTATGTGGCAGTCTTTAAAGCAAATGGCTGCACCTATAACGGAGAAGGTAAGGGAGAATGAGTGCATACTTACCCTTACAAACGGGAGACAGATTTATCTTAAAGGATCTGATCGCCCAGAGACTCTCCGAGGTGTTGGATTGTCCTATGTTGTCATGGATGAGTATGCTTTTATGAAGGAAGATGTTTGGACGGCTATAATTCGTCCAACATTAGCTGATGTAAGAGGGGGAGGCTTATTCATAGGGACACCAAACGGAAAAAATCACTTTTATGACCTCTTTTTAAGCGCAGGGCAAGCAGACGAGGCTGATGAGTGGGGAGCTTGGACATTTAAATCCTTGGATAATCCATTTTTGGACCCCAAAGAGGTAGTTTTAGCGACTAAAGACATGCCTTTAGAGTTCGTAAAGCAAGAATTCGAGGCTAATTTTTCATCATTTGGTGGTACGGTATTTACTTCTGACTTATTTGAAATAGAAGATAAGGGTTTCCACGGAGGTGACCTTTATATGACCGTAGATCCCGCTGGTTACGGGGACGTTAAAGGCATAGCGCAAGGTAAAATTAAAAGATTAGACGAGACAGCTATCTCTGTAGTAGAGATAACAACTGAAGGGTGGCATTGTCACGAAATAATCACTGGAAGGTGGAATGTTAGAGAAACAGCAGTACGAATACTACGTGCAGCACAGAAATATAAGCCAAGAGCGGTTGGGATAGAGCGTGGAGCTTTAAAAAACGCACTAATGCCGTACCTACAAGATAATATGAGGCGATTGAACACATATCCGTATATTACGGAGTTGTCTCACGGAAACCAAAAGAAATATGATCGTATAGTGTGGGCATTACAGGGGCGTATGGAACAAGGACGCCTTACCTTCCAACCAGGGGCTTATACAAAGAAACTGTTAAACCAGTTATTAGATTTTCCTAATCCGTTGGCTCACGACGATATGATGGATAGTTTAGCATATATTGACCAAATAGGAGTTACTCCATACGACATGGATCAAAGCCTTGGTGAGTCTGAATGGGAACCAATGGATCTAATAAGCGGTTTGTAACAAAGGATATTAAAGAATGGCGATAGCAAAACTTGTAGACCCCGCAGTAAATTCTCCTATGCAGGAGAGAAAAGTCTATGATGACGAGGTAACAGGGTGGGTGGTGTACAAGGTAGAGAATTGGGAAAGGTCTCGTAATGCACAACACCAAGACAGGTGGAAAGAGTACTATAGAATTTGGAGAGGACAACACGCAGGGGAAACGGACAAGATTAGAAGTCACGAACGTTCTAAAATTATCGCGCCAGCACTTCAGCAATCTATAGAGGCTGGTGTTTCCGAAATGGAAGAAACCATTTTCCACAGAAAACGTTGGTTTGACTTAGAAGACGATGTACGAGAACGAATATTTGAACAGATTATACAGGAAAATCAAGAGCAAATATCTCCAGAACAAATAGAGGAAATCGCACAGAATATAGACACAAGACTAGGCCAAGTTACAGAACAATTACTGGAGGATTTTGAGACACGCCGAGTCAATAAAGCAATATCTGAAATACTACTCAATGCTGGCCTTTATGGTACTGGTATAGGTAAAATCACTGTAGAGAAGAAACCAAGACGGATACCCCTTACAGGGTCTATGGGTACTACTTCCGATATAGCTTTTGAAGAAGATTTACACGTCAGTTTAGTTCCAGTTGATCCGAATGAATTTGTTATAGACGTAGCTGCAAAAAGTATTGATGATGCTTTAGGGGTCGCTCACATGTATACGATCCCAAGACATGAGGTTTTACAGAAACAAGAACGGGGTATTTGGAACCAATCTCCTGTTGGATTTTATAACACAACAGATGAGCAACATGCAACCTTAGACATTACAGAAAAGGATTACGAGCAAGTTGAGCATGTAGAGATCATGGAATATCACGGACTAGTCCCAAAAGGACTGTTTAAAGATGCCGAGAAAGATAGTGTCACAGATCCCCTTGTAGAGTTCGCAGAACAGAACAGCGACATAGAGTATGACGATGCTGCTGAAATGGTAGAGTGTATAGTCTGGATAGCCAATAGAAGCACGTTGTTAAAAATTGTTCGTAACCCTTTTATAATGCAAGACAGGTCTTTTGTTGCGTTCCAGTGGGATACTGTACCGAATAGATTCTGGGGTAGAGGTATCGCAGAAAAAGGATATAACCCACAGAAAGCACTTGATGCAGAGTTAAGAGCTAGGATAGACGCTTTAGCTCTTGCAACTTACCCAGTAATGCTGGTTAATGGCATGATGGCCCCGCGTAATAGTGATTTTACGGTGAGGCCAGGAAGAAATATCATAGTTTCTGGCCCTGTTAACGAAGCTATCGCTCCCTTTAAATTCCCCGGCCCTGACTCACAAAGTTACAGACAAACCGCGGAATTTGAGAGAATGGTAACTATGGCTACAGGGTCATTAGACACCGCTGCTCCGTTAGGAGTTAATCCGCGAAACGAGACAGCAGGTGGGATGTCCATGATGATGGGCGCGTTGCTCAAGCGAGCCAAAAGAACTCTCCGAAACATGGAATACGAGTTCTTATCGCCACTAATTCACAAGATTGCTTGGCGGTACATGCAGTTTGATACGGAGAGATATCCCGTAGCAGACTACAAATTTAAGGTTCACGGGGCTTTGGGAGCACAGGCTCGCGAGTTTGAAGTAGCACAACTCACCCAACTTCTTCAAACAACTCCTCCTGGGTCTCCTGCTTACTGGATAGTTCTTAAGGGCGTAATTAAGAATTATAACGTAGAAGACAAAGAAAAACTTATGTCTACGATAGACACATTTTTACAAAACTCTCTTAACCCACAACCACCAGAGCCTGACTTTGATCAACAGGTTAAGATGGCTGCACAAAAATTGAAACAAGAGCAGCATCAATTCACAGTACAAAAGACTATGGTTGATAGCGTTAGAAGGGATAAAGAGATGGAAGCGGAGGCGGAAAGAGATCGTGGAGAAGCTATTTGGAATCAAAGTGAAGCGATGGTTAATGTGTCTAAGGCAGAAACAGAACGGATGAAGGCTGAATCTGACTCTGCGTTGAAACAAGCTAGAGCAGCAGATTTGTTAACAGGCAAACCAGCCACAACTTCAAGTGAAGGGACAAGACCCACGGAATATTTAGATTTAGTGGATGCTCTTAAAGCCTCTTACGCAGATATAACAGCAGAAGCTGTAGAGCAGATAAATACCAACTTAATGGCTAGTATAGAGCATTTGTCTAACAGACAACAGATGTTTGGTATGGGGCCAGCAGATTTACGAATGAATGTTATGGATAACAAACTAGAAGAACTTCGTAGACAGCAACAGCAATCCCCAGGAGTACCCCCTAATTTGGATATTGAAAGGTCTCCAGACGGGCGGGTAGTCTCAATAGGAGGTAGACCTGTTCGTCGAGGACTTAAAGGTGAGTTGAGTGGGGTGGAATAAAAATGGCAAGTAGCTACACAACTAATATTACGTTAGAGAAACCAACGCCAGGGGAACAGTCTGGAGAGTGGGGAACTACGCTTAATGCTAACTTTGATAAGATTGATACAAAGTTAGCCATTAAAGATGAAGATAATATGGCTAGTGATAGTGCTAGTCATCTTGCCACACAACAAAGCATTAAGGCATATGTAGACTCTCAGGTTAATACAGAGGAAACAATAGAAGATTTCGTTGGAGGTATGGTCACAGGCAATACCGAAACTGGTATTGCAGTAACCTACGAAGATAGTGATGGAACTTTAGACTTTGTAGTATCAGACACCACAGTCGCAGGGGACTCAGGAAGCACTGGTATAACTCCTGGTGATACGTTAACTATTGCAGGAGGAACTAACGTAACTACCGCCATGAGTGGGGATACGCTCACAGTGACCTCCACCGATACAAATACACAGTTAACTCAAGAACAAGTAGAAGACTTTGTAGGGGGGATGGTAACGGGCAATACCGAAACGGGTATTACCGTGACTTATCAAGATGCGGATGGAACATTAGATTTTGAAGTCTCGGGAGCCACCGCCTTAGCAGCAGACGATTTAACAGAAGGAGATGCGGCTGTTACACTTTCCACTTCTTCTGGAAATATCACAATAGATGCAACAGCTAATGATAGCGACATTATTTTTAAAGGAACTGATAATACTTCTGATATAACAATGCTTACGCTTGATGGTAGTGAAGCAGGAGCAGCTACCTTTAATGATAAGATTATTGCTACTGAACTTGATATTTCAGGGGATATTGATGTCGACGGAACTGCTAATTTAGATATTGTAGATATTGATGGCGCAGTGGACATGGCAAGTACGCTTGCAGTTGCAGGTGCTTACACTGGTGGCGGTTTAATGACTACAGGGGGCAACATTGTTATCCCTGATAGTGGGTATGTTGGGTCTGCAACAACAACAACTGCCATGCATATTCTTGGATCTGGCGAGGTTGGAATAGGTGCTAGTGCCTACACAGGAGCACAACTCTATTCATATGATAATGGTACAGGAAGTATAGGACTAAGAGTCCACCTAGATAATGCATTGGGTACTCAAATGGGTGCTTATATAACAACTGATGGAGGAGGCGCAGCGCTTACAGGACACACTAACGGGGCGCATTATGGCTTATACGGTCTTTCTGGCGTGTCTGGCTCATCTCCTTCGACGGGTTATTATGGGATATATGGGAAAACATTCCACCCCTCCTATGGAGGCGTCTTAGGGTATAACGCAGCAGGGGATAAATATGGAATTCTAGGTTATAGCACTACCCATGCTATGTATGGAGTCGGGCTTGTTTACTCTTCAGGAGCAGCAACTCACTCTGATATAAGACTCAAAGACATTCAAAGTAGAATTTCTGTATCAGATGGTATTCTTGCAAAAATCAACCAGCTTCAACCAACGTATTTCAAATGGAAGCCGGAATCAGAGCAGGGAAAGGGTGTGTCGGATGAACAAATTGGTTTAATTGCCCAAGAAGTTGAACTTATTTTTCCGCACTTAGTAGACGAGAACGATGTCCCGCAACACGATGACTTGTCAGGAGAGGATACACGAGAAAAAACCTTAAATGAAGAATTAGGGAGTACAAAAGTTGTAGCTTACGAAAAACTGGCTTGTTATTTAACATCTGCGATACAAGAACTTAGTGCTAAAAACGATGCTCTTGAAGCTCGAATAGCCACATTAGAAAGTGGATAATAAATGGAGATTTCTTTTCTTGAAGGGGGTGCAATTACCCTATGTTTAGGTTTATTACTAACTTTAGTAACTTTTCTCCAAAGACTTGTAGGAAATAAACTAAAAGAACTTTACGAAATAAATGTAAAAGTAATAGATAGACACAATAGAAGTGATGAAACAAGTGCAAGAAGGTACGAGCTTACCGTGGAAAAATTAGGAGATTTAGAGCAAGAAATCTCTGACTTGAAAGGAAAAATAAGCTTTTTACAAGGAAGAATGAACGGAGGTCGTCACCAAGGGAATAACAATGGCAGTAGCAGGTAGAAGTGGCTATGGAAGGAGGATGTATGGTTCTGGTCAATATGGACTGCCAGTAGCTGCAGGTGGAGAAGGGGTAGAGGTAGACCCAAAAATAATACAAAGATTAAGAAAACAACAACAACTAATACACATAATAAAAGATGACGAGGAGATCACCGCATTAATTATGTTAGCAACAATGAGAGGCGGCTAATATGAAAGAAGAGGAAAAGCAAATTTATGACAAAATGTTCGAGACATTAGCTACGGAGGGCTGGGGATTAATCCGCGAACGCCTAGTAGAAATGTACGAACAACAAAATAATATAATGTCAATAGCGGACGAAAAAAGTTTTTGGCAGCAAAGAGGGTCATTAGGAATGCTTCATTTAATTATAGAATTGGAGTCGGTGCTTGAAGGAGAATTAGAACGAGCCAAGGAAGATGACAATGATGTTGAATGATTATAAATGCTCTGTTTGTGGACAAATTGAAGAACAGTGGTCTGGACAAAAAGAAAATGAATGTACCTTTTGTGGCGGGCCAGCTAAAAGAATTATTTCAGGCGGGTTTTTCTCATTACCTGGAATAGACCAAGGCTTCCCTACGACTGCCGATAAGTGGGCAAGGAGACATAGAGAAGCAAACAAACCTAATTTAAAAAGATTAGGTATACCATGTTAGTTCCCCTTTAAAAGGGTTAAAACGAGGAGTACCGTATGGCTAATAATATAGTAGACCCCGACTTAGACGACACGAAAGCTGTTGACTATTCTGATCTGACAAGTCGGCTGGAAAGTGAAGAGACAACTAGTAAAGAGGCTGCAGAGCCTGAAGCTCAGAATGCTGAGAGTGCGCTTACTGATAATAGTACAGAAGTTCCTTCTAAATTTCAAGGAAAATCTGTAGATGAAATTTTGAGTTCTTATCAAAATTTAGAGCAACAGTATGGCAAACAAGGTAATGAGTTAGGTGAGCTTAGAAAACTAGCCGATACACTTATACAGAATAATCTACAAGAGGCTCAAACACAACAAGTACAGAATAACGAGGAAGCTTTGTCGGAGGAAGATTTCCACGAAAATCCTTTAAAAGCTGTACGTCGGGTAGTTGAGGAGGCATTACAGCCGATTAAGGGTGCTATAAATCAAACACAAGCGGAAAGTACGCTACAGCGTTTGCAAGCAAAGCACCCAGATGTTGACAAAATTGTGAATGATGCACAATTTCAACAGTGGGTAATGACTAGTTCTCCCCGACAAGACATGTGGCTAAAAGCAAGTAATGGAGATTTTGAGTACGCAGATGAACTGTTTTCACAGTACAAAGAGCTAACTCAAACTGCCCATGAAAAGCAAACAAAAGAAGTCCAAAAAGAACGTGAGCGAGAACTTCAAGCCGCCACGACTGTATCATCGGGATCTTCAGCGGATGCTAGTTCTTCGGGTTTACCGATTTACAAAAGAACAGAGCTTATTCGTTTACAGATACAAGATCCTCAAAGATACGCGGACCTAGCCCCAGAAATTTATAAGGCATACAAGCAAGATAGAGTTAGATAACTCTATACGTTTTAACTTTTAAAGGAGATATAAGATGGCTAATTTTTCAGCCGCAGCGGCGATGAATACCACCACACAGGATAAATTTATTCCTGAATTGTGGTCTAACGAAGTCGTAGCTGCATACAAAAGTAACTTGGTTTTAGCTAACCTGGTTACCAAGATGAATCACAATGGTAAAAAAGGAGATACGATTCACGTACCAACTCCTACTCGTGGTTCTGCTAGTGCTAAAACTACGCGGCAACAGGTTACCTTGATTGCAGCAACGGACTCAGAAATTTCAATTTCGATTGATAAGCATTATGAGTATTCCCGTTTGATTGAGGACTTGTTGGATAAGCAGGCTTTACAAAGTATGCGTCAGTTTTATACTGATGATGCCGGTTTTGCGTTGTCCTCACAAGTTGACAGTGACCTTTGGCTAAGGTGCTACGGACTACAGGGTGGTACTGTTAACACAGTAAGCTCAGGTACGACTGTAGACTTTGGTACTGCGGGTACTGTTATCGGGTCTGATGGGTCAACGGCTTTTAATGCTGGATCAGATAATGCTGCCGCTTTAGCGGACGTAGGTATTCGGAAAGCTATTCAAACGCTTGATGATGTTGATGTTCCTTTGATGGATCGCTATTTAGTGATACCGCCAGTTGAGAAGAAGAACTTAACGGGCCTTTCACGATTTACAGAACAGGCGTTCACAGGTGAAGCTGGTAGTTCTAATACGATCCGTAACGGTTTGATGGGAGATATTTACGGTATTCCGATATATGTATCTACCAATAGCCCAACAGATACGGAAGGTTCTCAGGACGCTCGGTTGTGTCTCTTGGCCCACAAATCTGCGATGGTTCACGTAGAGCAAATGGGTGTGCGTACACAAACACAGTACAAGCAAGAGTTCTTAGGAGACTTGTTTACTGCTGATACCATTTATGGTACTGGTGAGCTTCGTAATGATGCTGGTGTTAAAATCGCTGTTGTTGCTTAACTGACATAATTTAATTTAAGGAGATATATAATGGCTTTATCAAGCACTTATTATGGGCAGTCGGTAACTAAATTTGCGATTGCTTCGGAAACAAAAGATTGGGGTAGTGTCTCAGATGGGGACGAAGCCGCCGAGGAAGTGACCGTAACTGGCGCACAACTTGGAGACTTTGCTTTGGCTTCCATGAGTATAGATACCACAGATATAACTTTGACTGCTACGGTAACAGCGGCTGACACAGTTACTGTAATCTTAGCTAACAATACTGGTGGCTCAATAGACTTAGGGTCTGGTACTCTCTATGTAATGGTTATGCCAAGAGAAGTTATTTAATTTAAACAGATAAGGAGGAAATCTAATGTCTAGATTATCAGGATTTCCTGTTGTCTCTGCAACTTGGGATGCGGGTGCTATTGCCGATGGCAATGAAGAGGCGACAGACGTAACTGTCCCAGGCGCAAGCCTTGGTGACTTTGTTATGTCTTCGTTCTCTTTGGATGTAGCTGATTTAATGCTAACATCGGCGGTTACCGCTGCCAATACAGTGACAGCAGTTTTAGCTAATAACACAGGAGGCTCTATAAACTTAGACTCTGGTACTTTAAGAGTTCGAGTCGTGCCTTTTGCAGATGCTTAACTGAGTAAAGGGGGAGGTAGATGCTCCCCCTTATTTTAAATAGGAGTGGTTAATGTCGCAGACAGTAACAACAGTACTACAGCTAATCAATAAAATCTTGGTTCGCTTACGCGAGTCAGAAGTAGGTACTGTGGATGAAACAGACTACTCCCTTACTTTACTTCGTTTGCTTAATGATGCTAAAAGAGAAGTAGAAGATTCTTTTGATTGGGTAGCATTACAGAATACTATTACTGTAACAACAGCCGCAAGTACACATACTTATGATGTAGAAAATGCGGGGGCAGGTGCTTTTACTAATCAAAGATCAAGACTTATAGATGTGTATAATACATCTACGGATGTCCGGTTAACACCGCGCCCTTTTGAATGGATTAGAATACAAACACAAGCTAATAATGAAGATGAACAAGAACCTTTTGCCTATGCTCATGCTGGTTATAATAATACCCAATCTATGAAGATTAGATTTTTCTTAGTGCCGGATGCAGTCTACAATATGGATGTTGAAGTAATTATACCAGAAGAGGATATGACCACGGAAACAGACTTTACTAAAGTTCCTTGGTATCCTGTTTATTTAAAAGCCTTAGCTTTAGCTATCAGAGAACGAGGAGAAGATGAAGGAGAAGCTTCTTCTGAAATGCAAATGGCATACCAACAAGCGTTAGGAGATGCTGTAGCGTTTGAGCAGAGGCACAAGTGGCAAGCTCAAGGTGGTGGAGATTGGATTGTATTAGGGGACTATTAATTGGCGAGTAAACTACACTCTGTTGTACTTAGAGCACCCGGAATTTACGGATTAAATTTCGAGGGAGAGGCTGTACAAAAGACGCCAGAGTATGCAAAGCTTGCAGACAATGTAGCTTATGATGCTTCGGGTAGGTTATGCAATAGAAAAGGGTTTTCTCCTACAAGTGCTAAAGAAGCAACTACGCTTGGATCTAACCCAATCACAACGGCTGCATCAACTAACGCGGCAGACACTAATGGTATTTCTGTAGCTCAAAAACCTAATTTACAGTTCAGTATAACTGGGGCTTTAGCTAGTGGGGGTACTGTTACCTTTGCTTCTCCAAGATTTGTAAGTACCACGACTGCCGGAACTTCAGATAGTGGTAAAATTGTTACCATTACGGGGACAGACGTACTTACTAACGCTCTTGAAGAAACAATAACATTAACAGGTTCTGCGGAAACTGTAGCTGGCACTGCGCTGTTTAAAACAGTTACAGCAGTCACTATATCTGCAATGCCTGCTGGTAATGTTGAAATTGGTGTACAAGCTTCAACGGTGTTGACTGTAGCGCATACAGATTGTGGTAGAGCGGTAGGAGATGTAGTTACGTTCAGTGGCTCTGCGGCAGTTGACGGAATAGACGCAGGAGTTATTAATGCTTCCCACACTTTAGCGTCTGTAGCAGCTAATGATGATACTTATACTATAGTAGCCTTAGATACAGTTTCTTCTGGTAGTACTGCTGGAGGAGGAGGTTCTGTAGTAGAGAAGTTTATAGGTTTATTAGATTATCCAGATATTGAACAACTCTTTATGTACAACCACTCTGGAGGTAATAGTTTAATAGCTACCGCAGGTGCTCGGACAGCTTCGGGAGGATCGGCTACTAAAAAGATTTTTAAATTAGATTCGCCTTTTACTGACTTTGAAGATATAACAGGTATCACTGTTAATGGAGGAAATGATTGGCAATTTGTGAACTTTAACGACAAAGTTATTGGTGCAAGGACAGCTAACATTATGGTTGTCGCTACGACAGGTAACTTTGCGGCTATCGGTGCAGCGAGTGGTTCAGTCCCAGACGGTAATATATTACATAGCGCCTTTGGTAGACTTTGGGCACAAAAAGGTGATACAGGCACTGCTCAAAATATAATATCTTATTGTGCGTTACTTGACGAGACACATTGGTCAACGGGTGCCGGGGAAATAAATGTACTTGGAACTGCAGGAGCAGTTGCCCACGGCTATGATAATTTAACAGCTATTTCTTCTTTTGACAGGTTTCTTGTAGCTTTTCTTCGAGATAGTATAGTAATTTACAATAGCCCGGACGCTCCCGGCAGCTTAGGTATAGAGCAAATTATCCAGGGTGTAGGCTGTATAGCTAGAGACAGCATACAAAGGATTGGTAATGACTTATATTTTCTCTCTGCTACAGGGATAAGGTCTTTAAAACAAGTCATCTTCTCTACGGATAAAGTAGAGCTTGCAGAAGTATCAAAGCTAGTGCGTCGAGAGTTGGTATCAGATATGACTTCTGGTAGTGCCTCTGCTATTAGATCAAACTATGACTTAGAAGAGGGTCAGTACTGGCTCAAAGCCCCTTCGGGGAATATCTGGGTTGTAGACATGCACACTTTAGATGAGAAGACACCTGTAAGAATTACAAAATTTGTTAATACTGATTGGTATAGCTTTGCTTATGATGAACAAGAAACTTATATTGGTGCTAAGGGGGGTATAGGTACATATAGTGGCTTTCAAGACACACTTCCTAATTCTGCAGTAGCAACTAGTTACCTTTGTGATTGGGAAAGTATATACGCAGACTTTGATAGTTCAAGAACGAAGATGTTAAAGAAAGTCGGTGTCGCAGTAGAAGGGGCAAGTGGTCAGCAGTTTACTATAAAGTGGGCTACTGACTTTTCTGGAAAGACGGGATCTAAGCAGTTAACTATTCCCGGCGCTGGTACGCTAGCCGAGTGGGGGACTGCTGAATGGAATGTTGCAGAGTGGGGAGGTGGTCTTTCTTTGTCAAGATTGAAAACCTCTGCCTCAAAAGAAGGAAGAGTCTGGAGTGTTGGGTTTAAAATTGAATCAACTGGTAGCGAGATTTGTGTAGAACAGTTGTCACTTTTTATGAAATTAGGACGAGAGGATAGGTAAGTATGAGTAATTATTCACAAACCACAGACTTTTCTGCAAAAGATAGTCTCGCCTCTGGTAACGCATCAAAGGTTATTAAAGGTAGTGACGTTGACACAGAGTTTAGTGCCATAGCTACTGCGATTTCAAGTAAACGAGACTCAACATCTTCTGATATACCTTCAGGTACTATGATGTTGTTTGTAAGGACAGCAGCGCCTAATGGGTGGACACTTTCTACTACTTGGAATAATGTAGTACCTATTATTAAGTCTAGTGTTACAGATGATGGGTCACCAGACACAGCGGGTAATTGGACAGTATCCAGTACGGAATTGAAAATGAATTTTCCGTCTACTGCATTTTCTGGGTCTATGCCTTCCCACACCCACGCAGTCGGTAATCTTGCTGCGGGAGCTAGGGTTAATACTACAGATAACGCCAATATACTTGAAGATGGTAACTGGTTAGGTGCAGCGCATAATCACGCTATCACCGGAGCTACCGCTGCGTCAAATGCTGCCAACGTATCAACTACGGTTACTATTGATAATATTGCACCGGCAAGTGGTACGATGACTAGCGGTAATTGGAGACCTGCACACGTAGAAGTAATAGCTTGCTCAAAAGATTAGGCAAATATGGAGTCTGAGGTTGTTACACATGCAAGGTATAAAAACGCTTTTAATTGTAAAAGGTGTCCACAAAGTAGTAAAGAGGACGGTTGTCCAGCTTGGTGGGAACAGGTTTGGACAGATAAGGCGAATGGGAAGCAAGTAATAAAAAGCGGCTGCGGCTTTACGATGTCACAAGCTTTGATGGTAGAACTTATACAGACTGCCCACAGACCCGCAGCAGAAATTAGTCAAATGAAAAAAGAGGTTGTTGATGGGGTTGAAAGAGCCACAGTCGCTGTGTTGGAGTTTCAACGAGCTAAAGAAGCGGCCATTAGTTCTGGTGACTTGGCAGGATATAACATCGACCCACGCGGGTTGGTTCGATTCAACGAGTGGGATGACAACAGCGACAGTAAAGACTCCAGGGATAATCTTGGAAAATAATGAAGACTTTTTACTTGTCGTATCAACAGTTGGTTGGCACGGAGAAGAAGGCTTGCTAAGTTTTGATACGGTAATACCAAAAGGGTGTGTAGATAAAATTACACTTTTAAAGAAAATTTGGTGGAGATAAGAGATGACAATTAATTCAGAGGCAGAGTTGCTCAAAAGCTTTGGGAGGTTTGGAGACAACTACCTTGCTCATATAGGCGGTGGTGAAAGAGTCCTTCCTCCCCGAGGCGTACTTCCAGAAAGTGTAGATAGAGATATTAGGATGAGTATGCAAGAAGTAGGGTTAGATCCCGACAGGTATACTGTTGGTTCTGATGCTAACTCTATTAACCCCGTTACAGGACAACCAGAGTTTTTTCTGGGGTCTATTCTTAAAGGAGCTTTTGGTGGTCGAAAAGATACAACTGCATACCAAAGAGCACAACAGGAGGAGCAGCGACGGGCGTTTACTGAGTTCGATCAGACGCCTGGATATTATAACGATCCTTTTGGGTCTGCTACTGCAGATCGCAGCGGGTTAAGTGCTCAGTTCCAACCAGACCAGCAAAATATATTCGACAGGTGGGGTAGGTTCGGAACCGAAGCAGACGCAGCTAGAACAACACGCATGGACGAGATGAACAGACTGTTTGGTGGTGGCCCTTTTCAAGGAGAGATTGATGACTACCTGAAGACCAGCATGGAGCAAGGGGGAAGAGAAGTAGATTATGGAGCAACGAACGCAATGTCTAAACTGTTTAATGTAGGCGGTATGAGCACAGGAACAACCGCGCAATTTGCAGACTTGGAACGCAGACGAGAAAAGACTTTAGCAGACTTGAAACGAGATCGTTTTTCTAACTGGTTAGGCTTACGAGAAGGCTACCAAGGTAGTATACGAGATTTTGAAAGTGACATAGGTGGTTATAGCGACGAACAAGGCAAGATGATAGAAAGACTGAGAAAGGGTCTAACAGACGCACGACTTTGGTCTAAGGATTTAACTGACTTGGATTGGGAGAAGATGCAAGGAAGACTTATTGCTCAAATGGAGAATGCCAGAGCGTTAGACGAACGACGCGCCGCCAAGAAAAGTGGTTGGGAGAGGTGGGCACCGTTCTTAGATGTACTCACTGCTGATCCAGGTGGTTTGTTCAATACCGCTGTAGCGGATGCGGGGGGAACCCCAACCAGCGGGGTGAGCTATGATTCAACGTTTGGTAGATTTTTCACAGGAGCGCCTGGTACGAACCAAGGTGGCGGTGCCGAGTCTTTGTACACACCAAAGTACGGCGGATACTCCGCACCAAGCCGAGGCGGGAGCGACATGTATAACCCGCTTAATCCTAAGTTAAGCAACTGGAGCGGCTAATATGGTAACTAGAGCAGCATTACCAAGTTTAGTGATACCTGAACGGCGTCCTAATGAAGTTGACGGCATTGCGATAGGCAAGGAACTGACGGGTCTCATCAGAGGAGCTAAGACTAGAAGTGCTATAAACAAAGCTTTAGCACAGCATGGTACGTTAGGTACACCAGAAGCTATTGAAACTGTGCGACAAGGTATGGGAACTTGGTTCTCAGATCCTCAAAAGATTATAGAGCTACAAGATACACTTTATACAAGAGAAAAAGACACCCGAGACTATGAGTTAGAGGGGCGGAAACTAGACGTTGAGCAAGATATTGCTGAGGCTAACATCGCAGCAGAAGAAGCAGCCGCTCAATTGGTAGCAAACGTTGAGACAAGTCGTTACGAGGCAGACCTATTACGGGAAACGAAGTGGCGAGAACTGGATGAAACCGCCAGAATAGAAAATCAGAAGGAGATAGCTAGGCTGACTAAAGCGCACCGAGATGAGGAGATAAGAATAGAGTCAGAAAAATTAGAGGGGCTAAGACTAAACAAAAAAAATAAAGCGGCTTTAGATGGCCTTAATATAGTAACAGATAGTATAGACACTAGAGTCGAGAATATACATAAGAGAGCTGCCGCTAGAGGAGGTATTTATACTGCTGCAGAAGAACAGGAACTTAAACGTCTTTCGACCCGTCGCGGGGAGGTTGTTACTAACATCCTTCAAGGTGTGTTGACGCCAGAGGGTCTTGCAGCGTTTAATGAGTCACTAGATCAAACAAAAGCAGCGGGTGTAACAGAAGTAGCAAAACTAACCGAAAAGCAAATAGAAGAGCAAAGAATAAAAACCGAAAAGTCACGTATAAGTCAGTTACCAATATCCGCCGTAATAGAACAGTTGCCGGATGCTTGGTGGAATATTAAGGAACGTTCAGACTACTTAAGAAAAGCGTCTGAGAAGGTTGCTAGTGCAGAAGAAGAGCTTGACCGGATTGAGGAGGCTTTGTTTAATCATCCTGATCGTTATATCGGAGATAGCTCGTCCGCACAAAACAACCGCAAAGGAAGCCAAAAGAGAAAGCGGTTTTATGAAAACATAAAAAAAGAAGGTGAGGCTGAGATTGCTCGTTTAAGGCCCGAAGCAGAAGCTTATTTGTTAGAGCAAACACTACGAAAATCAGCACCTCAAGTAAATCAAGGCGCGGCACTAGAGGATACAGATGCAGATTTTGGCAATGCGCCAGGTCTTAACCCACAAGGATCGGTTGACGTAATTGACAACGTTATGCAACTGGCGCTTAACTCTCCACAAGGGCAAGAAATGATGCGAAGACTTATGGAAGAACAACAAATAGGCTGAGTATAAAACATAGATGGCTTCTAACATAACTTATGATGACCTTGTTAATAACGACCGATTTGTGTCGTCTGCGTACAGGTCTTTAGTAGCTTTAGGAGAAACTCCTAGCCAAAACCGTAAAGAGATTGTAGATGATTTCTTGACAAAAAAACGGTATTTTGAAAATAATCTTGTTACTACTTTGGGAGTAGCCAGCGATGTAAAAACAATGTCGCTCCAACAAAAAAATGAGTTTGGTGCAGCGTTGTCTATGGTAGAGCAAATACCAAACTTCCACGAAGAGGGAGGTGCTCCAGGATTTGATGCAGTGAAAGACCACTTAGTCTCTGCTCTTGCAGACCCTACAAATCTTCTTGGTGCTTTTGCAGGGATGGCGAGCTTTGGAGTAGGCGGTGCAGCGGTTTTTGGCGCAAAAGAAACAGCTAAACAAACTACAAAAAATTATTTGAAGGCAAAGATGAGAGCAGCTATTGCTCCTGCAATTTTAGAATCTACAGTGACGGGTGCTGGAGCTTCTTTCCGTAATATAAAGAAACAGCAGACTGAGATAGAGATCGGTAACAGGACTAACATAGACGTTAGTGAAGCCGCACTTGTAGGGCTTATTGAAGGGCCAGCTTCCGTTCTCGCTGGAGGAGCTTTAAGCACTGGCCTTGGCTTAGGTATACGGTCGTTGGACAAGACTGTAGGAGATACCGCAGCAGCACAATGGCTTGCTAGAAATATGTTGCCTCGATCTGCAGGAAAATTGTTTGATGTGAGGATTGCGGAGCAACACGCAGCGGTAGCTAAAAGATTTAATGTACGAGCACAGGAACTAGGCGGTACCCTTGAAAAAACACTAGCTGCTTCAGTAAAAAATGGAGAGTTTAAAAATATAAAAGAGGCTAGAAAGTTTGCTAATAAAATTTTAGTCCCTGATAAAAAAGAGGCGCAGGAAGCGGGTTTTAAAGGATTAAATGATCCCTCCGTATCTTCAGAACTTAGAGAGTCTTTAGGCAACGCAAAGAATTTTATTAAAGAAATACAAGTCTACGCCCAAGATACTCCTTATCTTGAGAAGGCTTTTGTTAACATCTTTGACGCTGACCAAGACTATGCTCGGCATATTTATGAAGTATTCTCTGTCGCTAAAAGGTCTCAACCTTATGAAGCTTTTAGAGATGAGGCTTTAGAAGATGGTACAGATGTTCTCACAGAACTCCTTGCACACGCTAGGGCGAACCCAGAGTGGATAGGTAAGACAGTTGATGACCTAAAACTCACTAAAATGAAAGTGGACGGGAAAGACCGTTTAGTTAACCAACGAACTTTAACAGAAGGTTTGAACGGACCAGACGGCATAAAGTGGGCAGACAGTTTAGCTCGGAAGATGTATGAACCAACCGAAGGACGGGGGTTTAAATTACAGGGAAATCTGGAAGCACGAAAGGCTATTCCCGAGTTTCAGCAATTAATTTGGGGGAAAAACTACTCACCTTCTCAAAGAGTGCTTTGGTCAGCCGCTGGTATACTAGACTCTGTAAGTCACTTAAAGTTTGGAGCCGATTTAGCTAGTAGTCTTCTCTCTCGTAACAAGGCGGTTAAAGCTAAGACACAAAGAGAAGCTGCGGCAAAGCTAAACGCGGAGGCCGAGGCTGCAGGTAAAAGCGCAGGCATACTTGAGTCAGATGTTATCCGCGTAGTAGGTAGTAGGAAAGGAAAAACGGATGCTTTGGTTGAGGTTGAACCTAACAGGATGACTAGTGCAGGGGCGGAAGTTTGGATGACCAGAGCAGAGGCAAGAAGACTAGAGCCTGCTGTAAGTCCCTTTTTAAATATAGGGCGATGGGATCTTTTTGGGACTACGGCTTCCACTGGGATTTCAAGACTCCAAGGTACGTTTAAACTCGGTAAAACTGTTTACAATCCTATAGCACATGTAAGAAACGCTTTAGGAGCAGGGCAAGCGTTCGTTGGTACTGGCGCTTGGGTCCGTACTAGAGAAGAACTGCTAGCTGTGTCTAAGATGTCCAAAACAGAGCGATCACAACTCATTGAAGATATGCAGCGCTCTGGTATTACAAGTACTTCGGTAGAGCTAGAGCAGATGTTAACTCGGTTAGGAAGAGAGATAACAGAAGACCCAGGGAGGATAGAAAAAATAGGTACGTTTGGCTTAGCGGGTACAAAGGCGGGTAAAGCTGCTATGAAACTGTATCAAGGCACAGACAACGTAGCTAAAATGGCTACCTACCTATCTGAATTAGGAGCAGAGAAGGCACTTTGGAAAACATTAACCGACGAACAAAAATTTATTAAACGCCAAGCTTTAAACAGGGGCTTTGGGAGAGGGCGGCGAGGCGAAGGTGCAGGAGCACGAGCGACTAGAGGAAGGCCAATAAAACAGTCTGGTTTTCAAACTCGTGCCGCAGGCTTTACGGACGAACAAGCTATAGCAGAACTAGCTGCTCAAAAAACTTTAGATATTATGCCAGTATATAGTAGGGTGCCATTAATTTTAGAAAAGATGGCTGCAATCCCTGTTATAGGTAATTTCTCTGCATACCCTGCGGAGGTTTACAGAAACGCTTGGAATATTTTTCGGCTAGGCGCTAAAGAAATGGAAGAAGGTTACGCTTTGGGTAATAAATCTTTAATTGCCAAAGGCGGTACTCGGATGGTTTCTATGTACGGTTTAGCAGCCGCTCCGTTTGCAGCTTCCTACACTATAAATAAACTGCGAGGTGATGAGCAAAGAGTTGAAAGCTTAAGAGAGTTTGTACCAGAGTGGGACAGATATGGCGCGCTTGTAATAAATAATTTTGACCCAAAAACCCAAACAGTAGAATACAGTACTTTAGATTACTCTAGTCCTTATCAACCGTTAACCTCTATTGTCGCTCCTGTCATGCAAGGACTTGCTGACGGGGTACCAGCAGAGCAGTTGCTTGAAGAACACGGTCTCACGGCTGCGAAGTCTTTTGTATCGCCGTTTACTGACCCTACTTTAGTGCTTCAAGGAGGACAGGCACTGTTTAATCTAGTTAAGGGGATTGGTGACGATACTTACGAGCCAGCGCAGGACGCAAGAGCACTGTACAGAAGTGCTGTACCATCTTTTGTTAAATTGTCTGCGGATACTACTCGTGCGGTTGGTGGTATGCCAGAGGCTATAGAAAGGATTTTGTATCCTAAAGCTTTCGGAGAGTACAGACAGCCTCCAAAAGATATGTCGGAACTGGGGTCTATTTTAAAGAAACAAGGGTTTAATCCGTATGCCTTAAAATCCCATAGAATTAATCTTAAAACATCTTCTGGTTACGCAATAGCGGCGTTAAATAAAAATGCTAATGCTTACTGGAATAATTTTTCTGCCACGTTAAGAAAAGCCCTGCAAGACCCTAACATAGAACTTGACCCACAAAGTTTACTTCAAGACTATGAGGAAGTATTGAGAGTGCAGTATGCTGCCCAACAAGGTTTAGTAAAACTTCATATAGATTTAAAAAACATCCTTGGGAAAGCGGCAGCTAGAAAGATTTTATTTTCAAGAGATTTACGAGGAGTGACACCCTCAAAGAAGGCTTTGTATTTTTTAACTGCTGACTCCCCAAAAACATATTTAAAACGACTGTCTACTAATAAAGATTTCTGGAAAAGGGTAATACGTTCAGCAGGGAAACCTAATATAAGTGCTTGGAAAAAGGAGCTTGCAAGAATTGAGCATAAGTATAATCTTAAAGACGCTTTTGAAGATCCTATAGAAGAATAGCAAACGAGAGGTTTTCTAATGATGGACTCTTTTATAAGAGCTTATGATGATGTTATAGATGAGGAAACACTACAGAAAATAATAAAAAGGTTTGACGAGATTAGTGAAGTGTCTTCTTTTAGTGGCGAAAGTCAATTTCAATCGTCCCTTGGAAGAAAAGACAGTTCAATAATGATTGAAGACCATTCCCCGCACCTAGCAGGGGTGATCCACAGCCTTCTTCAACCATATCTTGACGATTACTTGTCTTTATTTCCTGGGGGAGTGGAGCTACACCTCCAAGGTTATAACGTTAAGATGCAAAGAACAGAACCCGGAGGCGGCTATCACGTTTGGCACAGTGAGCAGATGAACAAGGCTCAAGCATCAGCCAGACGGTTAGTTTGGTCTTTGTACATGAATGACATAACAGAGGGTGGAGAAACGGAGTTCTTAAATCAAGCTATGCGGGTACAACCCAAAGCCGGTAGATTAGCTATATGGCCTGCAGCTTGGCCTTGGCAACACCGGGGCAACCCGCCATTACAAGGGGTTAAATACATTTGTACGGGATGGTGGTATGCAGTTGCTCACGCCGATTAAGGGTGTTTTTGCTACTTCTGTTGTCGTTGTCTTTTGAGGCCGTTGCTGTTGAGTCCTCTGTACCTACGGCCTGCACCCACGTACTGGAGTTCATAGAGGTACTGGTTCCTGCAAAGAACCGAGAGCTTTTAATCGGACGTTGGAGAGTTTTTTTAGGTACTAAGTTAAGGGCTGGTATAATAACACAAGCCCAATACAATATTCTTAAATCAGAGATAATAGAAGCCCAGAGAATTATCGCACAACTAGAAGCAAAGGGTCACAGGAATAATGCCGTAATAGGTTTAGCATATTTTCACTGTTCTATTTAGAGAAAAGGAGTTGCAGATGCGTTTAAATTTTAATTGGAGAGATTGGCGTAGGTGGGAGTGGGTAGTAGTGGGGATGCTAGCACTTTGCGTTGTGGTGACTTTACGCGGGTGCTACTTAGGGTAAGCTTGGTGGCTGTGCGTGGGGGTGGTGATGATTCTATATACTGAGGAACAGCTTCAAATGTTGTATGGTATTTATGCCAAACACCAAAGTAAAGCGGGAATAAGTTTTATGAAATTGGAGGACTTTAGGGATCTTTTTGAAGAGCAGCAGGGTTTTATTTTGGGCGCTATTGACATAAACGAAGCTGCGGAAGACGCTTCTTAACATGATTATTTTCACCGACACTGCAGCTTTAAAAGTACAAGAGGTCTTAAAAGAAGAGGGCGAGGCTAAGTTAAATCTTCGTGTTCTTGTATCAGGTGGGGGGTGTTCTGGATTTAAATATGGATTTACTTTGGACGAAAAGGAAGAGGAAGGGGATTTGATAGTTGAGAATCAGGGAGTCAAGCTCGTTGTGGACCCTATCAGTGCTCAGTACTTACACGGGGCTAAAATAGATTACACGGAGAGCTTTGAATCCTGTCATTTTGAAATTAGTAATCCGAATGTAACTACGACATGTGGTTGTGGTTCGTCTTTCGCTATTTAAAGGAAAGGAGTAAATTATGAAGAAATGGTACAAAAGTAAAACAATCTGGGCGAATGGTTTGGCCGTACTCGCAGTGATTCTTGAGGGTGCTGGTGTTACGAATATTCTGACCCCAGAGGTACAGGTTGAGACTGTCGCAGTGATTATGGGTGGTGTGAATCTAGTACTGAGGTTCGTCACGGAAGACTCTATCTCAACTTGACTTGGACTACACTTGCTGTCTTGGCGGCACTGGCAGGGGCAATCTGGATAGGTCGCAGGTGGGAGCGTGAGACCACTCGGGCAGAAACTGAGCGCCAAAGGAGGGGTATTCAAACACTTGTTAACAAAGTACGCAAGGATGTTGCTGAGTATGATGATACTGAGCTTGATGCCGGGTTGCGCGATCCTGCCAGAACTCGCCCTGGGAGGGGTTAATGCTGCCTCTGCATTCTGGTCTTACCGCGCTGCCTCTGCTGAAAAAGTGCAGGTGCTCACTAAAGACTGTGAGTTCACCAAGGCTATTTACCTTACCGAGAAAAGTATTTCCGGCATCGCCTTAGAAGATAAGCGGAAAATCGTGCTGCACAATAAATCTGTAGCAGCCGTTTGTGGTGAAACCGAGTAATTTGGACTCGGTGAAGACCTCTCATTCACCCGCTTCGGCGGGTGTCTTTTGTGACATCTCGAAAGATTACAACTCGCAGCCATTAGCACTGCAGGCTAGTTCAGGTTGAACAGAGGTGTTGTCTTCATTCTCGTAGTCAACTAATTTATCCCAATCAAGCTTCGTTGGCATAGCCTCACTTAACGAAAGGTACGTTTCCTTACTTATCTCTTCATAAGGTGCTTGCTGATATGTGTGTCCACTCTTGGGTAGGAAAGCTATTCCGCTCATAGTATTGAAGTTATCCCACACGTAGTTACACACATTCAAAAACTCATCTTCTCCGTAATAAATAGTGACAGAAGGTTTGTGTTCAGTGTAGTAATCATTGTATAGCTGCCAAGTCTCAAGCTGATCTACCGCACCAACATCGTTAACACAAACGCTTTTACTAGGAGCTTTAGTAGGGAAAGAAAAGACCACGTTCTCGCTGTTCAACTGGTCGTTTTCCCAAGGCACTCCAGCATCTTTTAAAAACGCTGTTAAAGGATCTTTTGTATCACTTCGCACTCTCCGCACATAGTAGGGGGAGAAGCGCGGGTGTATGCCAGAAGCAGTATCACAAAGTTGTGACACCGTACCGCTTGGTTTGACGCAGGTAATAGCGGCTGCTTTGTTTATACCCAAAGCTTCGGCGAAAAGTTCGTTGTATTCAATCGAAGTCTCTTTTAATGTCTCCAGCCCTTTGATGAGTTCATCTTCTTTAACGGTTGATAATCTATGCCCACTAAGAAGGGGGTGGTCGCAACAACCCGTTAATGATACTCCAAGTAGCGCCTCTTCTTCACAGTTAGTCTTCCACCGCTTAGAGATAAATTTGAAGTCAGTGAGAGAGGCTTGGAGAGTGCCTATAAGGGTCGCATACTTAATCTTATCCAGTAGGTCTTTCCAAGTGTCTTTTGGCCTGACAACGACCTCAGTGAGGTTACAGAACTGTGCTGGTCTTAGGAGGATCTCGGAACAGGGGTTACAACCCCACTCTTGGTTCTCTTCTCGTCGGTGCTCTACATACTTTGTTCTGGCCGCTTCTCTATTGAAGATCCCACGCTCTCCGTTTTTGTCTCTGTAAAGCGAAACCATCTCTGACATAAAGCTATCCACATCCGGTTTGCCGGTATAAGCAACAGAGTTATTTGCCAACCGTCGTTGCGGTGCTCCACCTTCCTCTATAGGGTTCCACCACTGCCCTGCTTTTGCACCTCGCAGGCGGTCATCAGATAAATTGCTGAGTGAGATGAGGGCGCTTCGTCGGACGCCTCCAACAACAACTATGTCGGCAATTTTGCATACAACATCATGCACCTCTAGCGTTGTAAGTTGTCTGCCAGAAGCGTTTTTGAAAGTCTCTACGGTGTACTGGAATAAATCATTTAACGGTGCGGGACCAGAAGCTCTGCCGCCAAAGGTTCTAAGTCTGCTCCCTGCAGGTCTAATTTTTCCTAAGTCCCAAGAGGGTACTAAACCCCCGTACAAAAGGGATACTAACTCCCTGTAGGCAGACGCCCACCCTAGTTTGCTGTCCCTTACGGTAATAACAGTGTCAGTAGTGCTCAACTCGTCAGGGAGAGAGGGTAGCTTATTGACGTAAGCCCGTTCTACAGAAAAGCCCACACCTGTACCGCACATTAATACATAAACAATTTCAGAAAATACTTTCGGGTCATCCACCGGAACATAGGCGCAGTTGTACCCCGCTACATTATGGTCTTCTAAAGCTTTCCCTGCAGACATCATAACTCTCATAGAGGGCATGACATCCATTCTTCGCACAGCCTCTAAAGCTAATTTAAGCTCAGTTCTTAGGACTTCGTTTTGAGGGATTCGGGCATCCCAAAACTCCCCAACCCTGTCTACAGTTTCGTCCCAAGTTTCTCTACGCCCTAAGTCTTCTCGATACCTGGCGTATCTGGACTTGTGTATATACTCTTGATACAGGTTCATCCAAGCTCCTCGTAAAGTTTCTTTAGTCGGTTGTAAGTAATCTTAAAATTCTCTTGGTCTAGCTCTCTACCGGATCGTGTTACCGTATAGTGAGCACTCTCAATAATACTAGTCGCTAAGAACAGGGTGTTCTTCTTGGTCGCGGAAACGTTTTCTTTTTTCTTTTTCCCTGTCATATTTTTTGATGTCTGGGACAATTCTTTGCCGATACTTTGGTGTCCTAACTTCTTTCGCGTAAGGGTCACGCCGTTTCCTCCTCTTCTCCACCTTCATTTCCGTTCTCCCACAAGTCAAATCTGGCTTGTTTCTCTATAACCTCCTCCAAGAAAGCATACAGTAGGCTTTCGGAAGTTATGTCTAGGATCTCCACGATAAAGTCTGGATCATACCTATCCGCGATGCGTTCTACAAGCTCTTCAACGGTTAAGGTCATCCAGACTCCTTCAGAAGATATGACATACTTACCTCCATCAAGTCGTAATCTCCCTGCTTGACTTCGTGTTTCATAAGTATGCCACTCCAAGATTGCGCGTTTTTCTGCGGCCCAAGGTACGGATGGTAATCTTGATAGAAGCGTCCGCACACAAGCCCACGCCGTCTTTGTCCATTGCATGTATAAATTTCTCCTGTTTGCTTTTGTTGTTGGTGACCCATAGTAAAGCTGTGTCCAAGGTTCTTTAGCTTATTCTCTATTGTACCCCCGATAGGGTTAGAGAGTAGGCTGCTTGGGTTAACAAAGTAGTGGCTGTAACATATTCCGTTTAGTTGAATGACTTTCAAAAACGGGTGTGTCTTTACCCCAAGGTCATCAAGGGGGGAGAGAATTAACTCTTCAAGAGAAAGATACTTACCTAACATTCTCGTCACAGCACTATCTGCTGCTCTGGTAATACGGTCTTCGTGATTCCCAACACAGTAGTGTATCTCCGGGTCGTAGTTTCTAGCACGGACAGCGGCAAGGAATGTTTTCATAGCGTCCCAACCAGCAGTTAGGTCTGCGTGTACGTCTTTTGTTTCCCACCCCTTGTCTCCCGGCCTATCATAACTAGACAAGGACGGCATATCCCACCAATCACCTATGATAATAATCTTATCCGGCTTGTGTTTTCTAAGATACTTGCCTGCAGCAAGTAAGTGTCCTGTCTTACTACCAGGATAAATTTGTGTGTCTGGAATCATCGCGTGTTTCATATGTTAATCCCTGTAGCCGGGAACATGTCCTATAGTACTCATGTATGAGTGTCCTGAGATTGGGTCATAAAGAGCATCGTAAAGCCCTTCGCTCATGTGGTGAAGTCCTGTCAACGTGTAATCGTCTTCAACCTCATACCAATCAAACGTAGTATAGACTCGTATGTCTACAGAAAGGTTCTCCAAATCTTCAAGAGTCTTCACAAGCGTCCTGACTACGGATTTTCTTACCCACTGATCCTTTGGGGGTTCCCACAACTCTTTTGCGGTAAACTTCTTGTCAAAGTAAGGAGAATCGAGAAATTGAAGATCGTTGAAGGTTAGTTCCGTCACTAAGTAGGCTACTAACTCTTCTTCCGTGTCAAAGAGTTCTAAATCTTCTTCTGGAGGGGGCCACCCCATTTCATCAAGACAGTTTTCTTCATCTTTATAAGTGAGCAAATATTTCATGGTAATCTCCTATGTATTTAACCACTCCTTTGGAAGCTCAACGCCTGTTGCACATATGATCCCCTGAGCTTGGCACCATCCGGTATAAGTTTGGCGGTGTTTCTTCGTAAGCCAGTTGTCATACATGAAAAGCATCCTAAAATTTTCCAACGTAAGTTCATTGTCACTGCTCAACACAGCTAACGTCTTGGTTCTACCTGACCCCGGCCATCTCCCCTTAGCCTCTATCCAAAGCTTTTGCTCAGGGAGCCAGAAATCGGGAAGATACACTGAGCGCCTACCGACATACGAAGACGCACAAGAAAGGCAAGTACCTTGGTGTACTGGGTGCAAGTACGAAATCTTCTTTGGTTCGTACTCAAAAGCGACACCAGACTGCTCTAACCAAAGAGCTATATTAAATTCAAACCTAGACCTATACGGTTTTATACTAGACTTTGTGGGGACACTCGTCTGGGATTTTACGCCATATCCAAAGGAGGTCGCAGTTTTTGTTGTATTCCTTTTCCCAGACATCTCCGTGATCCCGTTGATAATATTTTGTAACGATCTTCTTCGCTTCTTCGTCGGTTGTCTTGTTAGGTATGTATTGCCGGGACTTGACTTTCCCTATACCAACGACCCCTTTGATGTTGTCTACGGAGTCCCCTTCTAACATCTGTCGCCAAAAAACTAAGGTAGCCTCTTCTTTGGAAATCTCTATTAGCTCTTGTTTGACAAGGTTGTAATGCCAACCAGCTAGTTGTGTCAAGTCTTTGTCAATAGACACTATCACCGGCACTAAACCCTGTTGAATAGCGTCTGTTTGTGCGTGTCCGAAAAAATCGTCCGCCTCGCAACCTTGTGTGCGGTAACCCGCGTGGTGTTCCACTAAGTAATCTATCAAACCTGGAAGGTGGCTAGGCTTGTGTTTCGGGTCGCGGTTAGCCTTGTACTCAGGGTCAACTTTAATTCTGAAGTTAGGTTTTTGATCGTTCCCCGAGAGAAACGTCACGTAGTCACTAACAGGGACGCTCCGCGCCTCCCTTAAATATTCTAAAGATCCGTCGATCAGGGACTTGGCGTTTTGGAGTGCGTGTTCCAGCGGTTCCAAGTTCCGTTGATAGTCCAAATGCTCCTTGTCTACCGCCAACAAAGCTTCTTTTTTTGTACCAAAAGAAGAACCCCCCGCTTTTGGGGGGTTACGTGTATCAAAGTAGACCCGCTTCTCAGCGGCGAAGCCAGCACGGTAGGCGATAATATCACCATCAAATAAAGCTATTGTGTCTGGCACGAGCTTGCCTCCCTTTTAAGAAGCTGCTTTTACAAGTTCAACAGCAGCCTCCTTCCAATCCGCAACCGTTGGTTCACCTTTCTCCTGTGCTCCACCCTCCTCAAGCTCAAGTTTTTCTGAGTCTCCTGATGTCCAAGCCACGAACTCCGCAGCAGTTTCTAGCACAGCCTCAACCGTTGAGTCACTATTGGGGTTGTTTGCCGTGAAATTGACCGCGTTAGTCAACGCATTCTGTCGGAGGATCAGCCACTCTCTTGACAAGCTCGGACTCGATAGTGCATCTGCGCTGGGAGGAGATGTCTTCCCAAGGACCGACACGTTGCCCTTAATGTTGTTAAAGGTTCTGCCGTTTTTCTCAACACTTTCGTAAAAGAACTGCACCTTGTCCCCTAAATTAGCGCCTTGGAGTTGGTCAACTGCGAACGCTCCAAACCACTTTCCATCTTGCTCTTGCAGGATAAAAGATTTCTGATTTTGTCCCATTCTTGCGATACTTCCGCTTACTGTTTCTTTCATAACATTTGCCCTCGTTAAAATTAAATTAAGTCACCTATTACAGTATACCACACTGATAAGACCTGTCAACTGTTCTCTTTAATTTCAGCTAAAGTTTTTCCTGTGCTAACGTCAACCGGAAAGTCAACGGGAGAACTTACATTAAAAACCTCAAGTAAGACCTTGGGAACAGACATTAAAAGTTCACCAAGCTTTGCCGTATTGAGACTTACCTTGGTCTCAGGGATCTCAACTAGAACAGAATCGTGTACTGTGTTCAAAAGGTTCGTAGGTTGGTCCCACAGGCAGTCCGACAGTTTGTTCAACATCAACATCAGAATGTCCGCAGCAGCGCCTTGGATAGGGTAATTCTTGGTTTTTGTCGGTGAAATCCGGTAATTCACGTCCGTGCCGTCGCCTCCCCAAGCTTCGTAACGATCTGCTATTACCGTAAAATGCGTCAAAGCAGTGCCATCTTGATTCTTCCAAATCGACGGGATATAACCACGTTTTGTCGCTAACCCCTCTTGCATATCCCCCGCAAACTCAAGGGTGCCTGAGGCTTCATCTAAGACGCTCTGCTGCCACTTCTTGACTTGGGGGTATCTCCGGTAGTATTTCTTTATAAAGTCCTCTGCTAGGGCCTTAGGAACGTCCCAGAAGCGTGCTATCCCGTTGGCTCCAGCCCCATACTGTAGCTGGAAGGAAAACCCTTTTGCCATTCGGCGTTCTTTTGGCGTTATCTCACCTTCTGGTTTGCTGAATATCTGGCTGGCAAAATAGGTGTGCATATCCACGCCAGCGTTAATGTCGTGGATAAGTTGACGGTCTCGGCTAGCCAACGCCAACACCCTAATTTCAAGCTGCTTGTAGTCAAACTCTGCTAAAGTATAACCTGGTCGAGCAATAAAGTGGTCTAAAATCATTTTAGGTCTCGCAAAAGTGAAAGGGTCGTTTCTCCTGAGCTTCGCCTTCGACGAAGAGTCTCGCTTGGGGTCTCAACCGCAGCCCCGCGTATTGCTTTGCGCTCTAAATTTTTCAGTGTGGAGTAGTGTTCAGATGATCTCGGAATAACTAAATAAACACCGGAGAACACAGCATCAACAAGTGCGCGGCACTCTAGTACGGTTAAAGATTGGTCTGTGATCGTGTCGTTTTTCATCTTATTTGTCCTTACTTGTGATGTTTTGCATGTTGGGCTTGGAGGAACTGAGTCTGCCCGTTTGAGTCACACAATGATTATAAGCGGGGTGAATAACTCCGTTTACTGCAAATTTTAAGTAAGGTTTAAAGTAAGTTGTGATTGTTTTTGCTTTATTGCGGAGTTCTAAGATGTCCGCAGCAAAAGCCCCGGCGGTAGCTTTGTCGTGTTTAACGAGGTTTTGTAGAGTTTGTGCGCTGGACTTCGTGTCCCAACCTCTTTTCTCGAACAGCTTTCGGCTTTGTGGTGTAGCCATCGCTGATACTTGGATTGTCCGTGTAGCTTTTTTAGTTTTAACCTCTCCAAGCTTTCTGCCAGACTTGTACCTTATTGCTTCTCCGTTAACATCAAAGACCTCTTGCTCATAAGACACCTTCGCTTCTCCACCCCACAACAATGTCTCAATTTGGCTTGGGGAGTTCGGGTTGAACGCGCAAGGCCAACACTCTCCCCAATTTTCTATGACTTGCTCTTCGCAACGTTTTAAATTGACTTCTAACTCCTCCCGTTCTGTTTCGGCACTAGCTGTATCAAAAGCCAACCCGTTCATTGTCATCTCAGAAGTAGCTTTAATACTTGTCATCATTTCCACCACATACCGCACGTAGTCGTTCCCTTTATCAACGGCGTTAGCAAGTTGCTTCATAAAAATCTGCTCAGTTACCCTAACGTCGCCTTCCAAGTACTCATACAATAACTCTTCGTCTATCTGGTCAGCACCTATCCCAAGTTTAAATCGTTCTTTAATCTCGTCATCTTTTTTAAAAGGGATACCCCAAAACTTTGCAACCTTCTCAAGCGAGGGATTAACTTGACCTCTGCCGATCATCATGTGGTGGTACTTCATTGTGTCCCACAATGGCCTTGGTTTACTCACCACAATATCATTTGCCGAGAAACTATTTTTATCTTTTGATTTCAAAAGGTACATCAAGTCAAAGCTTAAATTGTGTCCGACAAGTGCAGCCTTCGGGTGCTTGTCAAGCAGTTCAAGCAGTCCCTCCGCTGAATCTTCCAAAAATACATCGTCATTCCATGCTAATTGGAAGCCGTAAGCCACTGCTCTGTTTGTGTGCCAAGTTGGAGTTGCCCCAAAGTGTGGTTCAGGTGCGTTTATCGTCGTTTCAAGGTCAAGAATAATCGCTTGTTCAAACATGATTGTCTCCCAACAAAGAGATCAGTTGCGCTCGTTCTTTGTCAATTTTAACAGCACAACCGGCACTTCGAAAATCATTATGTGCGTAAGACAGCTTGTTTTTAGGAGCGCGTAGGAACCTCATCTCGGCACCTTCGTCGTTTGACTGTCCGATGGTCAGTATAGCGTCTGCTTCACCTTGAACAGAGGTTTTACTGCCATACAGACTCCCCATGAGCGGGTATTTAGTGTTGTCCGCCGTATTATCAAGTTGAGAAGCACCAATAATCGGGCCGTACCTTTTGGCAAGGTCACGCACATATTGTGCAAGTTTTGCGTAACGGTCTATCCCCGTCCCGTACTGCTTTTCAAAACCCCCAACTTTCCAAATCTGATCGATGATAATTACTTTTGGGTTGCAAGCCTCGATTGCTGCCTCGATGTCGTGAACCGTCATGCTCGTGTTGTCCATAACCTGGATCTTACCAACCCCAACCTTCTCCTCGAACTGTTCCACGCTCTTGGTTAAATCCTTCATGACTTCCTCGCGTGTCCAATTCAGCGCGGCTTGCGTTTGCCTAAGTCTGATCCTTGAACCTGCCTCTTCGTTGTTGCACCAAAGTACACAGTCGCCGTCATCAAGTTGCCTTGCAAAATGAACTGCTTGTGTAGCAAGAAACGTAGTTTTCCCGCCATCTGGCCTCGCACCTATGATAATTAAATCACCTTTGGAAATTGGCCCAAGAATCAATTGAAGTTCTGATATTGACCAATCGTATTTAGGCGCATCGCGAAGGTCACGCAGTTGCTCAAGCAGTTCCGAGTTCGACAGCGATAAGTTTTCCAAATCCCAAGCGACTCCGGTAACTTCAAGATTGTACTCTTTGATTTGTTCCTTAACGTCTTGCATGTCCGCTTTACCCAAAACAACGGCGTAGGCGGTCTCACTGATTTGGTTCGCCCAATAACGTGTTGATAAATTCTGCATGACGGCTCCGTCCGTTATAGCGTCGGAGGCGTGGAGTTTGTCGCAAAGTACATCGACCAGCGCGATCCTATCTTCGGGCATTGACGGGTGTTTTAGTGTTATCACCCAAGCCTTGAATTCAAGCCAATCAACGTCTTCCTTTCCAAGTTCGTTGAAGTAGTTATTTAAATCTTTGTATATAAATCTAATATCTTCAGATAATCTCTCTTCTCTAATCAAAGAAGAGTATCTCTTATATCTAGAGATATTAGAGAGTAGTAGTAATATGTCAGTCTCAAGCATTGTTGATGATCTCCGAAATTTCAAAGTCGTTCGTTAAGTGCTTTGGCTCAATTTTCAGCAAAACTATATCACAAGTTACGAGTGGTGCTAACCGATCATATATCTGTTTAGCTTTACGAACAACTACCTCAGAATCGTTGTCCAACCAAACAACAACCTTCCCGCCCGTTTCTTTATACCAGTTTGTAATTTGCTTAAAGTTTTCTGTAGATAAATTTGTGCCCATCAAGGGCAACGCAGAGCCAAGTCTGCTGCAGCGCACTGCACTCAAATAATCTTCCGTTAGGATTAAAATTTTAGAGTCACTGTTCAAAATTGCTTGTGTCTTTTGTCCAAGCAAAATCCACTTAGGTAGTGCCTTGTCAAACGTCCGTAAAGCCAATCCTGTTACTTCTTTGTTGTCTTCACACAACGGTATAGCTGGCATCTTGCCATCTAAAAGTTTAACTCCTAAGTCCTTGTATTCACTGATGTTTAGCCCTGCTAAAAACCACCACTTCCGAATGTCAAGTGGTATTTTACCAAAGTCAGGTGTGTGCCAACGGTGTGAGGTTTCCCACTCACTGAGCGGGGGAACATTCCACGCCTTAAACGGGTCGGTGGGATCTTGTTTCGGTCCCGGCTTGAGTGCTCGACGGTCACACGCGGATGGCGTGTAGACACCTTTACCGCCACAGTGGAAACAGTAGCCGATAACGTTGCCATCCTCTGTACGTGTTAAGTAAAGCCTGTCGTTATGCAAACCCGTTTTACAGTGATGTATATTGACAGACCCCTCAGTTGGAAAGTGGTCTGAAAATTCCTCAAGTTTAATCCAATTTGTCATAGTCAACTCCTAAATAACCGTCCTCAAGTACCAACTCTTCGCCGGTAGGCGGTAGTAAAATCAACTCTCGGCAGTCCCTGCACAGGTCTTCCAAACGATTTCCAGGCTTGTTCCAAAAAACCCTGTTTAGTTTTATGTCGCACGCTTTGCATCTCATTGTTCCGTACCTTCATATCCGTCTGCCCACTCACACAAAGCACGGAGCGTTCGTAAAGCCTCATGCACACGCTGGATACGAACGAATTCATCAAGACCAGCACTCGGAGTGATTGTTGGAACAAGTTGAAAATCCGCCGGGGACAAACCCTTGATCAACTCTTCCTCCAAACATTCAAGACAATCTGAATAATTTTCAAGATCGGTTTGGATTATGATCGTTCGTGGTTTCTCCACGTTGCACCTCCTCTTCTGCTTCTTCTGCTTCTCGATGATCTCTGGCTTCGTGATCAAGTGAGTCCAACCAAGCGGTAAACTCGGGATCGGTTTTTAGCAAAAGTTGCTCCCAAGCTCGTCGTGCGGCGCTCACGTATCGCCCCGATCTTGGGTCTCAAGGTCGATCAGTTTTTGGAGGTAATGTTTCGCTTTACGCAGATCTTCAAGACCGCCCCCGCTTGGCTCCCGCCAACGAGTAATGTATTTGACAACGTTTCCCTCGCAAAACTGCATATTGTGAGATGTTATGTACGTCCAAGGTTGGATTGAACTAGTTCGATAATGCTTAGGTCCGTAGTGGTCTGCTTTCATATTCATTCTAATACCTCTTTTATGAGTTAAAAAAATCGTGTAAGGCAGTGATGATCCAAACGACGATCAACAGTGCGAGTAAGTTTCCCGCCAACTCGCTACCCATTGTCTAAGAAAAGTTTATCCTGGCAGTCTTGACACAGCCCGGAGATTGTGTACTCGCGACGGCTGATCTCATCCCTAAAAGTATCCACTTCACCGCCCGGAGCGAACCACTCCGCTTTACGCGAGACCGTGACACTGCAAAAGACGCAGGTGTCGTTAACAATACTGGACCGACGGTCAATGCCGGTGGCTGCGGTCAAAAAAGATTCTATGTATTCTGATTTCCGTGTGGGTGTTGCCATTTAAAAAACTCCAAAAAATATAAACGGGGTTAAGTGTATCACAAATTAGTTGCTAGCGTGAGAGTGGTGTTGCGTTTTGGTCTGCAACTTTTTGTGCCGGTGTGAATTGTTTTTGTCTGCCGTTGCGCCAATATGAATCACAACAACTGTCGCTTGGTGCGAACACATTTAAGCGATCATACATAACCGCATAAATTCCAAAACAAGCAGTAAGCAGTACATATTTGTGCGGGTTATCAAGAGATAACCGTTTTGCAAATTGTTTTGCCTCGCTCAAATTTTTCCCCGCGTTAAGCATGTGAGACTCCTAATTAATTAGAAAAACCCGGTTGGTGCGAGTGCAACAGCCCACATAAGTACCGTAATGACGGCGTAAAAAATTATTAAGTAGTCTTCGTATTTATCCACAATTTAGATCCTCCTCCTCGTCGAGTTGCTCCGCACAGTCCTCGCAGATCCAGCCGTCCGTACACCAAACGCCTTGATGGTTTCGGCAATCGAAAATATTTTGACACCCGCTGCACCGTACATCGTCGCCTGTTAGTTGTTCCATCTTATCTCCCCCATTGATTTGCCATTGCTTGCGCGATTCCGTCATATGTTTTGCTACGTATTTTCCACCGATCCGGTGACGGTCCAAGTTTCCACACACGTTGTTCTCTGCCATCGACTATATCGGTAGGCACTAGCGGGTCCAGACCCCACAACCACAATCCGGTTTTCTTCGTTTCGCCATGCCCGAATTGCCAAGGTTGAATATATTGCGTCGGCTTGAGTGGCAACACGCCAACCGGATTCTCCATACATACTCGTGGGCTGTGTTTCTGCGCTAACCTCCACAGATCCATAGTCCACTCAATAGAGTCTATCCGCTGTTGATGTTTCGGCATGTTTCGACCGTACCATCGATTACCGGAAACAGCTAACGCTGTACATGGTGGATGCATGATGATCAGATCCCACGGGTCCGTAACAAACTCACCACGGACTAACCTCACTTGACCACCAGCACTGATTACCTCGCGGCAATCTCCGACTATGTGGTGTGGGCTGTTATCGTCTGCCGGTAGTAAATCGCACGAGGTAACGTCATGTCCCAATGCGCGGAATGCTTCGCGGACAGTACCGCTTGTTTCGCAGGCAATTAATATATTCACTCCATTTTCTCCTAATTTTGTTTAAAATCTCAATTTCGACCGCTCACAATGCGTTCTAAGCGACGATCTAAGGTCAAGTGATAGTAGTGCTAGGGGTCTAATCAAGCAATCTGGCGATCCGCGCTTCAGTTGCTGGAGTAACCCCGTCAATGTGCATTCCGTACCTAGTCTCCTCGCCCGTACGGTAATTAATGTCTGGATCTACGGAGTAAAAGTCGTGCCCGTCGAATGTAATACCCAAGTATTTAGCGAAGTCGATCAGGTACGCTAGATCACCAATTGCCCATTGTTTGCGTTCGTAGTCCTCAATATTGGGGTATCGCCAAAATCCCGGCGTAATAAAGCCACACTCCGCAACATCGCCGTTTTCGGCGGATTCTGGGGTTACAGTGTCGTATGTGAAATCGATAGTTATCATTTTAAGCTCCTTAGTTCTGCGCTACCCTTCGGCAAAATCGCCGATTTAAGTAGTTCGCCGTCTACATAAAATCGGAACTCACGATCTCCGTTTTCGTGCGTTCGGTGCGTTACGCTGTGCTTTAGAAAAATATGCGAATTTTTGGCCGACGTACCTACACAGATCTCGACTTCACTATGTTGCCGCACGCCGTAGGATTTATTCCCTGTTCTACCGGATTTTTCAGCATAAATACACGAATTAATTTTATTCCAGATCGGATATTGACTACTCATGATTACTACCTCCTATAAAGTTTGAGATTCGACAGTAAAAGTGTACCCGAGCTTTTTGATTGTCGCGACCGCACGTTGGGTCAAGGTCTCCGTGTTCGCCAATGCTGCAAACAATTTAGACTGCTCGCATACCGGATAGATTAGTTCGTTTCCGTACACGTTTTTAACTTTAACTTTTAATTCTGTTTTCATTTTGTTTACTCCTCTTTGACTTTAGTTAAAATCCTGGTTTTTGGTTGATCTTGTATATACCGTCTCTCACACGGTATAGGCCTGATCAACGGTTCCGTAGTTGGCGTTACTCGTCGTAGTCTGGCTCCTTCGTAGCGTTGTTGATCTGACTAACGGCCTCCGCATAAGCCATCGCCAAAGCTTCGGGATCATCATAGTACTCGTCGTAGTCTGGCGACCACTCGTCAGCATCCGCGTGTGCTGATTGTGACGATCCGAAAGGCCCAGTAGGCTCACCATCCGGTAAACAGCCCGGAAACCCTGCACGCCAATACCATCCTGCAGGCTCAGGATCTCGCCAATCGTCTAACGGCATAGTGTCGTCTTCGTCTTGTTCGAGCATATGCCCACCTTCCCACCAAAAAACCTCAAACGATCCATGCGGTTCCTGCGATTCCTCCGCGTGGAACTGGTGGAATCCCTCGTGTGAGTCCATAACCTGCGCCTCTTCGATGTGTATTGTGCCGATAATCATATCCTGAATGCTCCTATTATGAGTGTGTGTATCCGTCGGTCTCGATACCGAGGTACATGGTATTAGGGTTGGCGTCAGTACCTACCCAGATACCTAGCCATGTGTCTGCAGCCACTCGTGGGTCCGTATCAGACACAACTATATAGCCTGCTGGTAGTGCTTGATATGCTTCCCAACGGTCTACGATTTTAGTCTGGTATGCTTCAAATTGTGCTTCAGTGATAATCATTTTCGTATACTCCTATTTAATGTGATTAGGCCTGCGTCTTGCAGAGCATAGGCCTTCTCGGTAGTGGTTAAATCGTCTTCAAATTCAACATCGCCGTTGGCGACCGCATCACTATACCCTGAGTCGATTTGCGCCGTTGTCACGGTTCGCGGTTCGGGATAGATTAATCGATAAAGCTCTGTTTTCATCATTTCCCTAGATCCTCGTTTGTGAGTGGTTTAACTTGTCTAATTGCGGTTATCCTGTGACGTCGTGGTTTACCTGAATGTTCAGCACTTGACCAGTCGTGTAGTACGCCATCGACGTATGCGGCGACGTGACCTCTAACGTGGATCAAGTACGTACCCTTTTGCGGTAGGTACCGCTCGGCAGTGCCGATTGTGCGCCCGATAAGGTCTGAGTCAATCTCTCGAGCAGCGTATCCAAGATCGGCCATTGCTAAGATATAAACTCGCGACCGTGTACCGCGTCCTGTTTTGCGTCCTTCACGTTTCAGAGCATTGAATGCTTTGCCATAACTAACCTTGCAAGCTTTAGCAGTAGCAATCACAGTGCAACAATTACGGTCGTTGTAATGCTTGGCAGCGATTGCTGCTAGTTGTTGATATGTATCGTTGCGTTGTTTCATCGTGTGTGTTTCCGTTCTGTGTGTACAGTCGAACATTCTAACCGGCTCAGTCTTGCGACCTGTTACCACAAAGAGTAACCCGTATACGCTTGCTAGAATGCTCTCAGTAGACACAAAGGTCTACAGAGACAAAAACCAACCCGTTCGGTACTGTGTGTTTCGTTGCGTTGTGGCATAGGCACTAAGCATACTCTGCACGATTCCCTTGGGGTATCCCGGCAATGCTCTCTGTTGGACCTGCTAGGCGGTACTCGTTTGATGGATGCGCTACCTATGCTCACATCCTACAATGCCTAGCTACGTTCTTTGTCAGTCGTACTCGTAGCGTTACTGGGTGCGCTATTGGAGGGTCTGTTAGGACGACTCTTCGTAGCGACTAGGAGCCACTATAGTGAAGGATTTGGGCATGTCAAGCACTTTGTTGAAATTAATTTAGGTTACTCAAGATAGAGAGATAGAGAGAGAGATAGAGATAGGCGTAGATATGTGGGACCATCACTCTCTCTCTCCCTTCTCACTGGCAAGCCGTTTGAATATTAGACTATGCTGATATACCCAGGCGCTATGTGATGTAATAGTAATGAATACTACCTGCTTGTGGATAACCTGTTAGTAAGTTGTTAACAACCTGTTGATAAGTCTGTGGATAGAATTGTGGATAACTTTGGTGCGCCGCACTATCCCATATGAATCGGGAAGGGGCCGGGGAGTCTGGATCGATGCTGGATATATATGATGAAGCATCCCTAATACATCAAAGGAGGATTTTAACAAATATCTAAATCAAAGTAAGCTAGCTATTTAAAGATATTAGATAGATTTTGTTTATAAAACAAAGACTTAATATTAAACTTGAAAGAATAGTTTTCTTGTAGAAAACTTTGGCTTAAACCCACTCAATAAATAGGTTCGGGTAATGGTATTATTATCAAAATAAAAACTTAGACCTGCTTAAAGAAAAGTTATTTCAAAAACTACCCAGTAATGAGAAGTAAGAACAACTATATATATATA
>CEQF01034143.1_pt1 | contig 38490 bp, 50 predicted proteins | sample 530821 | NCBI WGS metagenome assembly CEQF01 (sample SAMEA2621003, study PRJEB7988) | marine metagenome | isolation source: saline water (ENVO:00002010), including
TACCTTCTTGGGGCGTCTTATGCATCTTCCAGTTAGCAGCAACAATAGGTTTTTTTATCATAATTTTTCCAACGCCTCTATAGCAGGAAGGCTCTTACCACTTAATAATTCTAAAGAAGCTCCACCACCAGTAGAAACATGCGTAAAATTTTCAATATTAGAAAATTTTCTTATTGCAGAGGCACTATCACCTCCACCAACTATTGTAATAATATTTTCATCCTTTAATTCAGACAGCAGATTTGCAATCTCTTTTGTACCATTTTCAAAGTTCTTTTTTTCAAAAACTCCCATAGGACCATTCCATAATATTGTCCCAGATTTTTGTAATATTTTAGAAAATAATTTAATAGTCTTAGGGCCAATATCTAAACCCATCATATCAGTTGGAACTGAATCAAATGAGACTGTTTCAAATTTGGATGGTTTATCAATAGAATCTGCAGCAATAAAATCGATTGGAAATACTATTTTAACTCTATTTTGACGAGCTTTCTTAATAACTTTATTTGCTACCGAAATCATTTGTTCATCAATTATAGATTTCCCAACATCTAAACCCATTGCCTTTAAAAAAGTAAAGGTCATTCCACCTCCTATTAGAATCGTTTCAGCATCAATAAGAAAATTTTCAATAAGATCTATTTTTCCAGATATCTTTGCCCCTCCAAGTAATAGCACTAGAGGCTCTTTTGGATTCTTAAACTTATTCTGCAAATATTGGATTTCTTTTTTCATCAATAACCCCATGCCTTTATGTGTAAAATTATCTGTCACACCAACATTTGATGCATGCGATCGATGAGAGGTGCCGAAAGCATCATTTATATATATTTGACCGTGTTTTGAGAGTAATCTTGAAAATTCAATATCATTTTCTTCTTCAGCATTATGAAAACGTAGATTTTCTAATAAATGTACTTCTCCTGGGTAAAGACCAATAGTTACATTAATTGCGTCCTCACTAATACAGTCATGAGAAAATTTGATAGGAATTTCTAAAAAGTCAGATAACACTTCACCAACAGAAATCAAGCTGTAAGCTTCATTGATCTTTCCTTTTGGTCTTCCTAGATGAGACATCAGTACTACGGAAGCCCCTGATTCTAAACACTCTTTTATTGTTGGAATAGAGCACTGTATTCTATACGCATCCTTAACAACACCATCTTCAATAGGAACATTGTAGTCAACACGTATTAATACACGTTTATCTTTTAAATCGAATGAATTTAATGATCTAATCATTTTAATTACTTAGTAAGTTTTTTTCTTATCAGAATATATATCAGTAGTTAATAAGTTTTATTAATGAAAACGGTACAATTTACGCACGCAGACAAACTAACGTTACAGGATTTAATTTTTCACCGAATACATGAAATATTGCTTGTTGCAAGTCCATATGACTCATTTGTTCTAGAAGAAGATGGACGTTTAACTGAACAAATATTACATGAATATATGGGTATGAATTTTAGTAATGCTCCTCGAGTCTGGCAATCATCTACTGCTGCAGACGCTTTAACTATGCTTTCAAGGCAAGATTTTGACTTAATTGTTGTGATGATGAGAATTGCAGATATGGATCCCATACTTTTTTGTTCAAAGATAAAAGAATTGTATCCACAAAAACCTGTTATTCTACTAGCATTTGATGAATCAGAGATAAAACAATTGCCTGAAGAATTTCAAAAATCTTCCATTGATAGCGTTTTTATTTGGTCTGGAAATGCAAATGTTCTACTGGCTATTGTAAAACTACTTGAAGATAAAATGAATATTAAAAGAGATATTAAAAAAGCAGATGTTCGATGTATAATTCTTATCGAGGATTCTCCTAGATATTATTCTCTTATTTTACCAATGATTTATAAAGAAATAAGTCATCAAGTTAAAGAAATGGTAGATAAAAGTGCTAGCGATCATGAAAGATTATTATATATGCGAGGACGACCAAGAATTCTACTAGCAAGATCCTATGAAGAAGCAGAACGATATTTTAAGCGCTTTCGAATGAGTACACTAGGTATCATTTCTGATATTCGTTTTCCAAAAAAGGATAAGCTTGATAAGAACGCAGGTGTAAAGTTTGCACGCTGGGCACGTTCAATTGATCCAAGTATACCAATTATGCTACAGTCAAAACATAATAAAAATGCTAATCTCGCCAAAGAAGTACAAGCTCATTTCTTATACAAAGATTCTCCAGCGCTACTCAGGGAATTGAGAGATTTTGTTGTTAGCAACTTTGGATTTGGTGATTTGATTTTTCGGACACCAAAAGGTAAAGAAATAATTAGAGTTTCTGATCTAAACGAATTAGTTAATGCAATTAAAAGTGTCCCAGAGCAATCATTGCTTTATCATGCAAAAAGTAATCATTTTTCTAATTGGTTAGCTGCACATGGATATCTTGGTTTAGCATCAGAAGTGCGTCCTATAAATTATGCTGACTTTAAGGATTCAGTTGAACATCGAGATTACTTAATCGAGCTAATTAAGAATACAATTCAAAACCGCAGGGCTAGACAAGTAGTTGAAATACAGCGTGGTAAATTTGATCATTCAAAACGATTTATACAAATATCCGGGGGGTCATTAGGAGGTAAAGCAAGAGGATTAGCATTCGCTCAAAAAATGATTCGATCTTCAAGCATAAGGAAAAGCTATCCAGAGGTAATAATTAATATTCCACATGTTGCTGTGATTGGAACAGACTCTTTCGATGAGTTTATGAGAGAAAATAATTTATGGGATGATGCATTGTCTAATAAATCTAATAAGCAAATAAATAATAGATTTATTAAATCAACATTTAATAAGTCTTTAATAGAGTCACTTAAATTATTCATTAAATCAGTAAAATACCCCTTGGCAGTACGGTCTTCAAGTCTACTAGAAGATTCTCAATATCAACCTCTTTCAGGGATGTATGCTACATATATGCTTCCAAATAATCAACCTAAGGCCAAACAAAGACTAGACGATTTGATTACTGCTATTAAACTTGTATATGCATCTACTTTTTATCAAGATCCTAAATCACTTATAAGCAGATCCGTACACAGGATTGAAGAAGAAAAAATGGCTGTTATATTAATGGAAATGGTTGGGCAAAGTTATAATGATCGTTATTATCCTTCTTTTAGCGGAACTGCTCAAAGTTTTAACTTTTACCCTATATCATATATGAAAAGGAATGAAGGAGTAGCACACTTAGCGCTTGGATTGGGACGCACAATTGCAAATGGCGAAAAATCACTACGGTTTTCACCAAAATATCCAGGAATACTACCACAATATTATTCAATTAAAGCAACTATTGAGAGCTCTCAAAATTCATTTTATGCAATGCGATTAAAAGGTAATAATTCTTCATCTTTAAAAAATGAAGATAAAAACTTATCTTCCTTTAACTTGAAAATAGCTGAAAAAGATGGATCATTAAAATGGTCCGGCAGCGTTGTCTCTAATGAAGATAATATTATTAGGGATACTTTATCTCAGAATGGAACTAGAGTAATTACTTTTACCCCCATATTAAAATGGTCGATGTTTCCCCTTGTTGATATATTGAATGATCTATTAGAAATGGGGAAAGATTCACTTGGATGTGAAGTGGAAATAGAATTTGCTGTCAATATTTTTGAAGATAAAAATAAAAATCCCGAATTTTCACTTCTACAGATTAAACCTATGGTTATGGGCGGCTCGAGAGAATTAATTAATATGGATAATGAATCATCAAAATCAATATTATGTAATAGTAAAGTAACATTAGGTGATGGGTTTATTGATAGTGTTCAACATGTTGTCTTTGTTGATCCAAAAAGATTCAGATCTGCAAATACGAAAGCAATTGCTAAAGAAATTCATCAATTTAATAATATATTGGTAAATACATCCCCTTACATACTTGTAGGTCCAGGTAGATGGGGATCTGCTGATCCATGGTTAGGAATACCTGTAACCTGGAAACAAATAAGTGGTGCAAGTGCAATTATTGAAATGGGAATTAAAGATTTTCCAGTTGACCCTTCCTTTGGAAGTCACTTTTTTCAAAATGTTACTAGTATGAGATTGGGATATTTTACTATAGATAATAATTCTAAAGATGAATCATTTGATTATAACTGGCTAAAGAAACAAAAGGTAGTTAAAAATAAAAAGTTTACTATCTGCTATAAATTAGAACGACCTTTGCGAATTAAAATTGATGGTCAAACTGGCAATGGAATCATATTAAAACCTAAAACAATAGATATAGAACCGATGAATGAGCAAGAAGCCAGTGGAATATAATTAAACAACACCCTGATCAATCATTGCATCAGCAACTTTAATAAATCCTGCTATATTTGCACCCTTAACATAGTTTATATAATCATTACCATCAGAACCAAATTCAGTACATTGACTATGTATCTCTTTCATTATCTGATGTAGGCGTTGATCTACTTCATTTCTTGTCCAGGATAGACGCATATTATTCTGACTCATTTCCAATCCTGATACAGCTACACCACCTGCATTTGCAGCTTTACCCGGACCAAATAGAATTTTCTTTTCCATAAAAATATCAATTGCTTCAGGATCCGAAGGCATATTTGCACCTTCCGATACACAAATACATCCATTTTTAATTAATGTTTTTGCATCTCCTGTATTAATTTCATTTTGAGTTGCACATGGTAATGCTATATCACAAGGAATCAACCATGGTCTCTTACCATCGAGATATTCACATTTAAATTCTTTAGCATAATCTTTAATTCTACCTCTCTTAATATTCTTTAAATCCATAATCCATGCTAATTTTTCCTCATCAATACCTTTGGGGTCATGAATTGTTCCATTTGAATCTGACATAGAAACAACTCTGCCACCTAATTTCGTTGCTTTTTCAGTAGCATATTGAGCAACATTTCCTGATCCTGAAATAGCTACAGTCTTTCCTTCAAAAGACTCATTTTTTCGTTTTAACATTTCATTCGCAAAATAGACAGTACCATAACCAGTAGCTTCTGGTCTGATTCTACTTCCACCCCAATTCAGGCCTTTTCCGGTTAATACGCCGCTAAATTCATTACGTAATCGCTTATATTGACCAAATAGATAACCAATCTCGCGACCTCCAACACCTATATCTCCTGCAGGCACATCGGTATTCGGACCAATATGACGAAAAAGTTCTGACATAAATGATTGGGTAAAACTCATAACCTCATTATCAGATTTTCCTTTAGTATCAAAATCTGATCCGCCTTTCCCACCACCCATAGGCAATGTGGTGAGACTATTTTTAAATATCTGCTCAAAACCAAGAAATTTTAAAATACTAAGATTTACTGAAGCGTGAAACCGCAGGCCTCCTTTATACGGACCAATAGCCGAATTGAATTCCACTCTATAGCCACGATTAACTTGCGTTTTTCCACGATCATCACGCCATGGGACTCGAAACATAATTACCCGTTCAGGTTCAATAATCCGATCTAATATTCCCTCATGAATATATTGTGGATGATCTTGAACGTATTCCCATATAGAAGATATTACTTCGTGCACGGCTTGGTGAAACTCATTCTCACCTGGTGATCTTGAAATAACGTTTTTCATGAAAGTATCTACAGACTTATACATAATTTATACTCCTATTTGAATAATTATCAAAAATCGATTAAGTTAGTTGTTCCTCTAATGATCATATCTTTCCATCGATAGTTACGGAATTCATTTGGATGGCTTGAATGGATTTGTTCAAACATTCCAGACCCGTCTTCTTTATTAATAAAAATAAATACATAACCTTTATCTGAATCATCATAATGCCAAATTTCATAGCTTAATCTTTCTTCATTTGCATTATATGATTCAATATCTTTTGGTCGGCCATATAATATTAATACGCGACCTCTATCTGTATTTCTACCCAAAAAGTTTCTAGTTGAAAACTGTTGATCGGCAATTGCTAAATATTTATTTAATCGATTATAAAATTCATTTTGAGTTGTTTCTGAATCAAAATCACGTTGTTCAAAAAAATTAGCTATTTGCACAATTTGTTCAATCCTATCAGACTTAATTAGAGTTTGAAGTTCCGATTCTGTCATGAAATATCCAACTATATCTAAAAAATCATTTAATTCATCATTCTCCATCGCATCTAGAATTATTGTGATGTTACTTTTGAAATCAACTGGTTGTTCTTTTACAACAAAAAATTCCCTATCGATAAAAGTATTCTTCTCCGTTTGATCATCTTGTATATCAAGTCTTAATCTATATCTACCGGCAAGCAGACCCATTATATTCATACCAAATGTCTCAACACTAGATTCACCCGGTTTATTTTTTATGAAGGGACCTCTATGAATTAGTTCCTTACCTTGTTGATTATAAATCTTATAGTTTAAAGTATATGTACCATTATAATTATTAAAACCATACAGTTCGCCATATGTATACAACATTGGTCTTCCTAATCCAAATACACTACTAGGGTTTGGAGTTATAGTAATTCCATTCCTATTTATACTTCCTTCATCAAATTCTTTTTCTCTTTTTAAAAAGGTGCATAATATCAAATCACTTGTTGATAAATAACTATCATCAATCTTCCGGATAATTACATTTTTTGTTGAAACATATACTTGTTTTGATGATAAATCAGTAATTGTAGCTGTAAAAACAACACTACCTCTAGTTAACAAAAATCTTGATTGTTGGACCATGCTTACAAGTCTCTCATTAAGTCCAGGTCTATCTACTGATTTTTCAAGTATTCGAAACGCATCTTGAGCAGCAGTTTCTCCTTGAATAAATACACGAACATCAACCAATCCCTCAAACTTATATTCATTACCATCATCCACCCACTGAAATAACTTTTTTGGAATCATTAAATTTACGACAACTTCCGTTTTGGTATCATCACCCCGAAATTGATCAACACTCATATCAAACGGAGTCGGCAATAAAGAAATTGTCTGGCTAGATATGCAGTTTAGAAATATAAAAAAAAGTATGTAGAATTTACGCATTGGACAAAGCCGCTTTATCGTTTGGAAATTACCTTAAAAATCTTCTCTAAAACAAGTTTAGTGAAAGATTTAATTGTTTATTACTAACCCGTAGTTTAGCTAGTTTATTATTTATGGTGGAGTAGATGGATTTATTAGAGCAGTGTAATCATAATACTCTGCCTTCTCATCAATCTTTTACCTACTTAGTCCTCCGAAATTAGTCCGACTTCAACCAATTCAAGTGTTTTTGGCTCTTCTGCAATCTGTTTAGTTAGGCTTGGGAAATCAGCAGATATTTTACTCCTTTTATGAGTTGCATATGCTTCTGTAACTGCGCATAACATCCTATTACTGCAATTTTTGCAAGAGGGTTAAGTTTTCGTGCTTTTCGGATTAATTTTCGTGCTTCCTTATCGGCGTTTTCAGTTACAGAGCATGTATTTAGTACATAAATATCCGCCTCATCTTTATAGCTAACTTTTTCATAACCATAGCTTTGCATTTCGCCACTTATTATAGAGGTTTCTGAAAAATTAGTTTTACACCCCATTGTATGAAAGGCGATCCTTGTTGTCGGAGTAATCATATCTTATATCCTTATTAGAAAATAATTTTAGAAATTAATATTTCCAAATCATGCTTATCAAGAATGATAAGATTGTAAAGACTTAACAGTCTTCCTTTTTCGAGATCGAATCGCTCGAACTGCAGCATTCGCACCAGATAAAGTAGTAATTGCCATAATGCCTTTTTGAATACATGCTCGTCCAATTGCTTCCTCATCATAACGCGACTTTGACCCTAAAGGAGTATTAATAACCATCTGAATTTCATTATTCATAATATGATCAAGAATATTAGGTCTTCCTTCTCCTACTTTAAATACGGTTTTTGCAGTTATTCCATTTCTATTCAGTTCAAGCGATGTTCCATCTGTTGCAACGATTTTATACCCCAGTTCTTGCAGATCACGAGCTATTGGTATTGCATTCAATTTATCTGGATCATTTACAGAGAAAAAGACTGTTCCTTTATAAAAAATTTTATTTCCAGAACTTATTATAGCTCTTTTAAATGATTCACCAAATGTTTTTGATATTCCCATGACTTCTCCCGTTGATTTCATTTCAGGGCTCAAAAATATAGATTCTTCAGGAAATTTATTAAATGGTAATACAGCTTCTTTTACAGAGACATGATTTATCATGTCCCAACTAGGCAAATTAAAATCCTTCAGTTTTTTCCCAGTTGCTATTTGCGCAGCAATTCTTGCTAATGGCACATTAGTAGTTTTACTCACAAAAGGGATCGTCCTACTAGCTCTAGGATTTACTTCAAGTACGTAAACTTTTGCTCCTTTGTATGCAAACTGAATATTAATTAATCCTAAAACATTTAGTTCCATAGCAAGATCATTTGTAATTCGTATAATTTCATCCAATGCTTCTGCTTTAATGCGATACGGAGGAAGAACACACGCAGAATCCCCTGAATGTATTCCTGCCTCTTCAATATGTTGCATTACTCCACCAATATGTACTTCATCACCATCGCATAGGGCATCTACATCAAATTCAAATGCGTCTTCCAAGAATTCATCAATTAAAATTGGGTGTCCTTCTGTAACATCTGCTGATCTTGCTATATAATCGATTAATTGATCTTTTGAGTAAACAATTTCCATAGCTCTTCCACCCAAGACATAGCTTGGTCTAGTTAATACAGGATAACCAATCTTTTCCGCAACACCTATAACCTCATCTAGTGTTCTCCCAGTGCCAAACTGTGGACATGTAACTCTTAACTTATTTAATATTTGTCCAAATTTTTCGCGATCCTCAGCCAAATCAATGCTCTTAGGAGATGTACCAATAATTGGTACACCAGCTGCTTCCAATGAATTAGCAATTTTTAGAGGGGTTTGACCTCCAAATTGAACAAGGACTCCATCCGGTTTTTCAAATTCAACTATATTTAATACGTCTTCGAATGTTACAGGTTCAAAATATAATCGGTCTACTAAGTCAAAATCAGTGCTTACGGTCTCAGGATTACAATTGACCATGATAGTCTTATACTTTAAATCTTGTAAACCAAACACTGCCTGTACACAACAATAATCAAATTCTATTCCCTGGCCGATACGATTTGGACCTCCTCCCAAAATCATTATTTTTTTACCATTTATGGGTTCAATTTCATTTTCATTATCATATGTTGAATAACAATATGGGGTTTTTGCTTCAAACTCTGCAGCGCATGTATCCACAACTTTATATGCAGGGGTGATGCCCTTTTTAATTCTTTCAGTTCTTATAATATTAGAGGATTTATTTGTTAATCGTCCAATTTGTTCATCTGAAAATCCATATTCTTTTAATTTTAATAGATCAGATGATTTATTAATAGTTACAATTTCTTTTATCTGAAAAAGAAACCAAGGGTCAATACCTGTAATATCATGTATTTCTTCAATAGTCTGTCCTTGAATAAATGCTTCCCTTATTTTTAATAATCTAAATGCAGTAGCAAACCGAAGTGTCGTCATATCTAATGATCGGGCACGTTCAACATCTGGATCACCCTCCGCAAGGGGTTTTGGCTCTAATCCGTCAAGACCAACTTCTAAAGAGCGAAATCCTTTTTGCAGGCTTTCTTTAAAAGTCCTTCCTATTGACATGACTTCTCCTACGCTTTGCATTTGTACACCTAAATGGCCAGAAGCAGTAGGAAATTTTTCAAAATCGAATCTAGGTATTTTTGTTACAATATAGTCTATCGTTGGTTCAAAAGCTGCTAGCGTTTTTCCTGTAATATCATTGGGTAATTCATCCAGCGTATAACCAATTGCAAGCTTTGCAGCAATTTTTGCAATAGGAAACCCTGTTGCTTTGCTAGCAAGAGCAGATGAACGACTGACACGTGGATTCATCTCTATAATTACAGTCCTTCCATCATCCGGGTTAACAGCAAATTGAACATTAGAACCTCCTGTCTCAACACCTATAGTCCGTAAACATAAAATTGCATCATTCCTCATTTGTTGATATTCTTTATCAGATAAAGTCATGGCAGGAGCAACTGTTATTGAATCACCAGTATGCACTCCCATCGGGTCAATATTTTCAATGGAGCATATAATAATAGCATTATCAGCTTTATCCCGAATTACTTCTAATTCAAACTCCTTCCAACCTAATAAAGACTCTTCCACTAATACTTCATTTATGGGGCTAGCGCTTAACCCATTTTCAACGAGCGGTTGATACTCATCATAATTATATGCTACTGATCCTCCTGTTCCACCCAACGTAAATGAAGGTCGAATAATGACAGGAAAATGTAAATCATCAATTAATCCTTTCGCTTCTTCCCAGGAATGAACAAAGCCACCCTGCGCAGTATCAATACCAACATCATCCATTGCTTTTTTAAATTTCTCTCTATCTTCTGCTTTGTCAATGGCATCTACTTGGGCACCAATTAATTGAATATTAAATTTATCTAGCACTCCTTCTTTAAATAATTCCATAGAAAGGTTTAGCCCCGTTTGTCCACCAACTGTTGGCAGTATAGCATCTGGCTTTTCTTTTTTGATAATTTCCGTTATATAATCAACAGTGATTGGCTCAATATATGTTGCGTCAGCTAAATCAGGGTCTGTCATAATTGTAGCTGGATTTGAATTAATTAAAATAACACGGTACCCTTCATCCTTTAAAGCTCTGGTTGCTTGTGTACCAGAATAATCGAACTCACAAGCTTGGCCTATGACTATAGGGCCTGCACCTATAATTAATATAGATTTTATATCAGTTCTTTTTGGCATCTTTCATCATGTTTGTAAAATCATTAAATAAGTATCTACTATCATGAGGACCTGGGCTTGATTCTGGGTGATATTGTACAGAAAATGCATGAATATCATTACATCGTAATCCTTCTGAAGTATTATCATTCAAATTGATATGTGTTGTTATCACATTAGATGGAAGAGATTCTAAATCAACAGCAAATCCATGATTCTGACTAGTAATTTCCACGCTCCCTGTTTGTAAGTTTTTAACAGGGTGATTAATTCCTCTATGTCCAAATTTTAATTTGAATGTCTTGGCTCCTAAAGCAAGAGCCAAAATCTGATGACCTAAACAAATACCAAATATTGGTTTTTTTCCTAAAAGATTTTTTACCATTGAAACTCCATACGTAACAGCAGATGGATCACCCGGTCCATTACTTAAAAAAACACCATCAGGATTGAAATCAATAATTTCTTTGGCAGTGGTTTCTGCTGGAAAAACAGTCACATCACAAGAATGTTCTTCTAACAAACGTAGAATATTGTGTTTGATACCATAATCAATGGCAGCAACCGTATAATTCATTTTATTATTATTCTTTGTCCATCGAAATTTGTTTTTTGTTGTCACTACTTTTGCTAAATCAAGACCATTCATCGATGGTGATTTAGATAGTTTACGTTTTAAACTGTCTACATTAACGGAGGTTGAAGATATAATACCATTCATGGCTCCTTGATTTCGAATATGTCGTGTTAATGCGCGAGTATCTATTGATTTAATACCAACTATTTTCTCTTTTTTCAAATAATTACCAATTGATTGAACTGAACGCCAATTAGATGGAATTAATGTTTCTTCCTTTATAGCAAAACCAGCAACCTGAATATTTTCTGATTCAATATCTTCCGCATTAATTCCATAGTTTCCAATATGTGGTGAAGTCATCGTTACTATTTGTTTGCAATACGATGGGTCTGTTAAAATTTCTTGATACCCAGACATACCTGTATTAAAACAAACTTCTCCAATTGTTTGACCTATATAACCAAAGGACTGTCCAGAAAATACACGCCCATCTTCCAGTAATAAAACCGTAGGTTTATTAGCGCTCAAAATTCCCCCCATAAAATAATGAAAAATGAAATTCTAATTAATACACTGTTATATAAAAATTGGCCATCCTTTCGGAAAAGGATGGCCAATCGATTGAATTCCATACTAGAAATTCATAAAAAACGACCAAAGATAAAACACTATAAAATTTATTTTATACGGTTTGGACTCGATACTGATATAATTCATCATATATGTTAATACACTTTTCTAAAATGTCTTTGTATGCATTGTCAATAATTGATTCTTTTTCTTCGTATAAAGAAAATGTTGTTGATTCCCATAATTTATCATACCAATACTTTCCCCATATTCCATCTTGTGGATGCGCACCTTTATCCCAAGATAGCATTCTCTCTTCAAAAACAATATCAAATAAAAAACAAAGTTTCCTTAACATCCCTTCTGGATTAAGAAGAATGTCTTTTGCATCTTCTATGGGAATTTGATTATCATGATGTTGAAATATTTTGAGAAGCTGAGAATAGCCTAATTCATCTATATTTATTAAATCATTTTTTTTATATAACTAGCTATTACATAAGGTTAGTCCGCCAAGTGGCAATTCTAGGAACTAATAGAACTTTACTGATACTGAGCTCAACTTTAATTTGATTAGAACTATAATAGGCTAATAATACACAATAGCCCCTCGATTTGCTTGGTGTATCGAGAGGCTATTATTAACTTCCGAACCTTTAATGGCGGAGTAGCTCAGCTGGTTAGAGCAGTGGAATCATAATCCACGTGTCGGGGGTTCGAGTCCCTCCTCCGCTACAATTCTTTTACAAATGGGTTGACCAGATTACTAAGTAGTAATAAATCAAAAAACCCATACTCACTATAACAAAAATCTTGATTATAAATTTCTTGATCAAACTAAATATACAATTCCTGTTATTAAAGAAGTTGCTACGATAGCTTTAATTACAATTTTAAATGATTGAAATCGTTGAACTTTTAAAGAATCGGCTTCTCTTTCTCTTTGATGTTTATCTCCCATATTCTTAATTCCTAAATATGCATATACAATGCAGGTTCTATCCAAAACCTCAAAAAAAGTCACAGTTGCAACTATTGCTGGGAAAAAAACAAGAAAACGCAAATTATTCTGATCAAAAAATACTGTATATATAATCGTAATTATGGTTGCAAATAGGCTTACATATCCTATCATTAAACGCTTACGGACTTCTTTCCGAGCAATATTCGGACAACTATTCATGCTATTCTCCTTAATAACATCTAAATATTTTTAAAGTTTATACCCAATTACAACGCCTGCTTGCACCCACCCTAAAAAGGGTAAGGTATTAAAAAAGATACTCTCCGGTGCTTCTTTATTCTTTTTTCCAAAACTTCCATTCCCTCTTACAAATGGTTTAATAGAAATAGGAATATTTGGAGCATCTATTTCAAAACCTGCACCAAAATGTACACCATCGTCATTCATTGCTCCAATACCACTAATTAAAGAAAACTTACCAAACAATCTCATATTAACTGTACCGTAAATAGTTGATTTTTCATTACCTGATTCAATCCCTAAGCCAAGTCCAATAGTAAATCTGCTCAAAGTAATAGTAATTGGAGAAGAAATCATTATACCGAATATTGGCTTATATTTTTCAAGTTCGAATCGATGTCCTGCATAGACTGGTTGATTTATGGACCAACCAACTGTAAATCCACTAAGTTTATCATAAGTTGGAATTACATATTCTAAAGGAATGTCATTTTTTTCATCTTTTTCTAGATCCGATATGTTTTCTTCTTTTTTATTGTTGACTTTTTTCTGTTCCATATCAGCATCAAGAATAGATGATTCTTCAATATCCGTTATTATTGTATCTTGTTCTTGAGCATATAAATTTGCACAAATAAAAAAAATAGTGAAGAATATAATGTGAAGATATTTCAAGCTGACTATCCTTTGGTCTGTATTGATATTACAACCCCATCTTCCAAATAAATGTATTGATATTTACCCTTATTGTAAACCCATTGTTCCCTTATGAAAAAGGAATATTCTGTTTGATTGACTGTGTCAGGTAGACCAAGAGCTTCTTCTACCATCATATCTGTAAAACCAATCTCAATAATACCATTATGTATCTTATGTCCAAGATCTTCACCCCATTTATCTAATAAAATTCGTTTACGATACTCTTTTTTCTTCTGAGCATATGTATAATCTTCAATACTTTTTGCTAGATATTTAGATTCATGAATTATCTCTTTTTCTCGTCTTTTAAAACGATCATTTTCATTTTCAAGATTTAATTTAGTTTTTTCCCTGATAATTGCATTTTTTCTTGCTTCTTGAAAATAGGGAGGTAAACCAACTTGATCGTAAAATGCTGAACTCATATATCCAATAGTATCATTATACGATATACGAATGAAATCACGGATATAATATGGATACAATGAAATTTCTTTGCCCTGTGGAATATCTTTTCTTTTTCCTTTTAATGGTTCATCAATCCACATACCCGCAAATGCAGCTCTATTAATACGTTTCACTACTGATTTCTCCATAAGCAAAAACCGTTCTTCTGCATATTTTGCTCGTAGTTTAATTAGTTCTTTTTGGAGACTATCTAATTCTATTGTAGTCACTGTAATCTTGTCTTCATATTCGTTTATCAAATGATTTAAGCTATCCAATTTTGATTGAGCAAGAAGAAACGCCATATGATAAGCAGCTATTAGATAAAATAATTTCATTATAAGCGGTAAGAATTTACAAGATTATAAAAATGATCCTCCAACTCCATATTCACTTTTTGACAACGATTAATTACAGCTTCAGCCCAATCAATATATTCTTTACAACGAGCATCGTCCCAATCAGTAGGTTTTTCATTTATTAGATCGGTCACATTTGATGTTTTATCTGCAATTTTTACTAAGGTAGCTTCCTTTGATAGATTAGGTGCATGATTAATTTGAAATTGTTTTCTTTCAGAATATGATAATTCTTTATTATCTGTGAGCTCCTCAACAATGCTACTGATTTTTGATCCAAATTCTCGATCTATTTCATCTGCTGTTGTATCAGTGTCTTCAATAGTATCATGTAATAAAGCAGCTGATAATATCTCCTCATCATCTATGCCACCAATCTCTGACAATATCATGGCAACTGAAATAGGGTGAATAACATATGGTGTCTTGCCATCTTTTCTTTTTTGATTCTGATGCTTTAAAGCAGAAAATTGAGTCGCTTTCAGAATCAGGTTCATTTTTCATCTATGTTATTAACAAAATATTCCTCAGCAATCGGCCTCCACTCATTACGCAAATTAATCGCCCGTATAACTGCAATTATAGTCAACACTACTAAGAGACCTAGTGTAATATATACGCTATACTTGTTTGATCGGTCAAAAGTGATGATTAGGAAAAATAATATAAACCAAAGAGCTTTATATATGATATTTACTATATAATTAATTTTCATTTACTATAAGGAGATATCTTTACTATACGGCCAGGATCTTCTAAAGCTACATAAATCATACCATTGGGTCCAATTTCAACATCACGAACCCTACTTCCAGGTTCATATATAATTTCATCTTTTACCATATTTAAACCATCCAACTCAATACGGTGTAAACGTTCGAATTTTAGAGATGTTGCTAAAAGATTGTTTTTCCACTCCGGAAACTGATCTCCATCATAAAATGCTATTCCGCATACAGCAATAGAAGGTGTCCAATGAAAAACCGGCTGATCCATTCCTTCTTTATGTGTAAATCTTGATATTATTGTGCCGGAATAATTTTTTCCATAAGTAATAACTGGCCATCCATAGTTATGCCCTTTTAAGATAATATTTACTTCATCACCACCCCGAGGACCGTGTTCTGCTTCCCATAGTTGTCTTGTTAATGGGTGCACAGCCAATCCTTGAGCATTTCTATGGCCATACGACCATATAGATTGAATTGCTCCTTTTGTATAATAAAAAGGATTATCTATGGGTATAGTTCCATCATCGTGGATCCGGTACATTTTACCGTTTGGCATTTCAAGATTCTGCGCTAAATCTCTATCACCTCTATCACCTATGGAAAAATAAATAAATCCCTCATCATCGAAAACAATTCTAGAACCAAAATGAATAGCTTTTTTAGTGAAAAATTGTTCTTCAGGCTTAAAGATTACCTGAGAATCAATCAATTGATTATTTACAAGTTTAGCACGGATTAATGATGTGTGAGATTTATTATTTAAAACATCGCTATATGTCAGGTATATATAAGAATTATTACTAAAATTGGGATGAACTTCTACATCTAGCATTCCACCCTGCCCCTTTGATCGAACATTAGGGACCTCACCAATTACTTTCACCTTATCAGTTCCATCTTTTGCAACAATCCAAAGATCACCTATACGATCTGTTACCAGCATTCTTTGATCTGGCAAAAATGCCATTCCCCAGGGTATCTCAAATCCATCTATAAATATCTGTACTTGAAACGAAACTTTATCCGTATTATATATATCAGCGTCCCAATCAGAATCATCTGCTAAAATTGGAGATACAAACCATAATACTATTAGTAAAAACTGTTGCAAGATATTCATTACTATTTCTTAGCGTACTTCTTGGGATATTCATAAAAAATCAAATTCCCAGAACCATAATCAATATCTGACCAATTTTGAACATTAAAATCAATTCTAACTACTCCACATGTTACAACATTAAAAATATTTTCGTTAGATAGCATATTAGCAAAAGTTGTAAAAGTTGGATTATGCCCGAATAACATTATTGAATGATACAAATTATCTTGATCCTTTACGATATCTAACAATTGATAAGGACCAGCGCCATAAATCGAATTATTTACTATAATATCATTTTCAATAAATCCAAAAATTTCTGCAAATGCTATCGCAGTAGAAAATGCACGGTTTGCAGGACTGGAAATAAGCACATCTGGAATATCTCCTTTTTCATGAATTAATTGGCCCATAAAAGGTGCAGCTTTTTTACCCCGGTTATTTAATGGACGATCTACGTCTGATAAACCAGCATGACCCCAACTCGATTTCGCGTGTCTAGTTAGAAATAAACTTTTCAATAATATATTAACCTGGTAATAATTCAGGGTTTAATAAGTTATCTTCCATTATCTTTATTTCATCAATGCCAGAAATAACGACTTCAGAATCAAATTCAAGATACTTTTTAGCAATTTTCCCTTTATAATCCAGATTCAACAAAATATTCTTTATACAATTAAGACGTGCTTTTTTCTTGTCATCTGAACGAATAATTGCCCAAGGCGTAAGGGAACGATTTGTAGCGTTTAGCATTTCGAATTTACGTATGGAATATTGATCCCATAATTCTTGTGCCTGTTTATCCACTGGGGACAACTTATATTGTTTTAATGGATCAGTCTCACGGGATTTAAATCTATTTTCTTGTTCTTTCTTAGAGACAGAAAAATAGAATTTAAATAATTGAATCCCACTTTTAACCAATAACTGTTCAAATTGAGGTGCATATTTTAAAAATCTTTTATGCTGCTCATCTGTACAGTAACCCATCACTGGTTCAACCATTGCCCTATTATACCAACTACGATCAAATAAAACAATTTCACCTGCTGCAGGTAAATGAGAAACGTAACGTTGAAAATACCATTGGGTTTTTTCACGGTCACTTGGTTTTTCAAGAGCAACAACTCTCGCACCTCGTGGATTCAAATGTTCTGTAATCCTCTTAAGAGTACCTCCCTTACCAGCGGCATCACGACCTTCAAAAATTAATGCAATCCTTAAACCTTTGGTTTTTACGTGGGTCTGCATTTTGAGTAGCTCAATCTGCAATCTTTCAATTTCTTCATTATATTTCATAAATTTCCCCTTTATAACAAATCATCATTTGTTTTACATATTGAAATATAAATGAAAATTCGTTGTACACCAATCGAGTAATATTATTTCAAAATCAAATCTATCATTTCTATTTAACGCTATATAATTTTTAACCAATGAATTTACCCATATGGAAACCTTTTGCTAATGAATGGAATACTTTCTTTCTATTCTTAATAACGATATTTTTTTTAATAATAATTAGTGAATCTGCACGTTCATTTCTTCGCTGGAAACCTGAATCTAGTCGCAAACTAGTACATATAATTGTGGGAATATTGGTCTCGATTTGTCCATTTATTTTTATATCAAAATTTCCTCCTATAACTCTAGCTGTTATTTTTATCATTATCAATGCAATTGCTTTAAAAAATAAAACTTTTAAAGGAATGCATTCTACTGATAGAATTAGCTATGGTACAGTATATTTTCCATTCGCATTCCTAATACTAGCTATATTTTGGTGGGAAAAACCAATTACACTGGTATTATCTATTTTGATAATGACATTTTCTGATACAATTGCAGCAATTATTGGCGAACGAACTACTCATCCAAGACAATTTAAATTATGGGTGGATGTTAAATCTATTGAGGGTTGTATAGGTATGTTCTTATCAAGTTTCATGATTATTTATATAGGAACCGACTTATTTGCGTGGCTTTTTGAGGCAGCATTCTTTATTCCTCTACCAATTTTAATTGGAGTAAGTGGATTTGTTGCGATGCTAGTAACTTTATCAGAGTCAAATAGTTCTCGTGGATCTGATAATTTTTCCGTACCTATTATTGCCGCATTAAGCTATGATTTATATCTTATAAATTATACTCATGGACAACTGGATAGTTTATTAATCTGGAGTGTCTTATCTGGAATTGCTTTCTATCTTGCCTTCAAATATAAATCCTTAAGTAAAAATGGAGTAATTGCAGCATATATTATGGGTATTATAATATTTGGTGCTGGTGGATTAAAGTGGGTTACACCAATAGTTATTTTCTTTATCCTATCATCAATTATTTCAAAAATATCTAAATCGGATAATCAAATACATAAAGGATCAAAACGAGATATTATCCAAGTGTTAGCAAATGGAGGTATTGCAACAATTATTTCAATAATTAATTTTTATGCACCAAATGAAAATCTTTATGTTATATATCTTGCAGTAATCGCAGCTGCGACTGCAGATACTTGGGCAAGTGAAATTGGTTCATTTAGTTATACTGATCCTTTTCATGTAATTAAATTTACAAGAGTACCAAAAGGTACTTCTGGCGCTATATCATTTCTTGGTACGATTGGATCCGTATTAGGAGCTACAGCAATTGCCATTGTTGGATCGATTTGGAATGTTTCATTACCATTAATTTATTTAATAGTAATTACTGGAAGCATAGGTAGCCTTGTTGACTCATTTATTGGAGGATCTATCCAAGCAAATTTTCAATGTTTAAAGTGTAATAATATCACAGAGAAAAGAACCCATTGTAATGCATCCTCATTGCATAAATCAGGAATCTATTTTATTGATAATGATATGGTAAACTTTCTTAATACTGTTTCTGCGATATTCATAATGATTATCCTAAAATAAAAAGGGCCCAACAGGGCCCTCTCATTTAGTTTACATTATTAGATTAAATTACTTTATAAACTAGGACACCAACCATTACAATTAGGGCAACAAATATATAAGCAACACCCATATTCCCCTTTTTGATTTCTTCCCATTCATCTATATCGGTAGATAGCCAATCAAATACTTTTAGAGCTAAACCAACACCGAATGAAAAACCAATTGCAGCAGCGATAGACCATCCGATTGCACGTCCATATTCTGCTAATAAACCAGAAAAGCTAGTAGGATCTAACATAATTCCTCCTTACAATGTTTGAATTGAATCTTTTATTTCTCTCATAAAGTCAACAGTGCCTACTGTCCCCTCAGCAAGTTCTTGTACCATCGCAGAGTTTGCTTCAGCTGAAAATATTGTTTTATCTCTGCCCATGGGAACCGTAACAACCACATTAACTTTTTCAGGTACTATTGCTTCATAATTATTTATTGTTTGTTGAAGATGCTTTTGATGGATAATTGCTTGACCCGCTGAGGCAAACCCAATAAGCATTACCATCTCAAAATTATTCCTTCTACTTTCTAGATTAATAGAAAAATCATTATTTTCAAGATCAAGATCCATATCATCTGTAGTTACTTCCACACGATAGGATTTACAAGTGGAGGTTACCTTTCGATAAAAAGCATAATTAGCAAATAGGACCTGAGAGCTCATTATAGCAAATAAAAATATGCTAAGTATTTTATTTATTGATTTCATTTATATTGATAAAGTATAATGTGAAGTTTACAGGGATATCTATCGCTAATCAAGGCTTATCAATGGATCACCATCTTTTATTACATTCCTAATAGGTGTGCTGGTTATATTATATGGTATCTGTTCGATTGTATCTAAATCCCAAATAATTAAATCTGCTTTTTTCCCAACCTCAATGGATCCAATTCTCTCTTCTTCTTTTATAGCGCACGCTCCTGACCATGTTGCTGCCTTTAATGCCTCTTCAATTGATAAACCTAAATAAATACATGATAAACCAATAATAAAGGGCATTGATTTAATATGACAACTACCAGGATTAAAATCAGATGCTATGGCAATATGCACACCTCTATCGATCAATTTACGTGCAGGTGCATACTTTTCTTTGCCTAAGAAGAAAGTAGTTCCAGGTAATAATATTGCTATAGTATCAGAATTAGATAATAATTCGATATCCTCATCTGATATTTCCATCAAATGGTCTGCTGATATAGCTTTTACTTCTGATGCTAATTTTGATCCACCGATATTAGAAAATTCATCTGCATGGATACGTGGAACTAAATCATATTCAATTGCTGCTTTAAGAATCTTACGGGACTCTTTTAGATCAAAATACCCTTCTTCACAAAACACATCACAAAATTTTGCTATACCTTGCTCTGATACTGCTGGTATCATTTCATTACATAATAAATCCACATAAGCATTTGAATCTCCATTAAATTCATCTGGTATTGAATGAGCGCCAAGAAAAGTAGGGAAAATATCAATCCTATGGTTATTATGAACATGATCTAGGACCCTAAGTGATTTCAACTCAGATTCTGTATCTAATCCATAACCAGTCTTTGCTTCAATAGTAGTTGTTCCCATACTTAAAAATTCATCCATCCGCTTTTTTACATGATCTAATATTTCTATTTCAGTAGACTCTCTAACTTCTATAATACTTGAATTTATACCTCCTCCTTCAGCGGCTATTTCTTCATAACTTTTTCCAGATATCCTTTGAATAAATTCTTTTTCCCTCCCATTTTTAAAAACCGGATGTGTATGGGCATCTACAAAACCAGGGGTAACAAGTTTCTGATTACAATCAATCATATGGTCACCATTAATTTTGTTTTCCCCTATATTAATAATTATATCATTTTCAATATAAATATTACAATTTTTTATACTCTCAAATGATTCTATCGTTGAATTATAAGTGGATAGGAGGCCTATATTTTTTAACTGAAGCATTTAATTATTTTCTCTCATTGGAATCTTTATATTCCAATTATCAGCATGATCTATAGCATTTTTATATCCTGCATCAGCATGTCGTAATATTCCTATTCCAGGATCATTACTTAAAACACGTTTAAGCCTTTTCTCCATTTCTTTACTCCCATCAGCGCAAATTACTTGACCAGAATGAATAGATAATCCCATACCTACTCCACCCCCATGATGTATGGAAACCCATGTGGCTCCACTTGCAGTATTCATTAATGCATTTAATAATGGCCAATCAGCAACTGCATCAGATCCGTCTAACATGTCTTCAGTCTCTCGATATGGAGAAGAAACAGAGCCTGTGTCAAGATGGTCTCTTCCAATTACTATTGGAGCCATAAGCTCACCTTTCGCAACCATATTATTTAATTCTACACCAAATTTTGATCTTTGCTCATAATTCAACCAGCAAATTCTAGCTGGCAAACCTTGAAATTTTACTTTTTCTCTAGCAAGATTAATCCATCGTGATAATCTTCTGTCATTTGGAAACATTTCAATTATCTTATTATCAGTCTTAAAAATATCTTCTTCTTCTCCAGATAAAGCCACCCATCGAAAAGGCCCTCTCCCTTCGCAGAATAAAGGTCTTATATATGCAGGTACAAAACCTGGAAAATCAAAGGCATTTTGAACTCCAGATTTTATTGCTTGTCCTCTAAGATTATTTCCATAATCAAAACATATAGAACCTTTATCCTTTAAGGCTAGTATACCTTTACAATGTTCTCCCATTGCACGAAAACTCTCTTTAATGTATTTATTAGGATTTTTTTTTCTTAAATCTAAAGCTTCTCTATATGTGTATCCATTTGGTATATATCCATCTAATTCATCATGCGCAGATGTTTGATCAGTGACTAAATCAGGGACAATATCCATTTTGGCTAAATTTGGTATAATATCCGCAGCGTTCCCTAATAACCCAACAGATAGTGGCTCTTTATTATTTATAGCTTTCTTAACCATATTTATCGCTTCATTTAATGATTCTGTAGAATATTGAAGATAATTTGTATCTAACCGCCTTTGAATACGTGCGGGATCTATCTCAATAATTAAGGCAACACCATAATTCATTGTAATAGATAAAGGTTGAGCGCCTCCCATACCTCCTAACCCAGCAGATACTACAAGTTTTCCAGTTAAATCATTGTCAAAATGTTGTTTTGCAGCTGCAGCAAATGTTTCATACGTCCCTTGCAAGATACCTTGAGTACCAATATATATCCAAGAACCAGCCGTCATTTGACCATACATCATCAAACCATTTTTATCTAACTCATTAAAATGTTCCCAGTTTGCCCAATGAGGGACTATATTTGAATTAGCAATTAAAACACGGGGGGAAGACTCATGTGTCTTCACTACGCCAACTGGTTTGCCTGATTGAATTAATAGTGTTTCATCTTCATTCAGTTCCTTTAATGATTTAATTATCATATTGTAACAATCCCAATTTCTTGCAGCTTTTCCTTTACCACCATAAACAACTAAGTTTTCAGGATCTTCTGCTACATCAGGATGAAGATTATTTTGAATCATTCTATAAGGAGCTTCAATCTGCCAATTTTTACAGGTTAATTGATTTCCAATAGGAGATTTTATATTATTTTTCATTTATTTTATCAAGTAACGACGAATAGTCAGAGTTGCTTTTCATCTGATTATATGAGAATACTGAAATACCAACAAATTTTTCCTCAATAGAATATTTTATTTTTTTTGCAGCATCAACAGAACTTTGGTTATATAGAGCAATACCCATAATTATTTTATCACGATATTTTTTTGGAAAATTATCATTAATAACACTAATATTTTGTGAAAAATCGCTCATAATAGGTGAATAATTCATAGGAACTACCCAATCAACATATCCAGCAGCTAACCATACATCCCATTCCTGTAAGAAACGCTCTCTTGCAACATAAAGATTAGGCTTTACTGCTGCAGACAACATAATATTTGGACGCGTATCATTTATAAGTTCCTTTATTTCTTTAACTAAATTTGTAATGGAACTTCGTTTTGCATTATTCCACTGTTTTAAATTTCCTATCAATCTTTGACTGGCAACATTGCTTCTTTCCATCTCTAAAAACCAAGGGTTTGGGTCCCGTCCTACATCTTTTTTAAATTTGGCAATTGCATAAGGATTTCTTCCATAGTCAGCATCTTGATAACGAATGTAATCTAGATGTAATCCATCTATTTCATAATTATCTATTATTTCTTTAAAAACAGAAACTAAATAATTACTTACCTCCGGGTGATTAGGAGCAAGAAATACACCCTCTCCTTCATTATTTCTTGATACTCTATTAAGCTGTCTATTTATATTTAATGGCCATTCTTCTATAGTATCAACCCAATCTTCATTATTATAGATTATATGTTTTTTATCAATAGGCATTGTCCTATTGGACCAAATAAGGTATACATTCACCCAAGCATGTACTTTAATTCCTTTATCCTTTATATTTTGAAGTAAATAGGATAATGGGTCAAATTCATTACTTGGAAGCAATTGGCTTCTAGGAATCATTTGAGATTTATATAAGGCATCTCCACGTCCTCTTACTTGTACAAATAGATCATTTATATTTTTTTCAGATGCGAAATTAATTAGATCATCGATTGATTTCCGTGATTGTAAAGCATCTCTTACTACCCATAAGCATTGATAATTAAAAGAATTACCTTTATCAATATCTTTAGAAAAAATAATGTTAAAATTTAATGTAAAAAGAAGGGCAACCTGTAAGATTGCCCTTGAAGAAATAAACGTATTAGATAAATTCACTCTTAAGTGTTAATTGTTTTCATTCCGAATTTTTCTCTTCAGTAGAAGTGACAAGCTCAGAATCATTTGAACCTTCCATACCTACAAATTCAATAAGTGCGACCGATGCTCTATCATTATCTCTAAACCCTAGTTTAATAATGCGAGTATACCCACCATTCCTATTTTTATATACCGGAGCTATATCATTTAATAAAATACCTAGAATATTTTTGTGACGAATTTTTCTAGCTATCATTCTTATAGAAGTTAGATCTCCTCTTTTTGCCTTCGTAACAAGAGGCTCAATATATCTACGTAATTCCTTAGCCCTAGACTCAGTAGTCTTAATACGCTTATGAAGTATTAAATTTTCAGCTAAGTTAGATAGTAAGGCTCTCCTATGACTTGGATTAACACCTAACTTTCTACCTTTTTTTCGATGTCTCACTATATTATACTTCTTCTTTTAAGTATTTATCTACTTCTATACCAAAACTAAGACCCATTTGATCAAGCTTTTCAACGAGCTCAGTTAATGACTTTCTACCAAAATTCTTGTATTTAAGCATTTGGTTCTCTTCTTTACTAACTAATTCATAAATAAATTTAATACCTGCAGCTTGAAGGCAATTATGACTACGAACTGAAAGCTCCATTTCATCTATAGTTAGATTCAATAGCTTACGTATCTCTAATACTTCTTCACTTACTGGCTCTGATATCTCAAGCACTTCAGGTTTACTAATTGATTCAACTATACGCAATTGGTCCATTAATACAGTAGCCGAGTAACTCACAGCATCTTGAGGAGCAATTGATCCATCAGTTGTAACTTCTAATGATAGTAACTCGATTGGTTCTTTAGCACCAGGAACGGGAGTAACATTAAACATCACTTTACTAACAGGATTATAGATACTATCAATTGCAATTGTACCTAAAGGAGCATTTGGAAGCTCATTCTCTTCCGAAGGTGTATAACCTTTACCAACACCAATTTTTAATTCTATATCCAACTTTACACCTTCATTCAATTCAGTGATGTAATGTTTCTTATTTAAGACCTTTAATTCTGAAGTAGCCTTTTGAATATTAGCTGCAGTAAACTTGCAAGGACCTTCTAATTTAATATTTATTTTTTCAGGATCATTATCGTCTAATTTAAATCGAACTCCTTTAAGATTCTGAATTATATCCGAAACATCTTCATGAACACCTTCAATTGAAGAAAATTCATGTAATACCCCATCTATCTTAATATTTGAAATGGCAGCACCTGGCAAGCAAGTTAAAAGAACACGCCTCAATGCATTTCCAATAGTAATACCATATCCTCTTTCTAATGGTTTTACAATAAATTTACCAAATGTATCATTCAGACTATTTTCTTCAGCTTTTATTTTAATTTCAAGTTTTTTTGACATTATCTATTACCCTTTATTTATTACTTTGAATATAATTCAACAATTAACTGCTCATTGACGATTACGCCCATGTCTTCTCGATCTGGCACATCAGTAAAAGTACCAGTTAACTTAGCTTTATCAAGCTCTAACCAAGGCAAATCTAAATCACCTTTAACTAATCGTACAGAATCCAATATTACATCTAATTTTTTGCTTTTTTCACGAACTTTAATTTGATCACCAGGATTAACAAGATAGCTTGGAATATTTACTTTAATATCATTAACTAAAAAATGTGCATGATTTACCATCTGCCTAGCCTGAGGACGTGATGAGGCAAAACTCAATCTATAAACAACATTGTCTAGCCTTCTTTCAAGCAGCTTCATAAGATTTGTTCCTGTTTCACCTTTCATTTGATCTGCTTTAGCAAAATATGATCTAAATTGTTTTTCTAACAGACCATACATGATCTTAATTTTCTGTTTTTCATGTAATTGCACACCATAATTCGATAAGCGCCTACGACGAGCCTGCCCATGCTGCCCAGCAGCATACGGCTTACGATTCAACAAACGATCATATTTATTATTTCCAAAAATATTTTCACCAAATTTTCTAACTAGTTTCCCCCTGGGTGTTTTTAACTTTGCCATAATTCCTCTCTTAACTAGACCCTTCTTCTTTTTGGCGGTCTACAACCATTATGTGGTAATGGTGTAACATCTTTTATTGACATAACATTTAATCCCGCCGAAGCCAATGATCTTACCGCAGATTCTCTACCGGACCCTGGTCCCTTAACTCTCACATCTATAGATACGAGACCCATAGAGATTACTTCTTTGGCAACTTTTTCAGCCGCCACAGTAGCTGCATAAGAAGTATTTTTACGGGAACCTTTGAATCCTGATGTTCCAGCTGTAGACCAAGCAATTACATTGCCAAATTTATCTGTAATTGAAATATGAGTATTATTAAAAGTAGCCTTTATACTAGCAATCCCTCTAGTATCGGCAACTTTCTTCTTCTTTGATTTCTTCTTTTGTTTTGGTTTAGTCAATTAATACAACCTTTCTATTTCTTTTCTAAAGCCTTCTTACCCATTCCAACAGTCTTCTTGCGGCCTTTTCTTGTTCTGGCGTTCGTTTTTGTTCGTTGGCCATTTACAGGCAATCCCCTTCGATGACGCATCCCTTTATAGCTACCAATATCTCGCAAACGTTTAATATTCATAGCAACTTCTGATCTATGTTCACCTTCAATTGCTAATTCCATTTTTGAAATAACATCACGAATAGCAACTACCTGCTTTTCAGTTAAATCTTTAACTCTTTTATCGTGACCAATCTTAGCTTTATCACATATTTCTTTTGCCGTAGTAAGACCAATCCCATAAATATATCTTAATGAATAAGGAACTTTCTTATCTCGTGGAATGTCTATACCTGCTATTCTTGCCATAATATTTAACCCTATCCCTGTCTTTGCTTATGCTTCGGGTTCTCACAAATTACTTGTACAACACCCTTTCGTTTAATAATCTTACATTTAGGACACATTTTTTTTACAGAAGGTCTAACTTTCATAATTACTTTTGCCTATAAATAATTCTTCCACGTTTCAAATCATAAGGTGATATCTCTAACGTTACAATATCCCCAGGTAAAATTTTAATATAATGCATTCTCATTTTTCCTGATACATGAGCTAAAACCTCATGCATCTCTCCTCCAATTTCAACCTCAACTCTAAACATTGCACTTGGAAGCGTTTCAGTAATAACTCCATCAATTGTTATAGGTTTTTCTTTAGCCATTTAACCTACTTCCTGATAGCACTACAGGGCCATGCTTACGAATTGCAATCGTATGTTCAAAATGTGCAGAATTATAGCCATCTTTAGTTTTCACCGTCCAACCATCATCTAAAGTATACACTTCTCTACCACCTCTATTTATCATCGGCTCTATCGCAAGGCACATACCTTCTTTCAATACAATTCCCATACCCGGATCTCCATAATTTGGAACCTGAGGATCCTCATGAAGGTTCGTTCCGATTCCATGCCCAACTAACTCTCTTACAATTGAATAACCTTTAGGCTCTACAAATGTCTGAATTGCATGACCAATATCTGATACATAGTTGCCAGGAACTGCTTTATTAATACCATGATACAAAGCTTCTTGAGTGGTCTCTATCAAATCTTTATCTTTATTACTTATATTCCCAACAGCAAACGTCCTAGCTGAATCTCCATAATAACCATTTTTAACTGCTCCACAGTCTATTCCAACAATCTGACCATCGTTAAGCACATTATTTGAAGGTATACCATGCACAACTTCATCGTTCACTGAAATACATAAAGTAGCTGGAAATCCCATATATCCCTTAAACGCTGGAATAGCTCCTTGAGACCGAATAAATTTTTCTGCTAACATATCTAACTTCAATAATGTAACACCAGATTTTACTCTTTCTGAAATCATATCTAGTGTATCAGCAACAATTTGGGCACTTTCAGCTATAAGATCAATTTCTCTTTCTGTTCTAACTCTAACCATTAAATTCGCCTCCTACCTCTAATTTTACCTTTTGACAAAAAACCATCATAGTGACGCATTAGCAGATGAGATTCTATTTGTTGCAATGTATCTAAAGCTACCCCTACAATTATCAAGAGACTTGTTCCTCCAAAAAAAGAGGCTAAATCATAACCAACATTCATAACATTCATTAAAACAAATGGGAAAACAGCGACTCCAGCAAGAAATATTGACCCTGGTAGAGTAACGCGAGTTAAAATATTATCAATATATTCAGCAGTTTTCTTTCCAGGTCTTACGCCTGGTATAAATCCTCCATGCTGCTTCATATTAGAAGCAACTTGGACAGGATCAAAAGCTATAGCAGTATAGAAATATGTGAAAAATATTATCATAAAACCAAAAACAGTCCAATAGAATGGATGGTCGAATGAAAACCATCTAGTCACACCTAACATGAATTCACTGTCAGGAAAAAACATAGCCACTGTACTTGGTATAAACATTACAGATTGAGCAAAAATTATAGGCATCACACCGGCTGTATTCACCCGCAATGGAATATGCGTAGCTTGACCACCGTATATTTTACGACCCACAACTCTCTTTGCATATTGTACAGGTATTTTTCTTGTTCCCTGGGTTAATCTTACTACAAATGCAATAATTATAAACATTATTCCAAGCAAAATAACTTCTGTTAAAATTCCTCTAAGGCCTGCTTGCACTTGAGTAATCTCTCCTAAAATGACAGATGGAAGGACAGAAACTATCCCAACCATAATTATTAAAGAAATTCCATTACCAATTCCGCGTTCAGTAATCCGTTCACCTAACCACATAAGAAACATTGTACCTGTTACAATACTTACTATTGCAACAAATTTAAATCCAACCCCAGGATTAGTAACTACTGCAACACCATTACTTGAGGTCATCGATTCTAAAAATATTGTGATACTATAAGCTTGAAGAATAGATACAGCAACTGTACCATATCTTGTTAATTGAGTTAATTTTCTTCGTCCCTCTTCACCCTCTTTCTGTAAACGTTGGAAATAAGGGACAACACTACCCATTAATTGGAAAATAATTGAAGTTGTAATATATGGCATTATTCCAAGTGCAAATAATGTCGCTTTTTGAAAAGCACCACCAGCAAACATATTAAAAAGACCTAAAAGAGTATTTTGACTTTGCATAGCACGAAATGCATCCAATAAAGCCTCACTATTAATCCCAGGAATAGGTATATGTGCTCCCATTCGAACCACAACTAGAACACCAAAAGTAAATAATATTCTACCTCGAAGTTCGGGTATATTAAACATATTTCTAATTTTCTCAATCATTGTAATTCGATTTTTCCCCCAGCTTTCTCAATCTTTAAAATAGCTGATTGACTAAAACTAGTAGCTTTAATCTTTATTGCTTTCTTTATTTCACCATCACCTAAAACTTTAACAGGCTGTAAAGAAGAACTTATTAATCCATTATCAAATAATTTCTTTGAATCGATTTCATCCATATTTAAATCATCAATATCTCTAAGGTTAACAATTTGATATTTTTTCCTAAATAGATAATTGGAAAAACCTCTTTTAGGAAGACGCCTATGTATTGGCATCTGACCACCCTCAAACCAAGATCTGTTTTTACTACCGCTTCTAGAATGATATCCTTTTTCTCCTCTTCCTGCGGTACGACCAAGGCCAGAACCATGTCCTCTACCAACACGCTTTCTATTAGATGTAGCGCCTTTAATTGGTTTTAACGACTTAAGATTCATTATAATTCTTCCACATTAATTAAAAATTCTATTTTCTTAATCATGCCCCTTGTAGCAGAATTATCAGGCATAACAACTGTTTGATTTAGTTTTCTCAAACCCATAGCATCCAATGTGGCTTTTGCTTTCTTTTTATAACCAATTCCACTTTTAATCTGAGTAATCTTAAGGTTTTTATTTTTTAATTTAGCCATCTTAACCGAATAATTCCTTGATTGTCATACCACGTTTATTAGCGACTAAAACTGCATCCTGCAAATTCTCCAAAGCATTAATAGTCGCACGTACTATATTTAATGGGTTAGTTGATCCATATCTTTTTGATAATATATTATTTATTCCTACTTGCTCCATAACTGCTCTAACTGGTCCTCCTGCAATAATACCTGTACCCTGAGATGCTGGCTTTAGCAAAACCCTGCTTGAACCAAATTTGCCTACTATTTTATGGGGAATGGTACCATTAATTATCTTGGCTTTAAATATATTGCGCTTTGCGTTATCTTTAGCCTTACCTATACTTGATATAACCTCATTAGCTTTTCCAAGACCAACGCCGATATGACCGCTTCCATCACCAATAACAACTAAAGTTGAAAAACTAAACCTTTTTCCTCTAGATGTTACTTTAGCAACACGATTAATTCTTACTACTGATTCTTCTTTTAAATCTAATTCCGCTGGATTAATTATAGACAATTTTTATCCCCTTAATTAAAATTTTAAACCTGTTTTTCGAGCAGCATCTGCCATTGCTTTTACCCTACCGGTATATGGATAACCATTACGATCAAACCATACCTCTTTAATTTTATTTTTTTTTGCTTTCTCACCAATCTTTTTTCCTACAATTTTACTTCGCTCAACCTTCCCATTAACCTTGGTGATCTCAGATTTTAAACTTTTATCTAATGAAGAAACTGAAATCAATGTTTTACCATTTAAATCATCAACAATTTGCGCTTGAATATTTTTTAAACTTCTACTTACAACAAGCCTTGGACGATTAGAAAGATTATTTTGCGTACGTTTACTACGATTTCGCCTACGCTTGCTTCTTGCATTATCTTTCGTTAACTTACTCAAACTTCACCTCCGCCAACAGTTTTACCTTGCTTAGATCTAACATATTCACCCTTATAACGTATCCCTTTTCCCTTAAATGGCTCAGGTTTTTTCAATGATCGAATTTTAGCTGAAACCTCTCCAACCAACTGTTTATTTATTCCCGAAACCTTTATTTCAGTACGATTATTTGTTTCTATTACAATACCATCAGGTGGATCAAAATGAATTTCATGAGAATAGCCTAACACAAGAATTAATCTTTTACCTTGCATATTGGCCTGATAACCAATACCGTGAATCTCTAATTCTTTATAGAACCCATCTGAAACACCAGTTACACAATTCATCAATATCATTCTTGTTGTTCCATGCAAAGATCTATGAAATCTATTATTAGAGGATCTAGATACAACTAACACATTATCTTTAAGGTTTAAATTCATATCTTCATGAACATTAATATCCAAAGACCCTTTAGGACCTTTTACTAATACAGAGAAATCATTGATAGTAACATCAACTCCTTCAGGTATCAAAATTGGCTGTTTTCCTATTCTTGACATAACTTTTACCAAACATTACATAGAATTTCGCCGCCAACACCAAATTTTTTCGCTACCTTATTAGAAATCACCCCTTTTGAAGTAGATAAGATAGAAACACCAAGACCATCAAGAACTCTTGGTATTTTTGAGCACTCAACATATACTCTATATCCAGGTTTACTAACTCTATTAATTTCAGTAATAACCGACTTTCCCTTATAATCATATTTCAGAAATATTCTAATGAATTGATACATATCATCTTTAACATAAATAAAATCATCAATATATTTTTCTTCTTTAAGAATAAAGACTATACGCTTCTTCATTTTTGATGATGGTATATCTACCCAACGTTTTTTTACAGCTAATCCATTACGAATTCTTGTAAGTAAATCAGCTGTAGGATCTGTCATTGTCATAAATTATATCTCCTCTACCAACTAGCCTTAGTAACACCTGGTATTTCACCTTTAAGAGCCATTTCCCTAAAACAAATTCTACATAATCCAAATTTTCTCATATAAGCTGTTGGGCGACCACAATTAAAACACCGATTATATTTCCTTGAAGAAAATTTTGGTTTTTGTTTCGCTTTATGTATTAATGATTTTTTTGCCATTAATCAACCTCAACCATTTCTTCCTTTACTCGTTTTTCCCTTAATGGAAATCCAAATTCTTTGAGCAACCAATAAGCCTCATCATCAGATTTTGCAGTAGTAGTAATATTTATATCCATACCTCTTACACTATCTATTTTATCATAATTTATTTCTGTAAAAATAATCTGCTCTGTAACTCCAAAGTTATAATTTCCTCTTTTATCAAATGATTTGAACGAAAGCCCTCTAAAATCTCTAGTTCTAGGTAATGCAACAGTAATTAGACGTTCAAGGAATTCATACATCCTATGGCCTCTAATAGTAACTTTACACCCTACAGGAAATCCTCTCCTAATTTTAAAGTTTGATATATCTTTCTTTGATAAAGTTATAATAGGCTTCTGACCAGAAATTAAAGACAATTCTTCAACAGCACTTTCTAAAGCTTTTGGGTTCACTTTTGCATCACCTACACCCATATTTATTGAAATTGTTGATAATTTAGGGACTTCCATAGGGTTTGTATAATTAAACCTTGCAATTAATTTAGATGTAACATTTTCTAAATAATGTTTCCTTAGTTTTGGAACGTAATTAACAACTTTAGATTTTGCTTTCTTTTTACTACTCTTAGCATTCTTTTTAGAAACTGATTTTTTTTCAGACGCCATAATTATACCTCAATTTCCTGACCCGTTCTCAACGAAACTCTAACCTTTGATCCATCATCTAGAATTTTATATCCTATGCGAGTAATCTGACCTTTTTGAACAACCATCAGATTCGATAAGTTTATCGGTGCTTCTTTTTCAGAAAAACCACCACTAGGGTTTTCTTGAGTAGGGCGAACTGAACGCTTAACCATATTCACACCTTCAACTATTGCTCTGTTTTCCTTTGGAAAAACATATAACAACTTTCCTTCAGATCCTTTGTGATTACCCTTAATGACCCTTACTAACATTCCTTTACGTAATTGCATCACATTACCTCAGGAGCCATAGATACAATTTTCATATAACCGCTATCACGTAATTCTCTAGCAACAGGTCCAAATATACGCGTTCCCCTTGGCTCACCAGCTTCTGTAAGAAGTACAGCTGCATTATCGTCAAATCGAATATATGATCCATCATCTCTTCTCACTTCTTTTCTCGTTCTAACTACAACTGCTCGCGTAACATCACCTTTTTTAACTGCACCACCAGGAATTGCATTTTTAACACTGACCACTATTAGATCACCTAAAGATGCATACCTTCGTTTAGATCCACCTAATATTTTGAAGCACAATATCTCTTTTGCTCCTGAATTATCTGCTACTTTTAATCTTGTTTCTTGTTGAATCATAGTGATATATAAATAATTTTTACCTTATTACTTTACTTACTAACCATCTTTTGTTTTTACTCATAGGTGGTATTAATCTGATTTCTACTATATTGCCAATATTTGCTTCAACCGCACCTACATGAGCCATATATTTTTTAGAGCGTTTTACATATTTTCCATAAACAGGATGAGCGATCTTTTTTGTAACATTAACGACAACTGTTTTTTGCATTTTTTCACTTATAACTTCTCCAACTAATTTTTGCCTTTTTCTTATTTCAGCCATATTTATTCTTTCATCTCTTTTTCGTTACGTATACCTAAATCATACTCTCTAAGAACTGTCTTTAACTGAGCTATTTCTTTTTTAACATTTCTTATTTGCGAAGGATCTTCTAGCTGCTGAAGCGCTTTTTGAAAACGGAAATTTTGGAATGAATCTAAATTGTCCTTTAACTTAACTTCCAACTCTGAAACAGTCATATCATTCAATTCATTTCTTTTCATAAATATCTAGCTCTCTCTTCTAACCGCAAACTTTGTTTTAATAGGTAATTTATGACCTGCTCTACGAAATCCTTCTTCAGCCTCTTCTCTACTTATACCTGCAACTTCAAACAATATTCTACCTGGCTTAACTACAGCAACCCAGTATTCTGGCGATCCTTTTCCTTTACCCATACGAGTTTCTGCAGGTTTTTTTGTAATTGGTTTATCAGGGAATATTCTAATCCACATCTTTCCAGTTTTACGTACAACTCTAGATATTGTTATTCGCGCAGATTCAATCTGCCTAGAAGTTATCCATCCAGGAGTAACCGCTTTCAATCCAAAACTTCCAAAAGCAACATGACTTCCACGACTAGCCATTCCTCGTCTATTACCCCTATGGTGACGACGATATTTTACTTTTTTTGGCTCAAGCATTTTTGTTTGCTCCTAAACATATCCAAACTTTTATACCAATTACACCATATGAAGTCTTAGCCTCTGTTAAAGCATAATCTATATCTGCTCTTAGTGTATGCAATGGAATTCTTCCTTGTGCAAACTTCTCACTTCTAGCAATTTCTACACCTCCCAATCTACCAGCTACATTCACCCTTATTCCCTGTGCACCCATTCTCATAGTAGCCTGAATTGCTTTACTAACAACCCTTCTATACGATATTTTCTTAACTAATTGGTGTGCTATATTAGCACCTACTAAAGCAGCGTCTAACTCCGGTCTTTTTATTTCAGATATATTCACCTGAACATCTTTGCTTGTTAACTGGGATATTTCAGCTTTTAAACGAGTTACTTCCTCTCCACCTTTTCCAATAACTATACCTGGTCGTGCAGTAAAAATCGTTACAGTTACAACTTTTGTTGTTCTACTTATTTCTACCCTAGATACTCCTGCATTTGGTAATCTGTGTTTCAAATATTTTCTTATTTTAACGTCCTCTTCAAGTTCTTGAGGAAAGTCTGCTTCCGCAAACCAATTAGAGCGCCAATTCTTATTAACTATAAGTCTAAAGCCAAGTGGATGTGTTTTTTGACCCAAAATTTTACCTCCTACGAATCATCGCTTATTACAATCGTTAAATGACTAGTAGGCTTGTTTAATTTTGATATCCTACCCATAGAAGCTGCTCTAAATCTTTTTAAATGAGGCCCACCGTTTGCAAAAGCTTCCTTAATAATAAATGAATCAGGATCTAAGTTAGCAGATTCCTTTAACTGCATTAAATTTGCAACAGCTGACCTAATAGTTTTCTCTGCCACATAAGAAGCTTTAAGTGGAGAAAAATGAAGATAGTCTAAAGCATACCCCACTCTTTTACCTCTTACTTTATCAAGTACAATCCTAACTTTTTTAGGTGACTGACTTATGTATCTACTAATTGATCTCGCTTCCATAATTAGTTCTTTCTATCACCTGAATGCATTCTAAAAGTACGAGTTGGCGCAAACTCTCCTAACTTATGACCAACCATATTTTCTGAAACAAATACTGGTATAAATTTATTTCCATTATGTACGGCTATAGTATGTCCAACAAAATTTGGAGTTATTATTGATCGTCGAGACCATGTCTTTATAACTTTCTTTTTTTTAGATCCACTCATACTCATGAGTTTATTCTCAAGTTTTTCATCAACATAGGGACCTTTTTTTAGTGATCGGGACATTATTTTCTCCTCTTAATAATAAGAGCATTAGACTTTTTATTTTTCTTTCGCGTCTTATAGCCTTTAGTAGGCTTTCCCCAGGGAGTACAAGGATGCCTGCCACCTGAGGACTTACCTTCACCTCCACCCATAGGGTGATCAACAGGATTCATAGCAACACCACGAACCTTTGGTCTACGACCCAGCCATCTGGATCGACCAGCTTTTCCACTGACAATTTGTTCATGGGATTTATTTCCAACTTCCCCTACAACAGCATAGCAGTTTGAATTAATTAATCGAACCTCACCCGATGGAAGCTTAATAGAAGTAAATCCATCATCATGCGCCATAATTTGTGCACCAGTACCAGCAGACCTAACCAGCTGAGCCCCTTTGCCAGGATACATTTCAACATTATGAACAATTAATCCAGTAGGAATGTTTTTTAAACATAATGCATTACCAATTTTTAATTCTGCAGAAGAAGATGAAACTAATTGATCACCAACTTTTAGGCCAAAAGGGGCTAAGATATATCTTTTTTCACCATCAGCATAATGAAGTAACGCAATATTAGCCGACCTATTGGGATCATATTCAATTGTAGCAACTCTAGCTAAAATATCCATTTTATCACGTTTAAAATCAATAATTCTATATCTTCTTTTATGGCCACCTCCTCGATGACGTACAGTAATCCTTCCATTATTATTTCTTCCGCCGGACTTTCTTAATGCAGTAGTAAGTTTTTTTTCAGGCTGATTTGTCGTTATATGTTCAAAATCAGATCGAGTAGAAAATCGATTTCCAGGACTTGTAGGCTTTATTAATCGAATACCCATATAAAACTAATCTACTTCGCCTCTCATTAAATCTATGCTAAATCCTTCTTTAAGAGTAACTATTGCTTTCTTCCAATCAGGCCTTTTACCGGTGGTCCTAATTGTTCGCCCACCGCTTTTCATTGTCATATCTTTAGTTTTACCCAATCGATTCATCGTTGCAACCTTTTGAACTTCAACATCAAACTGTTTTTCAACCGCATTTTTAATATCAATTTTATTTGACTTTGCACTAACATGAAATGCATACTTTCTTTCAAGATCTTCTAATTGAGTCATTTTTTCAGTGAACAAAGGTCTTATTATAGTATCATTATGTTTCATTATTTAATCGCCAAACCCTCATTTAATAATTCAAGACCTTTCTTATCTATTAATATAAAATCAGAATCAATAAGGTCATAAGTGCTAGCGTTGATTGCTTTCAATAGAGCTATATTTGGAATATTCCTTAATGATAAAAATAGGTTTTCATTTATCTCAGATGTTAAAAACAGTATTTTTCCATCAATATTTAATTTTTGCAATAATTGACAGATCTTTTTTGTTTTAACTTCATTTATATCAAAATCATCCAATATAATTAACTTCTCATCATTAAGTTTTTGCGATAAAACTGATCTGCGAGCTAACCTCTTAATCTTTTTTGGTAAATTATATTCATATTTATGTGGTTCTGGACCAAAGATAGTTCCTCCACCACGCCATATAGGAGATCGATTGGTACCTGCTCGAGCAACACCTCGCCCTTTCTGCTTCCAAGGCTTCCTTCCACCACCGCGAACCATACCCCTAGATTTTGATGAATGTGTACCTTGACGACTATTTGCCATTTCAGATAACACCGCTCTATATACCGCATCTTTATTTGGTTTCACACCAAAAACAGAATCATCAACCTCAATTATTGAAGATTTTTTACCTTTTGTATCTAAAACTTGTATTTCCATTTTACTTATTTACAATTACCATACCATTATTTGATCCAGGCACAGCCCCTTTTACAAATATATGATTATTCTTAGTATCTATTTTTACCACCTTTAAATTCTCAACAGTCATCTTTTTATTTCCATATTGTCCTGGCATTTTCACGCCTTTAAAGACCCTTGAAGGGTCAGAGGCCTGACCAATAGATCCCGCAGATCGCGGATGCTCTCTTTGACCGTGCGTTTTAGGACCTCCAGCAAATCCGTGTCTTTTCATAACCCCCGAAAAACCACGGCCCTTGGATGTTCCAGTTACTTTAACTGAATCACCTTGTTTAAATATTGAAGCATTAAACACCTGACCCATTTCATAATCGAACCCAGGAACGATATCAAACTCAACTAAAAATTTTTTTGGAGTCACACCAGCTTTCTTAAAGTGACCTTCCAAAGGCTTATTAGTATTCTTCTCTTTTTTATCTCCATAAGCAATTTGCACTGCATCATAACCATCATTATCTAAAGTTTTTATCTGAGTAATACTACAGGGCCCAGCCTGAAGAATAGTTACTGGAACAACAGATCCATTTTCATCAAATATTTGGGACATACCCAACTTCTTTGCAATTAAACCTCTCATTATAAAATTAAACCTTAATTTCTATATCTACACCAGCAGGCAAATCTAGCTTCATTAGCGATTCTACAGTTTTAGGAGTAGAATTAATAATATCCACAATACGTTTATGAATATTTGTTTGAAACTGCTCTCTGGATTTTTTGTTTACGAAAGGAGAACGTAATACCGTATAAACTGTTCGGTGAGTAGGCAAAGGTATAGGTCCAGATATAACTGCTCCAGTAGATTTTGCAGTTTTAACGATTTTTTCTGTTGATTTATCTAACAGAGAATGATCGTAAGCTTTTAAACTTATTCTGATTATCTGATGAGCCATTTTATTCCGTTATTTCTGTAACCACGCCGGCGCCAACTG
>CEQF01010015.1_pt1 | contig 33720 bp, 26 predicted proteins | sample 530821 | NCBI WGS metagenome assembly CEQF01 (sample SAMEA2621003, study PRJEB7988) | marine metagenome | isolation source: saline water (ENVO:00002010), including
TGCCTGCATTTCGATCACCATGTGGGGTCGAAAGTTGGAACAATTTTATGGTGTGTATAACCTATGGCACTGACAGCATTGAAGGTGAAGAACGCCAAGCCCGGTCGCTACGTTGATGGCCGTGGCTTGTGTCTTTTCGTGAAGGAAAGCGGCTCGCGCAGCTGGGTCTTGCGGATGCAGCATAACGGCCGGCGGCGCGACTATGGATTGGGATCGGCGCTCGATGTGACGCTGACCGAAGCGCGGGACGCAGCAGCAGCCTTGCGTCGCCAGGTCCGCGCTGGAATCGATCCGGTTGCCGAGCGCCGGAAGGCGCGCAAGGTTGTGCCGAGCTTCGAAACCGCAGCACGCGAATGCTACGAGGCGTTGAAGGACGGCTGGAAGAACCAGAACTACCGTAACTGGATTTCCAGTATGGAAAACCACGTCTTCCCGCTGATCGGCAGGAAGCCCGTCGATCAGGTGGACAACACCCACGTCGTCGAGGTGCTCACGCCCATCTGGCTCGAAATCCCCGACACCGCCCGCAAGATCTTGCAGCGCATCGGTGCCGTACTCGACTTCGCGCATATCAAGGGATGGCGTGAGGAGGAGGCCGCGCTGCGCTCGGTTCGCAAAGGATTGCCGCGCCAGACCGACAAGGTCGAACACTTCAAGGCCATGCCCTATCCAGAGATTCCGGCGTTCATGAAGAAGCTGGCGACCGCATCACCCACCACGGGACGCGATGCTTTGCGCTTCACGATCTATAATGCTGTTCGGTCGAGCGAGACGCGCAAGGCCGTCTGGACTGAGATCGACTTTGATAAGGCGATCTGGACCATCCCCGGCAAGCGCATGAAGGCGAAGGAAACGCATGTGGTGCCGCTCTCTAATGCGGCGGTTTCCATTCTGCGTCGGCGCTGGAAACTGCGCACGAGCGACGACGGCCTCGTCTTCTCGAACAATGGCGAGAAGCCAATCAGCGACATGACGATGACGAAGCTATTGCGCGACGCAGGGATTAAAGGTGCGACCGTCCATGGTTTCCGCTCCGCATTCACCGATTGGGCGGCGGAGAAGACCGACTTTCCGAAGGAAGTGGCAGACAAGGCATTGGCGCACAAGCTGAGCAACCAGGTCGAAGCCGCCTATCGCCGAACCGACTTTTTCGACAAGCGGCGCGAGCTTATGGCGAAGTGGGCGGGTTATCTTGATTGCTAGCGCGCCGCCTTCGATAGGTCCGCTGCCATCTGACAACTTCACAAAGGCCGGCAGTGGTCGATGGTGAGCGATAACAACGTTTCCGAGAAATTCCTTTAGGTTGGGAAGGCGTGCTTCGCGCTTCCGCCAAAGAACGACATTCAAGTAGTCGCGTCAAAGAGATTGATGCACTTCTAATTGACATTGGTGCCGCTCTGAACGAAAGGAACCGCATGAAGCGGTTTGACGCATATGATTCGGCTTTGCTTGGTGACCTCTCGTCGATTTCGGCGGGATATCCCTTCCGTGGCAAAATCGATGCTCTCAACGAGGGCGACGTTGCCGTAATTCAGATGCGCAACGCTGATCCCGAAACCGGGATCGATTGGGAAGGCCTTGCTCGTATCGAATTGCCACGAGCATCTGCGAAAGCATTTCTGCGGCCTGGTGACATCATCCTGTCCACACGCGGCGGACGCAACTTCCCCTATTGCATCGAGGAGCGCGACGAGCAGGTCGTCTGCTCGCCGCATTTCTTCGTGATCCGCGTCAGGACCGACGCGATCCTCCCCCAATTCCTGGCTTGGCAGATGATGCAGAAGCCTGCGCAGGACTACTTCGCGGCGGGCGCGACCGGCTCCTACATCCTGAATCTCAAGCGCGAGGTGGTGGAGAATCTTCCGGTCGCCATTCCGCCGGCCTCACAGCAGCAGCATATTGCCGACCTTGATGCGGCTATGCGCGGCGAACGCGCGATCCTGACGCAACTTATCGAAAACAGAGCCGCCGAAATGACGGCCATTGCTCAACAGCTGCTTGCACCTGCCTTTCAGCGCCCGGAACAGAGAGCATCATGAACGACCAGATCAAACAGGACGAAGTGAACAAGGCCGTATGGGCCGCATGCGACACCTTTCGCGGGACGGTCTCTGCCGACGTTTATAAGGACTACGTCTTAACCATGCTGTTCCTGAAGTACCTGTCGGATGTCTGGCAGGACCACTACGGCGAATACAAGAAGCAGTATGGCGACACGCCCGAGCTGATCGCGGAGCTGATGACGAACGAGCGCTTCGTCCTGCCGGAATCCGCCAACTTCACCACGCTCTACAAAGCGCGGCACGAACCGGGGAATGGCGAGCGGATCGACAAGGCGCTGCACGCCATCGAAGAGGCCAACGTCGGCAAGCTGCGCGACGTGTTCCAGGACATCAGCTTCAACTCCAACAAGCTGGGCGAGGAGAAGCAAAAGAACGACATCCTGCGTCACCTGCTGGAGGACTTCTCGCGTCCTGAGCTGAACATGCGCCCCTCGCGGATCGGCAATCTCGACGTTATCGGCAACGCCTACGAATTCCTGATCAAGAACTTTGCCGCCGATGCAGGCCGCAAGGCAGGCGAATTCTACACGCCGCCGGAGGTCTCCGAACTGATGGCCGAGATCATGGACATGGCCGAGGGCGAGGAAGCCTGCGATCCCACCTGTGGTTCCGGCTCGCTGTTGATGAAGTGCGGTCGGCGCGTGCAGGCCAAGTTTGGCGGGTCGAAGAAATACGCGCTCTATGGCCAGGAATCGATCGGCAGCACCTGGGCGCTCGCCAAGATGAATATGTTCCTGCATGGCGAGGACAATCACCGCATCGAATGGGGCGACACCATTCGCAACCCCAAGCTGCTCGACGCCGAGGACCGGCTGAAGCACTTTGATGTCGTCGTCGCCAACCCGCCGTTCAGCCTCGACAAGTGGGGCGTCGATACGGCGGAGAATGACCGGTTCAGTCGTTTCCGAAGGGGCGTGCCCCCGAAGACCAAGGGCGACTACGCCTTCATCCTCCATATGATCGAGACGATGAAGCCCAAGACCGGTCGCATGGCGGTGGTCGCACCGCATGGCGTGCTGTTCCGGGGATCGAGCGAAGGCAAGATCAGGCAGAAGCTGATCGAGGAAAACCTGCTCGATGCAGTTATCGGCCTGCCGGAAAAGCTGTTCTACGGCACCGGCATTCCGGCCTGCATCCTGATCTTCCGCAAGACCAAGGCGGACGACAAGGTACTGTTCATCGACGCCAGCCGCGAATTCAAATCTGGCAAGAACCAGAACCAGCTCGAAGAAGGCCATATCGCGAAGATCGTCGAAACCTACCGCAAGCGCGAGACGGTCGACAAATACGCCTATCTCGCTTCGCCCGAGGAGCTGGCCGAGAACGACTACAACCTCAACATTCCGCGCTACGTCGATACTTTCGAGGAAGAGAAGGAGATCGACCTGGTCGCTGTCCGCGCCGAGCGGCTGAAGCTGAAGGCCGAGCTGACCGCGCTGGAGGAGAAGATGGACGGCTACCTCAAGGAGCTTGGCTACTGATGGCGGGCGAACTCATCCTCTATACCACCGAGGACGGCGATCTTGTTGTCCGCTTGCAGGAGCGGGACGGCAGTGTCTGGCTTACGCAGTCGCAGATGGCCGAACTCTTTCAGACGACCGTCTCCAATATCAACAAGCATATCAAGGGGATATTGGACGACGGTGAGCAGGATGAGGCAACTATTGAGGAATACTCAATAGTTCAAACCGAGGGCAGCCGCAGCGTCGAGCGCCTGGTCGCACACTACAGTCTGCGTATGATCCTGTCGGTCGGCTTCCGCGTCCGCTCCGCGCGTGGCGCGCAGTTCCGGCGCTGGGCCTCAGAAACCTTGTCCGAGTACATGGTCAAGGGCTTCGTCATGGATGACGAGCGCCTGAAGGAGCCGGACAACGACTATTTCGAAGAGCTGCTCGCCCGCATCCGCGACATTCGCGCATCGGAAAAGCTGTTTTACAAGAAGGTGCTCGATATCTACGCCACCGCCGTGGACTATGATCCGAAGGCGGAAACGAGCCAGCAGTTCTTCCAGACGGTGCAGAACAAGATGCACCATGCCGCCCACGGCCAGACAGCAGCGGAAACCAAGCTGGCACGTGCCGACGCCGCCAAGCCGATGATGGGGCTGACCAGCTGGCCCGGCGAAAAGCGGGGGCGTCTGCCCACCAAGCAGGACGCGCAGATCGCCAAGAACTATCTGCAGGATGAGGAGATGGAGACGCTGAATCGCATCACCGTTGCCTTTCTGGAATTTGCCGAGGCGATGGCGAAGAACCGCAAGCCGATGCACATGGCCGACTGGATCGCCAAGCTGGATGATTTCCTGAAGCTGGGCGACCACCCGTTGCTTGATGGCGCGGGTAAGGTCACCGCTGATCGGGCAAAGCGTCATGTCGATGCCGAATATGACCGCTGGCACACCCGCGCGATCAACGCGCCGAGCGCGGTCGAACAGCATTTCATCGAGGCGACCGCCAAAGTGAAGAAAGTGGCTGCGTCGAAGAAGGACAGGTTGCAATGAGTGGAGTTACCCAAGTTGGGCTTACTTACGTCGGCGATCTCCCCGCAGGTTGGAAAATTGTGCCTGCCGGAGCAGCGTGCAAGAAGGTTACAGACGGCACACACGACACACCTAAAGTTCACACTTCCGGCGTGCCGTTCATCACGGCCATCCACATCAAGAATGGGTCCATCGACTTCTCGACCTGCCAGTATGTCGATGACGAAACCCACCGGACAATTTTTGCTCGCTGTGATCCACGCAAGGGCGATCTTACAGTCGTCAATATCGGCGCGGGTGTGGGCGAGTGCGGCTACGTCGATGTCGATTTCGAGTTCAGCCTTAAGAACGTCGCTCTACTGAAGCCTAATCCTACCTTGCTAGATGGCGAGTTTCTCTTTCATCTTCACCAGAGCCGGAAACTGCGCATTGCGCATGTCGTGAAAGCAGGCGGTGCTCAGCCCTTCTTGTCATTGGCCGAGTTGAGGCGCCTCCCAATTATCCTTCCCCCGCTATTCGAGCAAAAGCGCATCGCAGAGGTGCTCGGGACATGGAACCGCGCCATCGAGACGGTCGAGGCGCTGATCGCCAACGCCCGCGCGCAGAAACAGGCGCTGATGCAGCAGCTACTCCCGCAAGGGACCACCCCACCCAAAAAGCGCCTTCCCAGATTTTCGGGCGAGTGGCGCGAGGCAAAGCTCGGCTCGTTGGCCGATATATCCAAGGGAGAACAGAAAGGTCGGGCCAGTCTGGCAGAGGAAGGTCCTGTTCCCGTGATCAATGGCGGCATCACGCCGTCTGGATACACCGAACATCCCAACACCGCAGCCAACACCATCACTATTTCCGAAGGCGGCAACTCCTGCGGCCACGTCGATTTGATCAGGCAGCCCTTCTGGTGCGGCGGCCACTGCTACGCGCTCAAGAATCTGAAGGTCGACCGGGACTTTCTCTTCGCGGTGCTCAAACATCGGCAGCTTGAGATCATGTCACTCAGGGTCGGATCAGGGCTCCCCAATATCCAGAAAAAGGCGCTGAGCCAGTTCTCGATCCCCGTTCCGCCAAAATCGGAACAGGTGGAAATCGGTGAACTCGCAGCCAGTGCGGACAGGGAAATCGCCGCTCAAGAAGCCCAACTCACCGCCCTGCGCCAGGAAAAGGCCGCGCTGATGCAGCAGCTGCTCACCGGCAAACGGCGGGTCAAACTCCCGGAAAGTGAGACCGCGTGATGCCGCTGATGACGTTTGCAGAAGCAATCGAGGATTCCGAACAGTACTCTAAGCGCCACCTGCTGCTCGGTAACGGCTTCAGCATCGCTTGCCGTGCTGACATCTTTCACTACGGATCGCTCTTCGCGCAGGCTGATTTCACCCAGGTTCCCGAAGTCGAAGCCGTCTTCGCCGCACTCGGCACCCAAGATTTCGAGCAGGCAATCCGCTCACTGGAAAACGCGGCCAGAATCTTGCCACCGTACGTCGCACATGGTGATGAAGCCATCACCAAGATGCTCGAGCACGCCAATGCGCTGAAAGAGATTTTGGTCCAGACGATTGCCGGCAACCATCCCAACGTGCCGCCGGACATTCCTGACGTCAAGTTTTGGGCTTGCCGTCGCTTTCTCTCGCATTTCCTCGAAGGGCCTAAGGCGGGGCAGGTCTTCACGCTCAACTATGACCTGCTGCTCTACTGGACGCTGATGCATGACGACATGCCGTTCGATGATCCGATCAACTTGGCCAAGAACGATGGCTTTGGAAACGATGAGGACGATCCCGATGCGGACTACGTCGTCTGGCAGGGCGAAACCGGCGCACACGATGCGCGTGTGCATTTCCTTCACGGTGCACTGCACCTCTTCGATTCAGGTGCGGAGCTGAAGAAATACACTTGGGTTCGAACGAACGTTCCGCTTGTCGACCAGGCCCGTGCAGCGATTGCTGTGGATGCGTATCCGCTCTTCGTCGCAGAGGGCACCAGCGCGAAGAAAAAGGCGAAAATCCGCCACAACGCGTACCTTTACCAAGGCTTCAAGCAGTTCACGGCCAACATCAAGGTCGGCACGCACTGCATGTTTATCTTCGGCCATTCACTAGCGGCGAACGACGATCATATTCTCGTTCGAATAGGTCGCGGCCGATTCAAAAAGCTCTACGTGGGCATTTTTGGCGACCCTCTGACCGACGACAATCTGCGCATCATGGCACGCGCGCAGGAGTTGGCGGCGATGCGGCATGCGAGCGCCCCACTGGAGGTTGTCTTCTATGATGCAGCCTCCGCGAATGTTTGGGGCGACCATTGACGATCACCCCCAACACGGCCGAGCTTTACAGCTCCCATATCCCGGCCCTCGCAACGCTGGTCTCGCTGGGTTGGGAGTATCTCTCGCCCGAGGCCTGCCTCGCCGCGCGGGGCGGCAATCAGGGTGTGGTGCTGCGCGATGTCCTTGTCGAACAGCTGCGGCGGCGGACGTTCGACTACAAAGGGCGGACTTATCCGCTTTCGACCAACGCGATCGACCAAATCGTCCGCGAGCTGACCTCGCCCGCGCTCAACGAAGGGCTGATCACCGCCAACGAGAAGCTCTACAACGCCATCACGCTGGGCATCACTGTTACCGAGTTTGTCGATGGCAAGAAACACAGCGTCACCATCCCGATCATCGACTTGGCGCACCCGCAGGCGAACAGCTTCGTCGCGAGCGAAGAAATGGATGTGCTCGCCGTGCCGGGCACCCACACGCGGCGGCCCGATGTCGTCGGATTCGTCAACGGCATCCCGCTGCTGGTAATCGAGGCCAAGCGGCCCGACAGCGGCAATCCCAACAAGTCGATGGTGGAAGAAGGGATCAGTCAGACGATCCGCAACCAGGGGCAGGAGGAAATCCCGCATCTGTTCGCATATGCCCATCTGCTGCTGTCCATCGGCATGACCGATGGCCGCTATGGCACCACCAAGACCCCGCGCAAGTTCTGGGCGCAATGGCGCGAGGAGGAGTTTTCCGAGGACCACTTCCGCCAGATCAAGAACGCCGCGAAGGAGACCGATACGTGCGCGGCGATCCTGAAGAACCATGTGCGCGAGGTGCGCGATCACTTCCAGCACCTGTGGAACGGTGAGCAGGCCGTGACGGCGCAGGACCGCCTGCTGATCGGCCTCTGCACTCCTGAACGCCTGCTGGAATTTGTGCGCTCATACGTCCTGTTCGACCGCAAGGTGGACAAGATCGTCGCGCGCCATCAGCAATTCTTCGGCATCCGCGCGCTGCTCGACCAGATCAGTCGGATCAAGCCCGATGGCGCGCGCGAGGGCGGGGTCATCTGGCACACCACCGGTTCGGGCAAGAGCTTCACGATGGTGATGCTGTGCAAGGCGCTGCTACTGCACGAGAAGCTTAAGGCCTGCCGCCTCGTCGTCGTGACCGACCGGCGCGACCTGGAGAAACAATTGGCAGGCAACTTCCTAACCGGTGGAGCCTTTGGTTCGGACATCGGCTCCAAGGACGCAGGCAAGGCTAAGGCGCAATCGGGTCGCGACCTTGCAAAGCGCATCGGCAAGGGAGCCGAGCGGATCATCTTCACAATCATCAATAAGTTCGGCAGCGCAGCGCGCCACCCGGAATGCCGGAACGACAGTGCAGACATGATCGTGCTGGTCGATGAAGGCCACCGCAGTCAGGGCGGCGAAAACCACGAGCGGATGCGCAAAGCGCTGCCGAATGCCGCCTATGTCGCATTCACTGGCACCCCGTTGCTGAAGAACGACAAGACGGCCAACAAGTTTGGTCGGATCGTCCACGCCTACACCATGAAGGATGCCGTCTCGGACGGCACGGTGACGCCGCTGCTATACGAGGAGCGCAAGCCAATCCTTGACGTGAACGAGCGGGCGATCGACAACTGGTTCGAGAAGGTCACCGCCGGCCTGTCCGATGAGCAGAAGGGCGATCTCAAGAAGAAGTTCGGGACCAAGGGCGCGGTGTATGGCTCCGAAGACCGGATTGCCCTGATTGCGGCGGACATAGCCTTCCACTTCTGCGAGAACTTCAAGAGCGAGGATCTCGGTCTCAAAGGGCAGCTGGCGACAGACTCGAAGCGCTCAGCCATCCGCTACAAGAAGGCGCTTGATAGAGATGGTCGCGTGACGAGCGCCATCGTCATCTCGCCACCTGATACCCGCGAGGGACATTCGGAGGTCGATGAGGCAGAGCTTCCCGAGGTGCTGCAATGGTGGAAGGAGAACGTCAAAGGCGACGCCGACGACTACGAGCGCCAGGTGATCGAGGATTTCTCGACAGAGGGCCGACCTGACATTCTGATCGTCGTCGACAAGCTGCTCACCGGATTTGATGAGCCGCGCAACGCTGTCCTCTACATCGACAAGAAACTCGAACAGCACAATCTGATCCAGGCCATTGCTCGTGTGAACCGGCTGCATGAGCAGAAGAAGTATGGTTTGCTCATCGACTATCGGGGCATTCTGAAGGCGCTGGATACCGCACTCACGGAATATCAGGACCTGGCCGAACGGACGCAGGGCGGCTTCGATCTCGACGACATTGACGAGCTCTATGCCGATGTCAGCACCGAGTATAAGCGATTGCCCAGCCTCCACGCGGACCTCTGGACAATCTTCAAGCCGGTCAAGAACAGGGCCGATATCGAGCAGTACCGGCAGCTGCTGGTTCCGCAGACCCGCGAGAGCGAGGACGGAATACCGATCGACCTGAACCAGAAGATCAGGGAGGATTTCTACGAGGCTCTGACAGCCTACGGCATGTGCCTCAAGATCGCTCTGGGATCGCGTTCATTCTTTGAGGACACGTCGATCACCGAGGGGCAGATCGCGGAATACAAACGCGACCTCAAGTTCTTCGCCAACCTGCGCAAGATCGTGAAGCAGGACGCACAGGAAACCGTCGACTACAGTGCCTACGAGGATCAGATCAGGAGACTGGTAGACCGCTATGTCGTGGGCGAGGACGTGGAGAATGTGGACGGCGTTCTGATCGTCAACGAGCTTGGAAATCAGCAGGCCGCCGAAACCTGGTCCCCTGAGAAAACGCGCAACGAAACTGACATCATCCGATCCAGAGTCCGCAAGACGATCGAGCAAGAACTGGCCGACGATCCCTATGCGCAGCTGTTCTTTTCCGATCTGCTCAAGCGGGCCATTGCGGAAGCATCCGCGCTGTTCGACCACCCTTACAAGCAATACATCCTGTTCAAGGATCTTGAGGAAAAGCTCGCCTCCAAGTCCATCGACGACCTGCCCAAACGCCTCGAAGGTCACCGCCATGCGAGCGCTTATTTCGGCATTATCCGGTTGGAGATAGGCGACGCGGTCGCAAATGGGGATGAACAGGAAGAGTTCATCCGGGCAGCGCTGGACATGGAAAAGTCCGTCGAGAGTGCCATTGCGGAAAACTCTTTGAACCCGGCAAACATCGAAGCGGCTATCCGAAAAGCCTTGTTGCCGCGCCTGTTCGGTCTGATCGGCTTGGACAAGGCAAAGGTTATTACCGAGAAGGTTGTCGAGGTAACCCGCGTTGGTCTTGGTCGTGGAAGCGGCGCAAAAAAATGATTGTCCGATACGGCGATCAAGAGGTGTCGTGCCGCGTTCGACAAACCGAAGCTGTCACGGGCCGTATCCGCATCCACGTTAACCCCAACGGTGACGTCGAAATTGAAGCGCCCAGCGACAAGGAATCGGGTCAGATAAGGGCGGCGGCCCAGCGACGCGCAAGATGGATATTCCAGCACCGAAACGCAGCGATCGCCGCGCAGCAAATAGCGCTACCGCGTGAATATGTGAGCGGCGAAACGCATTTCTATTTGGGGCGGCGGCACAAGCTTATCGTCAATGAAAGCAGCGTGCAGCCATCTGAAGTCAAACTCTTGCGAGGCAAGCTCGTTGCAACCCTGCCAGTGGCAGATCGAGCCGCCGTCAGACGCAGATTGAATGCATGGTATGATGCGCGCGCAGAGGAATACCTGAACGACAAATTTTCGGAAATCTCAGGCCGGTTGCATTGGATCGAAGCACGCCCACCGCTGAAACTTATGCGCATGAGGACGCAATGGGGCAGCTGTTCCCCGGACGGGGTCATTTACCTGAACCCCGCACTCATACGGGCACCACGTCATTGCATTGAATATGTCATTCTCCACGAACTCTGTCATCTGGTCGAACACAATCACAGCAAGCGCTTCTTCGACTTGCTGACCAAGCAGATGCCCGCTTGGGAGAGCGCAAAACGGGAGCTGGACTCACTCGCCGAATTGATCCTCGCAGGGAACGAACCAACGTTCGATCGGACGGTATCACAGCAATAGTCACTCGCCGCGCCAGCATCTTTTCTGGTTCTATGTCCCCCTCATTGCTCGCAAGATCCTCGCGGCACCCGGCGACGTCTGACCATTTCTTCTAGACTGGCTGTTGTAATGCGCGTTGCCTTGCCAAACTTGACAGTTTCGAGTTCGCCCGCCGCGATCAGCTCATAAAGTTTCGTGCGCCCGATGCCGATAATTCGGGCCGCGTCGTTAATCCGCACGCAGATCGGCTCGACAGGTTGAGGGGCAGTCATTCCGACACCTAATCTTCCCGAAAGTGAACTGGGTCAGCAATCCAGCGATTGATCGCTGATTCGTGCCACCCTGCACCGTGGATGCTGATCTTGACCTGCGAAGGGAATGTGCCCTCGGCGATCTTGCGATAGATGGTAGAGCGGGAAAGGCCGGTGCGTTCGAGGACGGTCTTGAGGCGAATGATACGATCTGGTTCCGGCATTTTCAGAATTCCATTGGTTGGTGGTAGGTGACATCCACCGCCATGGAATTGACCGTTTCCCCGTTCGAGAAAAGAAATACGCGCATGCATCGAAAAGCAGCGCAGAAAAAGCGATCGTCGGCGGCCTGGAACTTCATTGCATTGCTTGGTCCCGGCCAATCAGATCATGCCTCAACAACAGAAAGATCGGGATCATAGATCACCATTAGATGATCAATGGTGCAACCGGGAGTAACCGGATTGTCAGATATACAGATTTGGCGAGCGGTCAGATCCTCTGAGAAAGCGCGTGAATTGGCGCTACCATGCCGGGCAACCTGCTCTATCCCCTGGCGGGGACCGGGCCTGTAGTCCCGGCCCATCCGGGTGACGATCAGGAGCGGGTGCAAGCAGAGCGGGAGGTGCTGGAGGACGCGCTCTGTCCCGCATGGCCCTTGTCCATGCTCCTGAGGGCGCGGTGTTCTTGAACTAACCCGCAGGCGCACTTGCCTCTCTCATTGCCGGACGCCCGCTGGCCCACTTGGCCCGCGCGCAGGGCATCCGGCGGCTTCGCGCCGCGCAAGGGCGCCGTTCTTGTGCGGATCGCTGCTGCGATCCTTTCGGGGAACACCAAGGGCTTTGCCCTCTCGTTCCCAAACCCCAATCATCACCCCCGTGTGGCGGGCTTCGCCCGCTGGCCCGCGCCAGGGCATCGATTGGGGTTTTCCCTCCCCCTCCCATCCTCGCCGGAAGGCAGAGCCGCATGCCGCGTGACGGATGCGGCTTTGCCGGATGGAGTGTGGACCATGGGTGATCTGATCTTGAATTACCGCGCATGCGGGGCCGAGTGCCGCGAGGACTGGCTGCGTTTGCTGGCGCATGACAACGGCTTGCCGCTGGTGGCGGTGCAGCAGCTCGCGGACGAGCTGGGCGAGCGCGAGGATTTTGGCGAGCTGGTGCGGGCGTGCGAGTGCGACGGGTGCATTGCCTCATGAGCGGCGCGGTGCTGACGCGGGCCGAGCGGATTGCGCGGCTCAATGATCTGGCGCGGCGCGCCATGGGCATTGCCTGTGTGGTGGTGGCGACCGAGGGCATTCAGGCCTTGCCTGAAGCGGACCAATCGCGGCTGCGCGAGCTGGTCGAGACCTTCGATGCCTTCACGCCCGACAATGATCCTTACGGCGAGCGGGATTTCGGGGCGATCTGGCAGGGGCTGGACGGTGTCTGGTCGACCTCGCGGCCTGTTGATGTTGCGGTGACCGTGTTCTGGAAGATCGATGCCTATGACCGCGAGTTGCGGTTTGGCAGCGAAGACCCCGCCGACCCCGCCATGACCCGGCGGGTGCTGACCATCATGTTGGCAAGCGAGTATTGATATGGCTCGCTCGTCCCACACGGTCGAACCGTCGCGCCTTGCCTACGGTGCGTGGCGCCACGCCAGCGAGAAGCAGATTGGCGAAGGCGACATTCGTGCCAGCTACAGCGCCGACCGCATCGGCATGGGTCAGCCCATCCGCAAGCCGTTCCGCTACGCCGGAGAGCTATGGGTCTGTGTCGGCACAGGTCCTGCGGGAGCCGAGGCCTACCGGCTCGTGCACCCGTCCGTCTATGGCGGCACTGCGCGCAGCTATCATGATCGGTGCCGGGATGGCGATCGTGCGCGCGGTGATCCGGCGGGCTTCTATGACGGCATCATCGTGCGTCATGCCGGACAGGAGCTCGTGATGGCCGGTCCGCCTGTCATGTTCGTCGCAGGTGAGGAGGCGCAGCTGACCTTGTTCTAATGATGTCAGTGGCCGCAGGCCCTGCGGTCGCGTCTTGGGGTGGGGCGGCAAGGCCCCCGCCGACCTCTCTTAGACAGGGCGTAGCTGACAATCATTTTGACCAGCAATTACATAAGCGTGGATAGCGCAACCGCTCGCCGCGCATCGAGTGCGTCGCGCCATGGCGACCCAGTGTGAATGCTGTAGGGGCCACAACCCTCATCTGCGCCACCCGCTCGTCTGTAGAGTTCATGTCGAAACCAACTTCTCCGTCTCCACTCCTGCCCGGAGTGCAAATAGCTCAAGAAGACCCGGCCCTCCGCAAGCGGGGTCCGAAGGCAAAGCCAATTGTCGAATTCCCCGAGGCAACCGCCTCAGACTGGATTGACCCGCCTCTCTTTCATGAAGCGCTTCGCCTCCATGCGCAACGCCACGGGGAAACGGTCTGTCACCTCCATCGTTCGCTTGCCAATCAAGGCGATCACATCGAGCGCTCGACACTGCTGCAATGGGCAGCCGGGAAAAAGCTCCCCCGCACGATTGCCAGCCTTGCGATCCTGAACCGGATTGAACGGCGCTATCGACTTCCGGATGGCTACTTCAAATCAAAGCTGCCCAACCAGAGCCGCACGCTGTCAGGCCATAAGCGGCTGAAGGGTGTTTCTGCCGCAGAACGGAGGCGAATGGCCTGGCACCTGCCGAACGACTTCGACGATCGTCCCGCTGCAGAGCGACGCGAGATTCTCGAGTGGGTGCGGACAGTGATTATATCCGGGGCGACCGACTACCGCAGGTATCAGGCTGCAGCATCGCGCGATCGCTTCGCCATCCGCTTTCCGGACCTCACCGGTCGAAAACGGCAAGCGAAGGCTCGCAGGGAAGATGATGAGGACGAACGCTTCCTCGCCGACATAGAACGGGAAATCGTCGATGCGACCGTCGATGCGCCGCCGGATTTGGCGGGCGAAGTTGCCGATCTCATCCGCTTCAAGATGTCGACGCTGACCGAAATCGGCTTTCAGCGTAACGGCGTCTGGAACGAGCAAACCGCTTTCCAGAAGGTCGAGCATCTCGGCCTCTTGTTCGGTGCCTTGGCAGCCTCACCCCGTGGCAAGGTCGTTGGCCGAGGTGTGCCCGTCCAAGCCCTGAGCATGGCGATGCTGGTGTTTCCGTCGGTTTGGGACTGGTATATCCAGTGGCGCGAAACCCGCCGCGGTTGCTACACCGCATGGGAAATCAATATGCTGCATCTGGGTCTTTCGCTCGCCCGATCTGAAACCGGATGGCTGCGGCAGAACCCAGCGCTTGGCGAACGGCTCGTGCCCATTCCGGGGCTCATATCCGAAGAGGATATCGCCGTTGCATTGGCGGATTGGGAGGGCGCGTGCGACAGGTTCTACCGTTTCGGGACCGCGCGGGCGAAAGAGGTCCAGCGCGTTGCCAAGGTGCATCGCGACCCCTTCGAACCGATCATGGTAGTGCTTGAAGCCGAGAGCCCGGTCGGCAGCTACCGCCTGATCACCGACGAGATCATGCGTCTGATGCCGGATCGCCGGCGCTATCCCCGCGCGGCAGCGGAATCAGTCAGGGCTTTTCTGATGCTGCGCTTCGGCCTTCATCTTGGTCTTAGACAGAAGAACCTGCGCGAACTGCTGATCTGCCCGCGCGGCACGTTGCCAACGTCTGAGCGACAATTGACGGCGCAGAAGCGCGGGGAGCTTCGCTGGAGTGCCCGCGATGGCGGCTGGGAAGTTTTCATCCCTTCATCAGCCTTCAAGAATGCGCATTCGTCCTTCTTCAGGAAGATGCCTTTCCGGCTGCTGCTGCCTGACCTTGGCGAGCTGTATCAGTATATCGATGCCTATGTGTCGCTGCACCGCGCTGCGCTTCTGAGTGGTGCGGATGATCCGGGCACGTTCTTCGTCAAGACCGTCAAAACTACAAGCCGTGATGCCGCCTATGATCAGAACACCTTCTATGAAGCGTGGCGGCTGATCATCCAGCGCTATGGCATCCATAATCCCTACACGGAGCGCGGCGCGATCAAGGGCCTGCTGCCCCACGGCCCGCACAATGTCCGGGACGTGTTGGCTACCCATATCCTCAAACTAACCGGATCCTATGAACAGGCGAGCTACGCGATCCAGGACACGCCGGACACTGTCGCCAAGCACTACGGGCGTTTTCTGCCGCAGGACAAAGCCGCGCTCGCCGCTCAGATTCTCAATCGCGTGTGGGAGGCAGCCTAAGTAGCGGAAGACTGACCGGCTCGTTCGTCTTACCGAACTTTGTCCGGCCTCGCTTTCGCATCGGCTTTGAGCTTCTCGATCCGCTCCAAGCAGACCTCGTGCACCACCCGCCCGAGTTCCTCGACCTGTGTGCCGAGCCATTCTAGCTCTTCCTTCGTCACGCGGTAATGCTTGGAGTAGCGCGCCTTGACGTAAGCTTCCTTGAGCTTCTCGAACCGCGCGCGGTCCTTCTTGATCTCTCGGGGCCAGACATATGTCAGGCGCGGATCGATCCGCTCAGCCTGGGTGCGCAGGAAGCCGAGATTGTGAACGTGGGGGGTGTAGAACGTGCAGACCAAAAGCACGCAGTGGTAAAGGCGCTCTGTCGCCTGATGCAGAATGAAGGCCGCGTCTTTGTTCCAGCCACGCGCTAAGTCGTCGCCAAAGTTCACGTGAGCGCGCATTGCAGCCGGGTACCAGTCTTCGAAATACTCCGTCGCCATCGCCAAAGCTTGAGTCGGCGTCTTGGGCTTGGGCGTGTGCAGCTCGGTGTCGTCGGATTGGTAGACCGCGATCCCTTCAGCCTTCACATCCATGAAGAAATATCGCCCGTGGGCGAGCCCGTCATTCACCTCCTGCAAGGTATGGACGATGAAGTTGACCGGGGTGCGCAGCGTGCCGGTGAGGCCATATTCGCGCATCAGCCGCTCATCGAGCTTGGACCAGTACTTCACCCGATCGGTGAGCCGCTTGTCGCTGACAATGATGAGGAGATCGAAGTCCGACTGGTAACCTTTCGCGGTGTGCGGTTCGTCGACCCAGGTGCCGCGCGCATAGCTCCCGTAGAGGATCACCTTGAGGATGCGCCCGGCCTTCTTCCACTCGTGCCTGGCGAGCGCGAAGGCGTCTTCGAACTCCTCAAAGATCAGCTGCACCACGCGCTCAAGCTCGCGCTGCTTTTGCGGGGGCAGATGATCAAGGTCGGTGCGCATGGTCAAATAAGTGTAGCAGGGCAGGACTCGCCCCGCACCTTTGTTCTTACTCGCTTTGTTCAAAGGCGCGCTTCCCGCGCCGTCGCCAAAGGACCAATGCCTGTTCGCGTTCCTCGCCCTGCAATTGGGCAGCAATGGCGAGGAACGCGCCCAGCAAAGCGGGCCGGTCATCATCGGTAAGTTCGATGAGGCCAGCTTTCTGGACCAGACCGCCGAGCTCGATCAGTTGCTTGGTGCGTTCCCTTCGTTTGATCTGCCAGTCGCGCATATCGGTGCGTGCCTTCCTGGCCTCAAGCCTGTGCCGCGCTGCTGTCATTTTCGCGAGCGCGGTCCGGCTGGCGTTGAGCTCCTTTCCCAGCTTTGCCGCCCTTGCTCTGAAAGAACGCCTCTCCGCGCTTGCGCCACGCCTCTAGCTTTGCGGGATCGTTGGTCTCGGCGATAACCAGAAGCGCGTCCGCCAGGGTCTCGGCGTCGATGCTGTCAGCGCCGGTGCCGATCACCAGCTCGCCGAGCTGCAGGACACGGCGTTCCTTGAGCTGCTTCGCCTTCTCGGCAAGCGCCTTGAGCTCGGCATCGATATCACGTGGTTTGCGCATCATTGGTCTCCGTTTGAGGGTGATGCGCTGATTGTAGATGGTGAGCCGCGCCAAGGCTTCAGGGTCGTCGGGACGGTCTGAGACCGGGTAGTCCCGAACAGGATTTTATCATGTGAGGGCGCGCTTATACGTCGTGCCGACGTGGCTTGTGTGCCGTAGATGGGTTGCCGTCATGGCGATCTACCATCTCTCCGTGAAAGTCATCAGCCGCTCTGCAGGGCGCAGCGCGGTGGCAGCCGCTGCCTATCGCTCGGCTGGCCACCTGAATGATGAGCGGATCGACCGCACCCATGACTTCACCAACAAGGGCGGTGTGGTTCATTCCGAGGTGCTGCTGCCCGAAGGCGCGCCCGGGCATCTGTCCGACCGGGAGCAATTGTGGAACGCGGTCGAGGCATCCGAGAAGCGCAAGGACGCGCAGCTCTCGCGCGAGGTCGAGTTTGCGATCCCGCGCGAGCTGAACCAGGAACAGGGCATCGCCCTCGCCCGTGACTTTGTTGAGCGCGAGTTTGTCGATCGGGGCATGATCGCCGATTTGAATGTGCACTGGGATATCGGCGCGGATGGTCTCGCCAAGCCGCACGCGCACGTCATGCTGACGATGCGCGAGGTCGATGGCGACGGCTTCGGAGCGAAGGTGCGCGACTGGAACCGCACCGAACTCGTCGAGCACTGGCGCGAACGTTGGGCTGAGCACGTCAATGAGCGGCTGGCCGAGCTCGATATCGATGCGCGGATCGATCACCGCAGTTTGGAGGCGCAGGGCATCGACCTGGAGCCGCAGGACAAGATCGGTCCCGCCGCCTCGCGCATGGAAGGGCGCGGGCTTGAGGCCGAACGCATTGAAGAACACCGCGCGATTGCGGAGCGCAATGGCGCGCGGATCATTGCTGATCCGACCATCGCGCTTGATGCGATCACCCATCAGCAGGCCACTTTCACCAACAGGGATCTCGCCCGCTTCGTGCACCGCCATAGCGACGGGAAGGACCAGTTCGATTCTGTCATAAACGCCGTGCGCCGCTCTCCCGACCTAATCGCACTCGGAAGGGATGGACGCGGCGAGGAACGGTTCACCTCGCGCCAGATGATCGAGACCGAGCAGCGGCTTGAGCGCGCTTCGGAGCTGATGGCTGAACGCGCGGATCATCGGGTCCATGAGCGCGACCGGGACGCGGCGCTGGGGCGTTCGGCAGAGCGCGGTCTGGTCCTCTCCGGCGAGCAACGCTCAGCCTTCGAGCATGTCACCGGCGAGCGCGGGCTAAGCGTCGTCTTCGGCTATGCCGGGACCGGCAAGAGCGCGATGCTAGGCGTTGCGCGCGAGGCCTGGGAGAGCGCGGGCTACAACGTTCGCGGTGCAGCCCTCTCGGGCATTGCCGCCGAGGGTCTGGAGAACGGTTCGGGCATTGCCTCGCGCACCATCGCCGGTCTGGAACATCAGTGGGAGCAGGGCCGCGAGTTGCTCACCGCGCGCGATGTGTTGGTGATCGACGAAGCCGGCATGGTCGGCACGCGCCAGATGGAACGCGTGCTGTCTGTCGCGAAGGATGCTGGAGCCAAGGTCGTTCTTGTGGGCGATCCCCATCAGCTGCAGGCGATCGAAGCGGGCGCGGCGTTCCGAGCAATCCATGAGCGCCACGGCGGGGTCGAGATTACCGAGGTGCGGCGCCAGCGCGAGGATTGGCAGCGTGATGCCACGCGCCATCTGGCAACGGGCCGCACCGCCGAGGCACTGGACGCATATTCGGCAAACGGCATGGTGCATGTTGCCGAGACGCGCGACACTGCGCGCGAGGAGCTCATCGAGAGCTGGAACCGGGATCGCGTCGCAGAGCCCGACCAGTCGCGGATCATTCTCACGCATACCAATGACGAGGTGCGCGCGCTCAACGAGCTCGCGCGCGACAGGCTGCGCGAGGACGGCGCGCTGGGCGAGGACGTCACGATCAATGCCGTGCGCGGCACGAGAGAGTTCGCGACCGACGACCGCATCATGTTCCTGCGCAACGACCGCGAGCTTGGCGTCAAGAACGGAAGCCTCGGTACGGTGCAGTCGGTCAGCGCGCAGCGCATGGCGGTGCAGCTCGACGATGGTCGAAGCTTCGCTTTCGACACCAAGGACTATGCCCATGTCGATCACGGTTACGCCGCGACCATCCACAAGTCGCAGGGCGTTACCGTGGATCGAGCGCACGTTCTCGCCACGCCGGGGATGGATCAGCACAGCAGCTATGTTGCGCTGTCGCGCCATCGCGATTCCGTCGACCTTCACTATGGCAAGGATGACTTCGCAGACGCCGGGAGGCTCGCCCGCACTCTGTCGCGCGAACGCGCCAAGGACATGGCTGGCGATTATGGTCTGAGCGAAACCATGGAACGGCAGTTTGCCGAACGGCGCGGCATCCGCTTCCGCGAACGGGTTGCCGAGATCGTCCGCAAGGTCCCCGAAAAGGTTCGTGGTATGTTTGACGGGCTGCGGGTCCCGCAAGCGCCTGCGCCCGAAGCAGATCGCCAGGTCAGGGCGCAGGCAGCTGTTCGGCGTCACGCCCGGGCGGTCAGCACCATTCTTCTGGCGCAAGAGGACGGCACGACCGTCAATCAGCTTGTCGAGCAGGGCCGCTACGCGCCGATGGGGCAGGAGCTTGCGGCAGCACGCCGCGAGTTGAACGCCTTTGGCGCAAACTATTCACGCGACATCGAGCGGGCCTATCTCGCCGACCAACCGCTCGCACATGAAGCCGCCAACGGTCAGGTCCGCCGCGCGATCCTCGCTTTGAAGGCCGAGGGGAGGATCAGGGAAGCGGGGCAGGAGCGTGCCGATCAGTTCGTGGATCGTTGGAAGAAGCTTCAGAGGAACAGCGAGCAGAGCTACGGGCATGGCGAGATGAGCAGCTACCGTTCTGCTCGGTCTGAGATGGCGAGTATGGCAAAGAGCCTCGAGCGCGACCCCCAGCTTGAATCGATCCTCGCCAATCGCAAGGCTGAGCTGGGCATCGGCACCTCCAGTGGTCGCTCACTTGGTGGTGAGCTCGCGTTCCATCATGGCCTTGATCTTGGGCGAGGGCGGGGGATCGGGATTTGAAGGGTATGCGCTGGCGGCTGGGAAAGCAGACGAGCAGGAATGCGCCTTCTATTTGGTTAATGCCGCGCCCTTGTCGATTTTTCGAAAGCGGACGATTCCAAAAGAGCAGATCAGCTTCTCCCTATATCTCGGCCATAAAAATTGTAGAACAAATCAGAAACTTGTAGCTCCTTCGGGATGATCCTCTATGCTTAGATCATTAGCAACGAAATGAGTGACAAGCTGTCTGCCGAGGGGGCGTGCCGATTGGGAACCAGAGACAAAATTTTTATCAGCCATGCCACCCCCGGTGACAATGCCTTCGCGATCTGGCTTTCCTCGCGGCTTTCAATGGCCGGTTTCGATGTCTGGTGCGACGCGAACAAGTTGCTCGGCGGGGAGGACTTCTGGCAGGAGATAGAGCGCACGCTTCGCAACGAAACCGCCAAATTCCTCATCGTAATCTCTCACAGCGCCTTCAGGTCCGAGCATGTCCTGAGGGACGGAATTGCCAAGGAACTGGCCCTTGCCGATATCGTGAAGAAGCAAATCAGCGATCCCCATTTTATCGTTCCCGTCCGGCTGGACGATACGAGCTATGGAGATTTTTCGATCGAGCTCATCAGAACCAACGGCGTCGATTGTAGTGAGAATTGGGCGAGTGGCCTTGCCCGCGTTCTTGAGATTTTCGATCGCGACAAGGTGCCACAGAGCGGCGCCGCCTCCGACAGTCTGGCTGCCTGGCGCTCGGTCCACCAGCACCACACGAGGGCAATCTCTGACACACCTGAAATTCTGCAATCCAATTGGCTTCCCGTCACCGAGTACCCCGAGACCCTCTATTTCTACGAGAGTCCAGGAGTCCGCTGGACGCTTGAGCCGCGCGTGATCGCTTCCCAGTGCACGATTCCTGCATTTGCGCATGGCCGATTGCTCGCATCCTTTGCGCAGCTCGATGAAATGCAGGCGGCTGCAGGCAATGATTTCCCCATCCGTGATCGCGGCAATCTGCCTCTCAAGGATTATCTGCGAGGCAGGACAGGCGACATTCTAGGTGTAAGCCCGTTTGTTGCGAGGAACCAGATAAGCTCTCTGGTTCGTCAGGCGTGGGATTTGAAAATGGCGGAGCTTGGCCTGTGGAATTATGCTCTCGCGAACGGCCAGCTAGCATGGTGGTTTCCGAGAAACATTCCGGAAGACGGGCAGCTTCGCTACACTGATTTCAACGGCAAAGAGCGAAAGCGCGCTTCTACTGGAATCAAGGGACAAAAAGAGCTTCCCGAAGGCCAGCAGGTGCCGCGCAACTATTGGCATCTCGGCTTTACGGCGCAGCCCATGCTGGGCGATCCGAAGGTCATGAGATTGCAGCCAAGGATCGTGATCACTGAGGATGGCCGAACCCCCTTGGCAAACAAGACCCGTCTCAATTCGGTGCGGCGCTCGCTGACCAAGATGTGGTTCAATGACAAATGGCGCGGCCTGTTTCTCGGCTTCGTAAATTTTGTGGCGAAGGGCGAAGCGACCATCAGGCTGCCTGTCTCGTCCGGCGGGGATGTCGCAATATCCTCTCAACCTGTCTCGTTCCCGCTGTCATGCGGGATTTCAACCGATCCTATCGACGAGAACCTATCGGACGAGTTGGCAGAAGTGTTCGAAGAGGCAGAACAGGCCATGCGGCTTACTGACCCGGTATTCTCCTCGCTTCTCGATGACGAGGAGGGCGAGGATGAGTGACTCAACGTTGTTCTTTATCTCCGAGCCCCAGCTCGAATTCGCATTCTCCCAGTTGGAAGAGCATCCCAAGGACGGCCTGTTTCTATATGGCCCCGTCGAGCGTGGGGAGCATTCCGAGACGCTTAAGATCGGCATGATCGGCACGCGCGACGGCCTTTCCAAACTTGACGATTTCGGGAAGCTCGTGACCGGCCACATACCGCCATACGTTGAAGACAGGGCTCACCACGCCGCATTCCCCGGACTTGAGGCGGCATTCGGACTTCGCTGGCCGAATAGGCCTGCTGCAAGGATTGAAGTTTCGGGTAATGCGATATCCAATGCGATCCGCTTTCAAAATCGCCACGAGGCGATAAAGAAGACCGTCGATATCTATGCTGAGGCCATTCAATCCTATCTGAAAAATGAGGCTGAGGTCACGCCGGATTTCTGGTTCGTCGTTATACCCGATGAGGTGTACCAATGGGGCAGGCCGACAATGGCTCCGCCGGTTTCGGAACGGATAAAAGGGCAGGCCACTCTCCGAGAAAGGAAGGCCAAAGCGCTGCTTAAGGCTCCTTCGATGTTTCCCGAAGACAACGCCGAAGCTGAGTTGCAACTTTATGATCTCAACTTTCACAACCAGCTAAAGGCACGTCTCCTCAATACGGCTCCGGTCCAGATCATTCGCGAGCAGACTTTACGAGGTGCTCTGGCTCCTCGCGAGGAACAACACAAACACCGCGTGCAGGACCCCGCGACAATCGCCTGGAATCTATGCACGACCTCTTACTATAAATCGCTCGGCCCGCCGTGGCGGCTGCGAGATATACGTCCCGGCGTTTGTTATGTCGGCATAGTCTTCAAGAAAGACCCTGCCGATCCTGACAGGCGCAACGCCTGCTGCGGAGCCCAGCTCTTTTTGCAATCGGGTGAAGGCCTCGTGTTCAGGGGCGCGGTCGGTGAATGGTATTCGGAGAAAGAGAGGCAGTTCCACCTGTCTCGGGAAAAGGCCGCCGAATTAATGCGGCTTGTCTGCGAAGCATATGAGAGCAAACATGGCACGGCCCCCAAGGAAATTTTTGTTCACGGACGGGCACGGTTCAGCGAATCCGAGTGGAAAGGATTTCGTGACGGTTGTTCCGAGGGCTCGAATGTTGTCGGGATCCGCATTCGGCCAACCGATGAGCTCAAGCTATTCCGCCTTGCGCGGAAGCCGGTGATGCGGGGCACTTGTCTAGCAATGCACCAGCGCATGGCCTATCTCTGGACAAAAGGCTACGTGCCCCGCTTCGATACGTATCCCGGCTTCGAGACACCCAACCCGATCGCCGTACATATTGATTGGGGCGACGCCGACATCGAGACCGTTACGAGGGATATTTTGGCTCTAACCAAGGTCAATTTTAATGGCTGCAATTTTGCAGACGGCCTGCCTGTGACGCTCAAGTTTGCCGACGCTATCGGTGAAATCCTCACCGCTGCTCCGAACCTTGAAGGCGCGCCGTTGCCGTTCAAGTATTACATCTAGATAATATTGATTTGCTCGATACCGGGCCTAGTTTTTTCATAGGTTTTTCTCGGCAGATCAGAGCGCAATAGGGCAGAATGCGGAAATGGTTAGCTTCTCGCCCGCGCTGTTGAATGACCATGCCCCACTGATGAGTTCAAGCGGGGAATTCAGGGCGACTACCGAGGCGCATGGCCTGTACAACACATTCCAGTTCGTATTGCGGCTCTCGCCTCTTGTGCATCGCAAGCTGGCTTCGCTTCCGTCGGGGATAGTCAATTCGGGAGATGTCGATCTCGAAGGCGTCCAGGCATTCTCGACCTACATTCATGAGACGATACATTGGTGGCAGCACATTGGATCGACCTATGGATTGATGCTCAGCATGACATATCCGACTCAGGCGCACGCGAACTATGACCATCTCAAAAGCCTGATCTCCGATGTAGGATTCAAGAAGTCGATCCGGCAACTAGCGGCCACACTTCCGGGCGGCGGACTAGGAACCCCAGCTGGAACGGCCAATATCGTGATAAACAATCACTTTGATATGGATGCTTTTCGAGGGCTTACCGTAAGCCCGACGACAGCCGGTAAGATCGTTCAGGATTCACAGTTCGAAAGTCTTGGGCACGCCTATCACGTTGCCTGCGGTAACATTATCAGTCTTCTCTCCTCGGTGTCAGACCGTCAATTTAACGTGATCCCGCACCCGAAGGAATGGACTGAGCCCTTACGTAAACTGCGGGAGGAGAAAGAGCAGGGGTATTTCTACGGCTCGCCTGTCGAGCTCTATCCCATCGGTGCTTATGAGATATTCGAAGGGCAGGCCCGTGTAGCGCAGCTACAATTTCTGCACTTCGCCACGGGCGGCCTTTTGGGGATGAGTGACGCCGTACAGAACGGTATGTTCGATGGCGTCTATGGGAAAGCATTCATGACCTTTCTCCAAATGACCGAGCTTGAATGGCCTGATTCAATCGATCACCCGACAGTCGCGTTGTTCCTTCTTGTCTGTGATCTCGCAATCAATCCGGGCGGCGGATTTCCGTTTCCCTTGATCCATTTTCCCACCTTCATCCGTGACATAGAGCCTGGAGCACGGTTCGTCTGGCTCAGCAGACTTGCCCGCTTACAGCAAAAAGACGTATTCGGGATGATCCGTGATTACTCCCGCGATGAATATGAGGAGGTAAGCCGCAAACTCTGCGGAGCCATCATCGAAAGTCCGCCCTTGGACATTGCCGGGGAATTCCGTCGCTGGAGCGAGTTGCCCGAGTTCCATCAGCTCATGGAGGAACATCGGACGTTTAAGTTCGACAAGGGGAACATCGTCGTCCGCATTCTCTTCTCGCATTTCCTCGCGTTTATGCGCGACAAATATGAGCGTCCTGAATTCTTCTGCTGGCCCGGTGCATGGATGGCCGGAAAGCGTCTCTCACCCGACGCGATGACCTTGTTCGATCGGCACGGAGCCCTGTTTGTAGACAAGGAAGATGACGACGGCGTTTTCCCGAGGCTTGCGGACGGCAGGACCGAAACCGAAGTTCAGGAGGCCTTCGACGATTTCTACGCCCATAATGTCATTTTCGATCTGACCCGACAATGGATCACGAAGCCCGGACCGTTCCGTTATGATTTCCGCTGGCTTTCGCAGAGGGGAACTGATCAGGAAATCCGGGCATTTTGCGAACGGTCGTTTCAGTCGCTCTATGGCCTGAATCCGAGTTCGGTATCACTCGTCGCAGAGTGAAGGAGCATCCGAGTCCTTAGATTTCGCGCTTCGGCAAACGATTGATGGCTTCGCACATCGGATCAAAAACGTCGTCGCCCTGGAGAAGGCGGTTCAGGAATTCTTCCAGTTCGTAGTCGAACTTGTTATTGTTGATGGGCGACATGAACGGCGCGATGATGAAATTATACGGGCTCGTATGGCGCAGTCTCAGGGCGCACCTGCCGACAATGTCCACGGGTCGTCCCTCGATTATCGCTGCGCCGTCGTCATACTCCTCCCGCGTTACTGGTAGCTTGCCATCGACGAGGCCGTATTCCTCATTGGCAAATCCGGAGCGCTCGATTTGCCGCGCGATCATTTCATCAGGATCGTCATATAGGCCTGTGGGCTCATCGGGGGCGACTTCGACGTAGACGAATTTGCGGTAGTAAACTTCCTGATGGACGGCTGCGATGCGCGATATGTTGAGTTCGTGAACATCCATTAGGAAGTGGGAGCCTTCGACCTGCCGGAAATTGTTTATACGAAGGTTGCGAGGCCCGCGCCACCAACCGGCCAATTGGCCTTCCCGAAACTTGAGCGGTTGTGCAAGCAGAATGCCTAGTCGTTCGGCAATGATCTCGGGGTCATCGAACCATTGAGTGCCGCGCACCCCTGGAAACGCCTGTGAGAACCTGTCGCTGAACGCCACGATAGGTTCTTCGCCGTTCAGTGATGGAGGCTCGGCAGGCGCAGCGTCTTCCGTCTCTTGCGGTGCTTGTTGCGGTATGAACGGCGAAACACCGAGCGGGGGCCTGGAAGGCGCAACCTCGTAGATGTCGCGCAGCAGTTCTTCACGGCGCTCGTCGTCATCGTTTTCGCCGGACAGATCGAGGTACAACGCAGCGCCGAAGAAGATAGGCATTTTCTCTTTACCGGCCACGTCCCGAACGACGGGGATGAATTTACGCCTGTTCTCTGCGTCGCGCAGGATTTCCGCAGTGGCAATGGTCTTTTCGTAACCGACCCCGCCAGTGCCGTTGTTGGCCTTTCCGATATAGGCATCGGTGCAGACCATGATAACGCGGTCAGTCTTCCGGATGCCTTTTTCCATGAAGGCAGCAAGATCATCACCAAAGGCAACGTCCCATTGGTCGAGCAAGACTTCAATGCCGTTGTGCGTCAGATATTCGCCAAGACCCCGCACCCAGTCTTTGTGGTCCTGGGAGTCGTGAGAGTAGGAAATGAATACTCTCTTCGTCTGTGCGTTCGCTTTTGACATTTCCAAGCTCTATAATGCAGCACAATCTCCCAACAAGAGGTTTGGGAGACCCAAGTCTTGCGTCAAGATGGCCCTTGCAGTGATTTTAGCCGAAAAGGTGGTGATGTGCGTAAAGGCGGCTTGTCGAATGCCCGTTGCCAAAACCGGACAGTAAGCTAACGGCCCAGTTTCCGCCGATCACCGAACCTCTGCCAAATGGGCTCCGTCGGCGGTTTCTGAGAAGCGAAAACCCCTCCCCAAAAATCGTTCGATCAGGTTCACAGCGGTGCGCGTGTGCTCACTTAGCTTGACCGTGGTGAATGCTCCGCGGCCTGCCATCGCGAACGGCAGCAACAGTTGGTCCTGCAGGTAAGGCCCGGAAAATGCCTGTGACCCCAGATAGCCGACCATACGCTTGGCCGCTATCTTCGCCAAGCGTTCCGCAGGTACGCCAAGTTTACCGAAGCCCGACATGACCTCGGTCACGTTGTCGAATTCGGCTTCCATCAGCAATGCGTTACCCGGGCCATTCTCGGCCGGGAGCTGCACTGGAGCGAAGGCTTCGTCCGGCCATTCGACCAGCACCTTGCGCGCCGCCTTCAGTTCGCGGTCAGCGATATCGAACGGAATCCCAGCAACCAGCGCTTCTACCTTGCCAGCCTTGAACTCGCCGCGCGTCACGCATTCGATGGGGCGCAACGGCGCTGGATCGATATCCACGACGATGCGCCCGCCACCGCGCGGGAAGAAGCCGTGGCGCTCAAGCGTGATGGAGATCTTTGGTCCCATCCGCTCCAAGACCGGAAGCAGCGTCTTTTGCAGGAATTCGAAAGGCGGCGCGCCCATGGCATGTGTCCCGCCCTCGATCACCAGCCGCGATGGCGCATCGGCCAGCATCAGCGGCACCAGCACGGTCTGGAGCACCAGTCCGGTCGACCCGGCAGTGCCAACCGCGAAAAGGTATTCACCGGGCGTAACGCTGCCGGGCCGAAAGATCAGTTTGCTGGCGCCAACTGTAAGCCCGGAGCATTCCGCTCCGCCGATGGCGCAGGCCGCTTCCAGCGCGGTGACATGCTGGCGCATCAGGCCGGGCTTAGCCCTGCCCCCGCGGATGTTCTGGATGGTGAAGGGCTCGCCGGTCAGCAGCGAAAGGGCTGCGGAATACCGCAACACCTGTCCGCCACCCTCACCCTCGGAGCCGTCGATCGTGATCATTCTTTTTCTACCAATTCAAGGAAAAGCGCTTCGGCCTCTTCCGCAAAGTTCGTGTTATCGGTGCGCTCTGGCACTTCGCCAGCGCGTGAGAGCTCATCTGCTACCAACCGTTCGATATCGGGCAGCCTAATGGTGTTTCCCGCTTCGTTGGTTTTCGCCTTTCGAGCGATCAATTCACCAACCTGATCCACCAAGACCCGATCCAGGTCAGCCGCCTGCATCAGAGGCACCATGCTCATCGGCGGACGCCTTGACGGATCGAGGCGCAGCGCACGTACGGAGAGCGCCGGTCGCAGCGCATAGAAATATCGCTTCACGGCGATCTCGCCGCCTGGATCGAGCCAGCGTTCCACTGTGCCCTTGCCAAGGCTGGCGTAGTGCAGCGCGTAGCCACGCGGGTTAAAGTGGCGGTTAGCAAGGTCAGCAAGCTGCTCAACCACCGGATCGTCAGCAATGTAGCGGATCGAGCTTTCGATCCACTCCGACAGGACCGCGTTGTGCTTGAGCATAAGGCCCAGCGCCTTGCGAACATCCCAGCCGTTCAGATCGATCTCATCGACAATGGGCCGTTCGACCACATCGCGGACCGGCTTAAGCGCGAGATAGTCTCGGCGAGGCCGGATGTAGAGAAAGCGCACGTCGTAATCGCTGTCAGGCGATGGGAAGCCCCATGCGCGCGAACCGGATTCCACCGCCATCAGCAGGCGCACGCCGTCCTCGCTCGCCACACGGGCGAGACGGGCCTCGATATCGGCGCGCACTGCGGGCGCGATGGCTAGCGTATCCTGCATCGGAATTATCTTTGGTCTCTTGGCGATAGCGGCGTGAAGGGCGCTAACCCTTCACGCACACCACCTGTTTCAAGGTATGGACGATCTCCACCAGGTCGGCCTGCGCGGCCATCACGGCTTCGATCGGCTTGTAGGCCTTGGGAGTTTCATCAATCACGCCCTCGTCCTTGCGGCATTCGACACCGGCGGTATCGGCGATATGCTCGTTGAGCGTCACCAGCTTCTTCGCCTGGGTCCGGGACATCACGCGCCCCGCCCCGTGCGAGCAGCTGTCAAAGCTCTCGGCATTACCCAGCCCGCGCACGATGAAGCTTTTCGCCCCCATCGATCCGGGGATGATGCCCAGCGTGCCCTTGGCCGCGCGCACCGCCCCCTTGCGGGTGACGAGCACGTTTTCGCCGAAGTGGTTCTCCCGCGTCACATAGTTGTGATGGCAGTTCACCGCCTCGCATTCCGCTTCGAACGGCTTGGTGATTTGCTTGCGCAGTGCATCAAGCACATGCGTCATCATCACGCGCCGGTTCAGCGCCGCGAAGTCCTGCGCCCATTCGACCGCTTCGACATAATCGTCGAAATGGTCGGTCCCTTCGGGGAAATAGGCGAGGTCCTGATCGGGCAGGTTGATATGCCACTTGCGCATGTCCTGCTTGGCCAGTTCGATGAAGAACGTACCGATCGCGTTGCCGACCCCGCGCGAGCCCGAATGGAGCATGATCCACACGCGCTGCTCGGTATCGAGGCACAGTTCGATGAAGTGGTTGCCCGTCCCGAGCGTGCCGAGATGCACCAGGTTGTTGGTGTTCCGCAGGCGCGGGTACTTGGCGACAATCCGTCCGAACCGTTCCGCAAGCTTCGCCCACGCGTCGACCACTGACGGAGGCGGATCGCCCCACGAACCCTTGTCGCGCTTGCCCCGGCCGACATCGCGGCCATGCGGCACCGCCGCTTCGATCGCGGAGCGGATGCCGGCGAGGTTGTCCGGCAGATCGCTCGCCATCAGCGAGGTGCGCGCGGCCATCATGCCGCAGCCGATATCGACGCCGACAGCCGCCGGGATCACCGCGCCCTTGGTCGGGATTACCGAACCCACGGTCGCGCCGATGCCGACATGCACGTCGGGCATGGCGGCCACGTGCTTGAAGATGAACGGCATCTTCGCCGCCTTCATCAGCTGGTCGCGGGCCTTGTCGTCCACGGGTACGCCGCGCGTCCACGACTTGATCGGAGCGCCGCCTTCAACATGGGTGTATTCGTATTTCGTGTCGGTCATGGCGACCTCCCTGGTTAAACTTGTGGCGCTGGCGACGAGGTTTGGCGAGACTTCTCCGCATGTTGCCATGCAGGGGCGGGTTCGAACCGCCTGGTTACCGATGTAGTCCCGACCGGCATTCGCCAGCGCTGATGTAATTCTGCTTTATCGCTTCGCTGCGTGAGCGCAGGGTGCCGGCGGCGAGTGATTGATGAGACGTTTTACTAAGCTACTCCGGTTGCCCGGGGGCGGACTCGGACCGCCGACCTCCTGCTTTCGCAGGCGCTCTACCCATGTAGTCCCACCGGCATCCGCCAGCGTTAATTGATACTCGGTTCACGGCGACGAGGTTTGGGTAAGACGTTGCCCCGAGGGGCGCCGCTCTATCCGCTGAGCTACGGGCCCGCATGTGGTGGACCCGGCGGGATTCGAACCCGCGACCTGCATCGTGCAAGGATGTAGTCCTGACCCGGCATTCGCCGTGAATTTGGAGAACAGTCGAGGCGACGAGAAATGTCGAGACGACGGCCCTTAAGCTACTACTCCAAGCGGGATTTGAACCCGATCTCTCCAGACCGCTTGCGCGACACTGGAGCGCTTTTCCCGACGGGGCCTTTCATGGTGGAGGATGTAGTCCCAGACTGCATTCGCCACGGCTGCTTTCCAAAGGTTCATTACATTTCGGTCGCGGCGACGAGGGTTGGAAAAGACGTGCCCTATCGGGCCAGTGCTCTACCAGGCTGAGCTACCGCCGGTTTCCCGGCAGGCGGGATTCGAACCCGCGACACCTGCATCCTGAGTGTAGTCCTTCCCGGCATTCGCCGCGACCTTGTGTGTTCCTTCCTTAAATCTCCACTTCGTTGACGATCTCGACCCAATCCTTCGCATCGCCGTTGGCGAAGCGTGCCATTGCGTCGAACACCGCGTCGGTGAAACCACCGACATTCATGATGTCCTTGCGATCTTTCGCCTGCGTCGAGCCGTAAGGCTGGATGTCGATGCAGATCAGCTTCGCACCCGGGTTACGGGCCTTCAGCTTGTTCCACTCCTTCATCGTCGCCGAAGCATCGCCATAGGACCACGGACGCGGCGCATCGAACCAGGACTCATTGTCCGAAACGATGACTACGCAATCGACCATCGCCTTCTCGCGGTTCAGCAAGGCAAGCGGGGCCGAGACGTTGGTTCCGCCACCGCCGACCCCCGCCAGCTTTGCGGCATTCACCGCCACGCGGGCCTTGGGATCAAGCTTGAGCTTCACCACGTCCACTTCGAACGGCAGCACGCGGGTCTGCGAATTGCTCCGCAGCATCGTGGCCGAAACCAGCGCGGCGATGTCGATGCAGCGTACGACCGAAGTCGCACCCTTTCGATAACCGGTCGCAGGCGAACTCATCGAGCCCGACACGTCCGGACACACCACGACATTGCCTTCCAGCACCGGGACCTTCGCAAGCGACAGCTCCAGAGCCTTCTCAAGCGCAGCCTGCACCGCTAGCGGGACACCGTCACCGACTTGGGTCAGTGCAGTCATCAACTGGTAAGGCAACGGCTTCACGCGGGCGATGGCATCGGGATCGGCCAGCCGCGCAGCAACCATCTCGGTCACTCCGTCGATCTGGAACACTCCCTTACGCGCCAGCGTGTTGAGGTTCATCCGCAACGCCTGCCACCCGATGCGCTCTGCCAGCACAGCCCACTGCTTTGCGGTCAGCTCGAAAGCGGTCAGCCATTCAAAGGGCACATCGGGCAGGGGCCGCGAACGGTCCGCCTTCCATGCCTCGAAATCAGCAATCTCCTTCGGCAGCGCCGCGACATCGTAGGGCTTACCGATCAGCCAGCCGTAGAAGGCACGCCGTTCGGCCGAAGCCGGAGCCGGGTGAACCATCTTTACGATGTCCGCCAAGCTCGGATCATTACCCGTTGCCGCCTGCATCAGCTGGCGGGTCGAGGCATTTTCCAGCCATTCACGCACCAGCCGCTTCGGCCGCGTGCCAAGCGAAGTCCGCTCGGTCTGGCCCGACCGCATGATCTGCACAAAGTTGCGCAGCATGCGGCCGTTATCGATCACGCGCTTGAACACCGGGACCATCAGGTCCGGATCGGACATCGACAGCACTGCAGTCAGCAATGCCGGCATATCCTTCATCGCGCCCGACTGGCGAGCATAGATCGCACACTTGGCGACCCATTCGGCGTCCACAGCCCAGGCAGCTTCGAGCGCCTTGGCAAGCTGGTCCTGCGCATCGGCGTAGAATCCGCCCGACAAAGTGCCGGTTGCGGCTAGCTGCGCGAGCAGTGCTTCGGGGCCATAGGCATAGGCGTTGCCGCCTGCCTGGTTCACCGTGTCCGTACGCGGCAGGAACTTCGCCAGCGCCGAGGAAAAAAGCGTCTTGTTGGCCATCGTCCAACTCCATCATCAAACTTCATCGGGCTTTGGGCGGCCGGCCCATTCCGGCCGCCCATGTCCCGCGTCTCGCCGGGTGTTCGACTTACCCGACGGTTTGGATAGAGCATGAGGCGTGCCAGTTTTCAGCCACTTGCTGCAAATTTCGCATAGTACGCTGAAATATATAGGATTATTTAGACTCAATCTTCTCAACAACCCATCGCGAAGTTGCGAGAAATCTATTCTCTTGTATCGCTTATGATAAAAATTTATCACCAAGAGCATGAAGCCCACCACTGTCATTGGTTTTCTCGGCTCAACGCTCGATGCCGCAAAGTTTGGTCCGTCACGCTGGAACAAATGGCGGCCCACGGTCAGCATCTGCATGCAGGAGGACCTGCGGGTGGATCGGTTTGTGTTGATTCACGGCAGCTATCACCGCCGCCTCGCAGAATTCGTGATGCAGGATATCCGCGACGTCTCACCCGAGACCGAGGTCGTCCCCCACGTCATGGATTTCGAAGACGCATGGGACTTCGAGGAGGTTTATGGAAAGCTGCTCGATTTCGCGCGTGAGTTCGAATTCGATCCAGACGCCCATGATTACCTGATACACATCACCACCGGCACGCATGTGGCGCAGATATGCCTCTTCCTGCTAACCGAGGCACGCTATCTTCCCGGCAAGCTATTGCAGACACAGCCTCACAAGGGAGCGCCGCAGCCGATCGGCACCTGGGCCTCGATAGATCTCGACCTTTCCCGCTACGATTCCATTGCCAGTCGCTTCGCTGAGGCAAGCGCGGAAAGCACCAGCTTCCTCAAAAGCGGGATCGAAACCCGCAACGCAGCCTTCAACCGCATGATCGAGGAAATCGAACAGGTCGCTGTCCGCAGCCGCGCGCCGATCCTACTGATGGGGCCGACCGGCGCAGGCAAGAGCCAGCTCGCGCGCAAGGTCTACGAGCTCAAGAAACTGCGCCACCAGGTCGAAGGGCCGTTCGTGGAGGTCAACTGTGCGACGCTGAAGGGCGACAGCGCCATGTCAGCGCTTTTCGGCCACAAGAAAGGTGCTTTCACGGGTGCAGTGCAGGACCGGCCTGGCTTGCTCAAAAGCGCCGACAAGGGCCTCCTGTTCCTGGACGAGATTGGCGAACTGGGGCTGGACGAACAAGCCATGATCCTGCGCGCGATCGAGGAAGGGCGCTTCCTTCCCGTTGGTGCGGACAGCGAGGCCAAGAGCGAATTCCAGCTGATCGCCGGGACCAACCGCAACCTCATGGATGAAGTCGCCGCCGGGAATTTCCGCGAAGACCTGTTCGCACGACTTAACCTATGGACTTTTGCTCTGCCCAGCCTGGCCGAGCGGCGCGAGGACATAGAACCCAATCTCGACTACGAGCTCGAACGCTTCGCAGAGCGTGAAGGCACGCGCGTCACATTCAACAAGGAGGCCCGCGAGCGCTATCTCGCTTTTGCCGAGAGCCCGTCTGCACGGTGGCAAGGCAATTTCCGCGACCTCGCCGCCAGCGTAACCCGCATGGCGACACTTTGCCCGACGGGCAGGATCGACCGCGAGGCGGTGGACTTCGAAACGGGCCGCCTTGGACGGCTCTGGTCAGGCGACAAGGCGGAGGTAGGCGTGTTAACCGACTTGCTCCGAAAGGATCGCGTGGAGGCGATCGACCCTTTCGACCGGGTACAGCTGGAATATGTGGTTGACGTGTGCCGACGCTCAGCCAGCCTTTCTGACGCAGGACGTACCCTCTTTGCCGCCTCACGCGAACAGCGCACATCGACCAATGATTCTGATCGCCTGCGGAAATACCTCGCCAAATTTGGGTTGGACTGGGGTGCCGTCACCCAATGACCTAAGCGGCTGTAATCTGAATGACTGACCGGCTGACGCCGGTAGGTTCATGGCGAAGGGC
>CEQF01071538.1_pt1 | contig 30477 bp, 26 predicted proteins | sample 530821 | NCBI WGS metagenome assembly CEQF01 (sample SAMEA2621003, study PRJEB7988) | marine metagenome | isolation source: saline water (ENVO:00002010), including
ATTTTTTCTGTATGCCCCTTATCTAGAAGTCCTGTTTCGCCTAGAACCAAATAGACAGCGATTGAACCGAGACCAGCGATTATAAACAGTATTCCATTAGCCATTTTATCTGTCATAATTTTTCCTCCATTTACCTATATAGTTGTATTTATCAAAAATATATTTAATTATTGTGAACAGTTTCTCAACAAAATTAGCGAGTAAAACAACTGAACCATAGATCCGATTGACTGGATTAGCTCGGTCTAGGTGATCGAAAGCTCAATCGCGTAATTTGTATCCACTACATGTTACGTTCCCCACTGCATAAACACTTGAAGGTAAATAGGTTTAAACACGTGGTGAAAATTGGTTTAAAAGGCTTTCAGAATTGAAACGGAGAGGGAGATTCCTCTCCCTCTCCGACTAGTTGTTAAGTGTTATCAATCCTTCAGCAGATTCCACCCTATTATGACAGACCAAATTGTCCAAACTATGTAATATGGAGTTAGCAGATTATCGTAAAGTGCCGCGTCTACGCCAAGATCACAGATGTGCAATACGCCAACTACTGTCGCTATTAATGCAATGACCGCCATGATCAATTGGATTATCTTATTCTGATCATCACGAGATGATAGTGCTAATGCGATTAACAGAATACCAATAGACCCCATTACTTCCCCAAGATTACCAACCATCTGGCCGATTGAAACGGATCCACCTAATGCAAGACCAAGAAGAACGAGGGCGCTAATTACATTAAATCCCCATAGTCTTACTCCAAGAAGGGAGAAGGCATGACCACTGTCCTCACTTCCAATTCCTGACTGAAGAACCATTAATCCATGCAATGAAGCAAAGATTCCCAACATTGGAAGAATGGCAAAAATTCTTTCCCAGTCTCCAGAAAGAGCATCTTCAAATGCCTCCATACTGGTATCACCTGAGCCTAGAACTAACCCCAATAATATCCAAGAAACCATAGCCACTATCGGCCCGATTATCAGACATAACCCGGCCAGCGACCTACTCGAATATGTTCCCATTTTATGCCTCCTACTACCGATTTTGTGGAAACTTACAATAATTATCTTCACTAAAAATTCATAAAGATAGGCGATTTCAGGCCATTTTTTTATATTTAGTTGAGTCCAAAAATAAACGATTCACCTCGTCTATCACAGCTAAGGCAAATACCAAATTCGTTCAAAAGTTCTTGACGACTATTACCAACCAGTTATATCATATTTATGAATATTATTTAATATAATCCATTGGAGAACATAATACTAAACATGGAATTAATCATTTTTGCTGTTGCAACACTGTCTACGTTGGTCGCATTGCACCACGTTTTCGTTGGCCCATCATCAAACTTCCAACCATCCGATTGGGATTTTGCTGACTATTGGTCACACAAATTAGCTTCCTCCGACTGAAAATATAGCCCGATCAACCTATCCCCTTCGAGTCGCTAGGGGCTGAAGCCTCACTCCCTAGCGAACTTTTATTACACAGAAAAGTTCCGATATCAAATTTCTCCACACTTAACATTTTTTCTAAATCAGGGCGCGTTATTCAGAAGTATTGTTGAAAGCTCTGGGAACTAATAGGCAGCTAAGTAGAGCCTTTTATACTTGACCTTTAAGAGAGCTAATTTCCCCGAATCACAGTATTTCTAATATCAAAATCTGATATGCCCGTAAATGTTTCCACAGGCCAAAACGGCTGACCTATAGAGCTCTTTTTTGCCAATGAATTTATTGCCGGGGTGTAGTGCGAGGGTCAAATCCATGTTGATTTTGTCCCTGATTGCCCTGCCTAAAAGCCCAAACCCATAGAATAATCCAGCCTACTACGATGGCAAACCACAATAACTGCCACCATCCTGATTTTCCTATGTCGTGCAGTCTTCTTGCTCCAACGGCCAAACCCGGTATTAATATGGCCAAGCTAAACAGACCCTGTAAGAAACCTATGCCTAACGCAGCATCAATGAATCCTAGAACCACATCTGATATGACCGCGAACAAAGTCCACCACCAATATTCGGCTCTAGTGGCCCGCCCTTGGAAATTGATGTAGTTTGAAAAGCCAAGGCTAATCGCCTGGGTAAATCCAACCATCGGCTGATCGGCACCCGGTTGAATAGCACCATAGAGGGAATCATTTGTTTCTAATCTGGTTCCACACACACCACAAAACTGGGCCCCCTCATCTGGCTCCGCACCACATACAGAACAGTTCATATCAGGCTCCAGAATTAATCAACTACAAAACACCATCACCGCGAGTTTGAGACACCACAAATAATGTGCCTTATAACAGTGAAAGTAAATTAATAATAAGTGCGCATTTTATAGTTTTCATGTAAAGCCCCAGTTGTCAGGACACTTTTATAGCGGACTAAGAAGGTTGATCCCGTACTGCCTCATCAATACCCACATCCACCGGACCAACAAATAGTTCCCATGGTCGGAACTGTTCAACAAATTCCTTCGCATCTTCCATGGACGCTAACCCTTTCGTGGCTCTTTCAGGGGTCATCGTAAAAGTCCTTGCAAAGGCGTCAAACCCGGATTTCGTTTCACGTACTGCGCCTATCATTTCAACTTTTTCGTCCCAGCTTAAAACAAACTTCTGGCCTCTACGCGTCATCTCCCAGTAAATTTCCATATTGCATTTCCTTCAATTATTTTAGTTAGGAGTAATCAAACCAACTCTCTTTTAACAACTCATGCTAACAGTATATTTTGGACTCCAGTTAATTTAAACAGCATTCTTAATGCATAAAACTATTTTTGATAGTTTTCCCTTGAGCACCAACCCCTCAAACAGCATAATTAGCATAGTAGATTGCGATTACCAGGGGCCTATTGAGCATAATGCGAGGAGAAATAATCAGTGGCTGGTCCATACACCGACATTCGCGTTCTGGATTTTAGCCGCGACATGGCAGGCCGATACGCAACCATGATGATGGCTGACATGGGGGCTGAGGTAATAAGAGTTGAATCGCCAGATGCCGTCTCAAAAGAATCAACCCAATCGAATCGTCTATTTGATAGGGGCAAAAAATCTATTTTTTTAGATTTAAGCACTCCCGACGGAATCACAAATCTGACAAATTTATTAAAGTCTGCAGATATGCTGTTCGAAACATGGCTTGTTTCAGAAGCTAAATCGGCATTTCTAGATTATGAAACAGTCTCAAAAATTAATCCCTTTCTAATATACTGCTCAATTCCTCCATACGGAGATACAGGGCCAATGGCAGAAACCCCTGGGGATGACGGTACCGTCGGGGCTTTTACGGGAATCCATGAGGGGCAAGGAGGTGAGACTGGAACTCCATTATTCGTCCAATTACCCCTTGTCTCCTATGGAACAGCCTTCAGCATCTGCTTGGCAGGATCCTCTGCATTATTGGAGAGAAACCAAAGTGGCATGGGGCAAAAGGTAGTCGTACCTCTTTACTCAGGTTCAGCAATTATTCAGGCTACGTCATTTATTGATGGGGTTAACGTCCCAGCGCCAAGAAAAAGACCTGCAAGTGCTTCCGGAGGCTTACCAACGTACAGGCTATATAAATGTATCAATGATGAATGGCTTTTTATGGCATGCGGCACCAATGTTTTTTGGAACAAAATGTGTATTACTCTAGAACAATACGAATTTCTTGAAGACAAAAGATTCCTGAACGCACCATGGGGTATCTCCATGGATGACTGGCACGTAATATCAGAAGTACTAGAACCTTTATTTGCTTCCAATACCCGGGATCATTGGCTAAAAGTCCTTCGTGATGGAGATGTTCCTTGCGGTCCTGCAGAGACAAGAGAATGGTTCAGAAATCATCCTCAAGCAATATACAACGGCATGATGGTCACCATTGAGGACCCTATCCTGGGTACGACAGAGCAACCCGCTCCGCCAATTGAAATGTCAGAGTCAGCACCAAAGATTCAAGGTCCGGCTCCCATACCTGGAAGTACCGATATTGCTAATGTTTCAGGAAGGAAACCCAATCTTCCCTCAACGGGTGCCCGTAAAAGTCATCCCCTGGAAGGACTCAAAATAATTGATCTAACGGGATATATAGCAGGGTCCTATGGCACAAGGCTACTCGCGAATCTTGGGGCAGAGGTTCTGAAAATAGAGTCCTTCGCAGGAGATGGCTTCCGTCAAAACTCAGCTGCCTTTCAAGGTTGGAATCAAGGGAAACAAGGTATGATTCTGAATCTAAAAGAACCAGAAGGACTCGCAATTTTTCACGACCTTGTGAAAGATGCTGACATAGTGGCAGAGAACTTTAGGGGGGGTATTGCAAAACGTCTTGAGGTGGATTACGAAGACCTCTGTAAAATAAACCCAAGTCTCATCTACTCCACTGTAACAGGATATGGAAGCAGCGGACCATCGAGCCACCTACCCACATTTGATCCGTTGATACAGGCGCAGGGAGGAGCTATGAGGGATCAAGGGGGGGACGGGGATCCCGTTTTTCTTAGGATCGCTGCATCAGATTATTCTTCCGCCATACTTTCAGCCTTCGCCATGGTATCGGCACTTTACCATAGGGACCGAACAGGAAATGGACAACGGGTTGAAATTTCTCTAGTCAATTCAGCTTTCGCATACCAGGCAGCCGAATATTTTGAATATCCAGGGAAAAAAGAGAATCCGCGCCTGGGAACTGTCGGTCATTCAGCGGATTATAGGCTCTACCAAACATCTGACGGTTGGATATTCCTGTCGTGCAAAGAACCTGCTGAATGGTTAAAAATGTGTAGAGCCTTAGGAATAGATAATTTATCCAGGTACTCAGATACATCCTTGAGAATTCAGGAAGATTCCCAATTGAACACTCGGTTAGAATCAATTTTTGCTTGTGGAACTGTATCGGAATGGATATTGACTCTACGAAAATATGGGGTCAAATGTTCAGAAAGCCAATCAATAACACGTATTCACGACCAACCGCAAGCTCAAGCGCTCGGTTTACTAACGACCGATATGGCGTTTGGAAATCTGGGAGAAATAAGAGTAATGGGAATTCCGTTTCAATTTTCCCGAACTCCCGGAAAGCTGGATATACCCGCCCCAGACCACGGTGAACATACGGACACAGTGTTAGGATCACTAGGATTCAATAGCAGTCAGATATTCGATTTTAGAGAGCGTCAGATTGTAGGTTAATCTCGAAAACAATAACCCACAAATAAGGAAGTTTTTATGAAAATAACATCCGTAGAATGCCTGATTTTGGACCGGTCTTTCCCGTTTATTTTAGTGCACACTGATGAAGGTCTAACTGGCATTGGCGAATGCTTCAGAAGACAGCCAACTGTTACCAAGAAGATAGTGGAAGACCTACTTGCCCCCTCAATTGTGGGCAAAGATCCTACGCAAACAGAATCCAGATTCAGAGATATGGCCAATGCTGGAAACGCCCTTGAGATCGGAGGGTCCATATGGATCGGTATTGCGGGCTTAGATATAGCCATGTGGGATCTCAAAGGAAAAGCATTGGGTTTGCCGATATATGAACTACTGGGTGGAAAAGTTAGAGATCGCATGCCAGTGTACGCAAGTTCAATGAAACGTGACATGACCCCTCTAGAAGAAGCAAAACGAGCCTCTTCTTTCGTGGAAAAGGGATATAAAGCTTACAAATTGCATAGCGCTCTTCCAGGCCATATCGACCATCCGTGTGATCAGACGATAAACACTGTCACCGAAGTTAGACGAGCAGTTGGCGACGATGTTGACATACTGGTAGACGTAAATGGAGCATATTCTGTACACCACGGAATCGAGATAGGAAAAGAATTAGAAAATCTTGGAGTATTCCATTATGAGGAGCCCAGGCCACACTATGACCTTGACGGGCTTTCTCAAGTAGCCAATGCCCTGACAATACCAATAGCTTCAGGGGAAATGATCTACAGCCCCTATGAATACAAAGACCTCATGGTCAGAGGTCAGGTAGACATAATTCAACCAGACATCGTAAAAACTCCGGGATTTACCACCATGATTAAAATAGCCAACATGGCTGAAACCTTGGGAGTTCCCATCACATGCCATAATACGCAACCAACGATAAGCACTGTGGCACACGCACACTTTGTAGCAGCTACCCCCGGGGTTCCCTTCAAGCAGGAATATAATATTGAACCGGTCTCCATTCGGGACGAAACTCCTGTATTAGCATCCCCTCTTAATATTTCTGAGGGGTATATGGACATTCCGACGGGACCCGGGCTCGGCATAGAGCTAGATATGGATGCGGTAAAGAAACTATCCGATATCTAATATTCTGTTATTTGCTGTTGCTATAGAGAACCACGACACCACAGCATATGAGTCCATCAAGCAAAAAGTCCCGGAATAACCTTGAAGGCCATCCCGGGACTCATTCCCTCTGCCGCTTAGTCGTTTAAGAGGAGCGACTATTCAGCTGTTATTAGAATATTAGTACAATTGTTCTATTATTGTCAATACGTTTAGAACATGTTTTCTGTAAATTACGCTTTTATGATTAATCGTATTTATATGCCAAGTGGCATGTTAATTAATATCCCCTTCTCAAAACATTCAAAGTGTAGAATGGCATTAATCAGGATAAACCCACACTAAACAGATGAATAAATTAAAAAACATTAATGTTAAATGACGAAAACACAAACCCTCCATACCATGAGATGGCCAACCTTATCAGGGAGTCTAGGTTTGCACGTCAATTGTCGCAGAGGGCTTTATCCTCTCTCCTAGGTATGAGCGGAGCATATACAGCACACTTAGAAAGTGGAAAAATACAGCCTTCGGTGGAAACTCTTAGAAGAATTTCAAAAGCTCTACGGCTACCATACGGAACTCTCGCACTTCTAGCAGGCTATATAGACACTGATATTTATGACAAACCACTTGGAACGACCCATTTGGCAAGGCTAACGGACATAGGGGACCTCAGCGATGAAGAATGGGAGGCAGTTCTGGATTTCGCTCGCTATATCCGAAGCAAGCGGGAAAATGAATCAAGCTAGAGAAATCACACTACTGTGAACCTGTACACCAAAAATTTTCATCAGCCGTTCAAATTAATTCAGGGCGCCTATGTGGTGAAAAGAATCGGATTTCTCATCTCTGGAGCTATCTGATCTTGCGACAGCTCAATTGCATCCTTTTTGTATACTTGGACTCTGTGATTTCCAAAGTCAGTGACGAATAAACGAAAATCATCATCCACTCTTACCGTCATAGGAACATCCAACAATTGAGTTTTTTCCACATCACCCATCGCTCTTAGGCGAAGAGTGACTGCATTTGCCAATATGTAAGTCTGCCCAGATTTAGAAAGAGAGGCGTTGCCGTGGAAACTCTGTATATATTTTCCGTCCTTGTTAAACAACTGGACTCGATTATTCTGACGGTCACAGGCATATATATCTCCGTGGTTATCAACAGCGACGGAAGAAGGTCGGTTAAATTCTCCCTTTCCACTACCGCTCGACCCTATTGTCATGACTCTATCTCCATCGCGGGAGTATTTGACTATCCTGTCATTTTTCCAATCTGTCACATAAACATTATCAAGCTGATCAACCGCCACACCCCAGGGACCATTCAGATCCCCTACTCCTATCGTCTGCAAGTGTTCGCCACCTCGGGTAAGTCTCTGAACCCGATCATTCATCGTGTCAGAAATGACGATATTACCTTCGTTGTCAAAGCACATTCCTGAGGGCCTATTAAGTTCCCCTTCTGAATCACCTTTTACACCCCAGGTTTCCATATGATTCCCGTCTTTATCCATGGTAACAACGGTGTGCTTAGCTTCATCGGAAACTATCAGGTTCTCTTCCGAATCAACCAAAAGCGCCGCAGGCCACTGGAAAAGGTCGGTGCCTCCACGAACCCCCAGATTTTCATCCTCCCAGTTTATGACTCTCACCTCTGTACCGAGTCCACCCCGAGTAAGTACGTAAACATTTTCTTTTCCAAATCCTATATCCACTGGGTTGGATGTCACCCGTCGCTGACCCAACGTCATATAGTAAGGAAATCCAGACCTTAATAATTCGTATGCTACCGCCATTCCTACTTCTCCACGATGATTTCTAGTTAGTCTTGAAAGGGTTTATTTGCTCAAAGGTCCCCTGAACAATGGGTGAGGCTTCCAGCCCAAGCCATTGTTCTAACACTGTTCCATAAATCCCTCTGTAATCGATGGTGTGTTCAAGGTCTTCACCTTTGACCCAGCGATCACGCTCCAAAGAGGGATATTCACAGTAAAGGCCTCCATCAACAGGCTTCCCGACTAGGAATGCTCCTCCGCCAGACCCATGGTCCGTTCCTGAACCATTATCTGCAATACGCCTTCCAAACTCTGAGAATATGAGCATTACGACATTGTCATCAGCATCATGTTCTTCTAGATCAGCAAAGAAGTCATTGATTGCTCTGGCCAAGTCCTTGAAAAGGCCTGGCTGAGTTGGCAGCTGGTTAGCATGTGTGTCATATCCGCCTTGCTGTGTATAAAAAATCCGGGTCCCAAGATCGGCTGTATGTACACGAGCAACGTCCCGCAAGGATTTCCCTATAGGGCTATCTGCATACTCTACTGTGGATTCATATCTTTCAGGAGCTACCTTTATTATGTCGGCCCCGGTCAGAACGTCATTTCCAGTTCGGGAAAGGTAATCCATTACCGGTCCTGTACCAATCGCCTGGCCATACATATTTTTGAATATTTGGAGCGCTTCATCTTTTTGATCTTCTGCCGTGATACCACTCATAAGACCATAACTATCTAAGTTTGAAACGCTGGTGACAGGAACCCCAGCTTTAGTCATAGCCTTTGGGAGTCCGACACCAAAGTTAATCCCGGTCAGAGGGTTTTCTCCAGCAGGGTCCAACTGTTCTATGGTGTTACCCAACCATCCGACCGTGGATACCTCGTCAGGAGTGCATGTGTGCCAGATATCCATTCCTCTGAAATGACTCCGATTGGAATCTGGATAACCGATTCCTTGAACGATTGCTACCATACCTCTGTCGTAGAGTTCCTTGAACGGGCCCATCTCGGGATGCCAACCCAAAGTACTGTCAAGAGGAAGAACATCTTCTTGCGGAATATTTAAAAACGTCCTGTTGTCATAGTAGAGCGGATTCGAATACGGGATTACCGTATTCATAAAATCATTTCCGCCCGAAAGCTGGACAACTACAAAGACTGGATCCTTCTTTGTGGTAGTGGCCATGTACTATCCCTCTCTAATGTAATTATTTACATGAAAAACTATAAATTTACTGACTATGCGAATTGATATTCCCTGGTTGAGACTATTAGTTGAATCATTCTGGATATCTTCACCGAATTTTCCGTGCGTGCTTGATCAGTGCTTAAATCGAGATCTCCTACTGCATCAGCATAGCTACTGAGAGCAGCATAAGTTTCATCCCCAACCTCTATAGGACCAATAAGATCAAGGCACCTACCGACTAGATCGTCTGATTTAACTTGATCGCCCAGTCGAGACAAAATATCTTTAAATCCAGGGGTAGAAACATCGTCAAACTGATTTACCGCGAAATTTACGCGTTCATTAAGCGTTCCACCATCAATCCACTCTGAACCGGTGTGCCAACCCTCCACAGTGGGAGGATTCATGAGGGCTTGCCCCATTACAGAGGCTGTTCCGTATAGGGTCGCAAGAGCTTCACCTTCCCTCGGTATCACGTCGTACATTCCCGTTAACTTAATCGTGCCAGCAACAAGTTCACTAGGATTTTTCACTCTTTTGTAACGAGCGCCCTTAAAAAAATCGGAGTTGAAAACAAATCTGAGAATCGATCTTATGTCTCCATCCGTTTCTATGAACACTTTAATCATTGCCTCTATGGCCTCGGGATTCCGGGGCTCCTCTATACTCCACGTATGAACCTGCGGTTCATCCTCAACAAAAAATGTGTACAAGTGACGGCAGATGAATTTGGCCGTTGCAGGTTGTTCACAAATAATGTCAACGATATCTTCGCCATTGAAATTACCTGTCCTGCCAAGAAAGGTTTTCTCCGTTCCGTCATGATCATCCTCATCATAAATAAACGAGGATGCGAAGTGCCCGAAAGGGTAGAGAGGATGAGGTTGCTCAAAAGTCCATCCAGTAAAAGCACGTGAGGCATTTTTAATATCGTCTTCGGAGTAATTACCCACACCCATTGAGAACAGTTCAAGCAGTTCTCTTCCCCAATTTTCATTTGGCTGATCCGAATGATTCTCACAATTATCCAACCAGTAGTTCATAGCAGGATCTTTGGCCAAGTCATTAAGAACTTTTTTAATATTGGACAGCCCGTTGTTTCGGAAAGTGTCTATTTGTGCGATCAAAGTAGGGGTGTGTTCACTCTTGTAATATGCGGTGGCAAATACATGATGCCAAAAAAGAGCCATTTTCTCTTCAAGAGGTCTCTTAGTATTTATCATCCTCCATATCCATCTACCAGCATGCTGCTGGTGACCGTCATGATAGGAAAGCTCCGGATTGTACCGCCTTATATAATCCTCATCCAGGTCCTCAAACCTTTCAGGATGCAGCAAATCCTCCACTATTTCTTCATATTCGTTCTTGGCAATTTCCTCAAGCTCGCTGCGGGAAGCTCCAAACCCAGCGCGTCTGAGAAGATGTGCCTTTAGAGCGAGATCATTACTTCCCATCTTCTTTAACCTTCCTATTGACGAATTACACTAATAAACCTTCAAACCCTGCACCGATAGCAGTATGACGCCTATTCTAGCCAAAAACCGGCTAAGTGATCAATAAGCATATGCCATCGGTGAGACCCACTATACCCCTGTCGTGAAATGTGCTAGTCAAGAATAGCTAACTATAACAATTTCAGAGAAGCTAAACCCGAAGCCTTCTTCCTTTTACGTAATCCACAAGAACGTATTTTCCCAACTCGTCGGGATTCGTGTAGAAAGCCCTGCCACCGTTAACATTCACCATGCTGTCAATAAATTCCATGAGGGTGTAATTTTCTTCCAGCATAAACGTGTTTATAACTATCCCTTCACTGGTACAACGTTTCACTTCTCGTAAGGTTTGGTCCAGAGTTCGATCACTGGGTGGGTAGCTAAAATAGGCCTGGGCTCCCTCCATATGGCAAGTTGGCTCGCCGTCCGTCACCATAAGTATCTGTTTGTTACCGGCATTCTCTCTGGCAAGCAATTGACGAGCCAATATGAGTCCGTGATGCATATTGGTCCCAGCAACCCAATGATTCCAAGTTGACTCCGCTATATCTTCCCCTTGTATCACCATCCCGTAATCAGAAAACCCAACAACAAAAAACTTGTCGCGAGGAAATTTAGTTTTAATGAGCCAATACAGTGCTAAGGCCACTTTTTTTGCCGAAGTATATGTTCCGTACATACCCATTGACCGACTTTGATCAATCATCAGCACCGTGGCTGACCTGGTCAAATGCTCGTGTTCGTTAATTTCAAGATCTTCGTAAGACATTTTCAAAGGGATTGACGTACCCTGCCGTTTGACCGTATTGAATAGTGACTTCTGCAAATTTATATTGAATGAACTGTCAGGCTCGTAGGGAAGTGTCTCACCGGTTAAATCCCCCCAGTCACCACTGACGTAGGCTTCGTGATCGCCAAGCCTATCTTTCTTCATTCGGTCAAAGACTTCTTTCATCGCTTTCTGGGCTATCTGCCTTACAGCTGAAGGGCCAAGAGAGAATCGGTCACGATCGGAATTGAGATAACCAGCCTCTTCAAGTGCCTGAACCATCCGCCGAACCTCTTCCAGTTCGAATCTAGCTTCTTCCCCTAAAAGATTTTCCACTTCGTCCAAATCAAGATCTGCCACCCTCCCACTTCTCATCACCTCTCTGATTGTGGCATCCAGCTCATTAATTCTCCTCATTTCGTCGACTAATTCCAATCCCTTTTCTAACGAAATGTCTGAAGAACCTGAAAATTTATAAGCATCAATCAAACCATCAAAGGGTGAAATTTCCTGGATATAGCCACCAAGTTCCGTTAGTGAAGACGATATTTCAGGATCAATAGGCAGCTTGAGTATTTCTGATAACTCATCTTTCATCTGATCCGAAAGACTGGCCGAAATCGAATGCATAGCAATAAAGTTATTTCGTAAATTTTCGATAAGATCATCAAGTTTAGATGGTCTCTGCGGACTTCCTTTCACACCAAAAAGATCATCGAATTTATCTATGAACTCATCAAATTTCTCATCTTCACCGGCCAGACGATCTCTGAGCATACGGTTAATCTCGTGCAGCGCATTTCGAATGTGTTCCACATTATCTTTCGATAGGTTTCCTAGACCATTTTTAGTATGTTGAAAAAAACTCCTAATTAACTGTTCACTTAAAGTTTCGATCAACTTCTCGAACTTATCACGAGCAGCGGAGTCCATAAATTCATACCGAGATAGCTGCGTTACGGACTCTGAAATACTTTCCGGAAGATTTTCAAGTTTTTTGCGGCTCTCAGTAACTCTTTTTTCAAGAAGATCCATCGCAAAGCCTAGTGAACTCCTCTCTGATTCACTAGAATTGTTGAGGTACTCAGAAGCCTCGGCGAGCCGGCGATCGATTCCGTCTAGTTCCGTATTGACTATGTCTTGCAACTGCTCACCGATTTCACGAAGTGGTGATTCTAAATCGAAGTATTCCTGATTGAGTCTCCTAAGTTCTTCAAGGCGCCGCCGAAGATCTTTGAGTCCCCCTACAGGCCTAATACCGGTCGAATGACCCCTTTCTCCATCCACATGGGGATCAGGCCTATCGGAATGAAACCCTTCGGCGTAGAGATTGCGCAAAGCTTCGTTTACGTCACCAGCTTCCAGTATCTCCTCAGAAAGCCGATCAAACGCTGTGTCTAACTTTTCAAAGGGACTTTGGGTTCCATCCCATTGCGAATAAGTATATCTAGTACCCATAACGGAAATAGTACATCAACAGGACCAACAAATTTGAAATTACGCAACGGGTTTTGTCATGCTAGAATCGGCAGTCAGTGTAGTTAATAAATAGTACTGAAAAATTATTCGCTGGAGTTAATCAAATGAAAATAACTAACATGAGAGTAGAGTGTTATCGCTGGCCAAAGAGAGTACCTCAAAGTAATGGCAAGCACACCTACACTCATGACGGACGGAATTTCGTCTTTATTGACACGGATGAAGGAATTACAGGGGTGGGTCAGATTGGTGGGACACATTCATCAGACGAGATAGTTAAGTCAATTTTTGACTACTACAAGGATTTCGTAATTGGACAAGACCCCTTCGACAATGAGCGTATATGGGACGAACTCTGGGAGCCAAAGATAACCGGAAGGCGTGGCCTTTCAACCCGTGTTATAAGCGGTATTGATATAGCCCTTTGGGACATAAAAGGTAAAGCTGCAAATAAGCCCGTGTATAAACTACTTGGAGGCTACACAGAAAAAGTACCTGTATATATAGCAGGAGGGTATTACGAGGAAGGGAAAGGATTACCTGAGCTGCAGAATGAAATGACTACTAGTGTTGAAATGGGCGCGGACGCCGTAAAAATGAAAATAGGTGCCGTCCCGATTAACGAAGATGTGGAGAGGGTAAAAGCAGTTCGAGAGGCAGTGGGGCCAGACGTGAAACTGCTGGTAGACGCGAACTGCGCCTATCGTTATTACGAAGCAATTGAAATAGCTCGTAAAATGGAACCATATGACATATTTTGGTTCGAGGAGCCTATTCCCCCAGACGATTACAAAGGCCACGTTCTAATTAGCCAGGCAACGTCTATACCTATTGCAACCGGGGAGAACGAATATACAAAGTACGGATTCAGGGACCTAATAGAAAGCAGGGCAGCTGCAATCCTTCAACCAGACGCACTCATCATGGGTGGGGTTACAGAATTCATGAAAGTCGCAGCACAGGCCCAAGCACATAATCTCCCAATCGCACCTCACGGAAGACAGGAAGTACACATTCACCTCCTCTGCGCAATACCAAACGGATTAATCCTTGAGTACTACAGAGGAGAAACGGATCCTATATTCGACAAGGTTTTCAGCTACACACTCCAGGTGGAAAACGGATTTGTAAGCCCGCCCGACTTGCCAGGATTTGGCATGGAACCCAATCTAGAATTCCTGGAGCAGTATCGCGTGTCCTAGGAGTTTGCGATAGATCTATTCCAGAAGTTATCACTCATAGATGGGTACCTTTTCAAGATATCTAGCAGAACTATGGGTCGATAAATCTTCCCACTTCAAAATTGAATATGTCTGGCTTTTCGAAATAGACAGAGTGGCCGCAATCAGGGATGACAATAACCCGGGATCCTTCAATATGGTGTGATGCTATTTGAAGCACATGAGGAGGAGTGATTTCGTCTTCTTCGCCTACTATGAACTGAACAGGCATGGTTAGTTTTTTAAGTTCAGTACCCTTAGGTCCACCGTAAAGTATCCCTCCACTCATATCCCTGGGGGGATTAGACCTTTGAATTTGAAGATATAGGTTCGCCATATCCGGATTTCGTTCACGAAAACCCTCTGAGAGCGCCCGGAATCCAATCCCTCTCGTATCTGGATGAGAATCTCTCCAGTCAGTGAGAGCGGCTTCAACATCCTCCTCTCCCATAGCGCCAGTCGTATCAGCAAAAGTTATGCTCAAAACCTTTTCTGGCTGATTGACTGCAAATCCTAAAGCTGTCCTGCCCCCCATGGACTGAGCCACCAGGTGAAATCTCTCGATTTCCAATGCCTCTGTGAGTGCCCCTAAATCATCAGAAAATGCCTCCATGCCAGGACCATTATCTAAGTCATGCGAATGACCAAATCCTCTGTGTGAGAAAACAACACAATCGTATTTACGGGAAAAATAAGGTATCTGTTGAAACCATGAGAGCAAATTGCCTCCGGCTCCATGAGCAAATACTATCGACTTTGCCTTGCTGCTGTCAGGCCCATATCGCTGATATTCAATTTCTATCCCATTGACGGCGACTTTTGACATTTCTGCACCTATCTTTTGTAAGGCATCTTGGCGTCCGGGTTCTCATTGGCATATTGAGCCTGTTGTACCCCAAAATTCTCCTGCAACTGGATTGTAAGACCTCCATCAACCGGAAGAGCATGGCCAGTTATGAAAGATGCGTCATCCGAGCTGAGAAAAACAGCAGCGTTGCCGATATCTTCTGGAACCCCAGTCCGTCTTACAGGGTATTGGTCTTCAAAAAATTTTAACCCCTCTGGATTATCTTTCCATGTGCTCTCAAATATGCGTTCAGTAACGATATGTCCCGGACAAATAGCGTTAACTCTTATCCCCAACTCCCCGTAATCGACTGCCATTTGACGTGTCATAGCTATAACAGCAGCCTTGCCAGTTTCATAGGTAAGCGCCTTGCGAGCCATGAGTAACCCATGTACAGAGGAGATATTAACAATTGATCCTCCACCCCCTTCTGCAAGAACCGGTATCGCATACTTACTCCCTGCATACACAGAAGTCACCAATGAATGTATGTCACTTTCCCATTTTTCTTCAGATACCTCTAAAGCTCCACCCTGCTGCCCGTCTGCAGCGTTATAAGCATTGTTAACCAATATGTCGATTCTCCCCCATAAAACCTGGGCCTCATTTACCATCAATTTCAAATCATCGTAGGAATTTACATCTATCCTTATCGCGGAGGCAGTGCCACCGATATCTACTACTGCATCTACCGTCTTATTTGCCGTCTTCAGATCAATGTCAGCTACGAGTACCTTTGCTCCAGCCAAGGCCATTTTCCTAGATATTCCACCCCCAACTCCTTGGGCACCACCTGTGACTATGGCCACCTTACCTGTTAAATCTGACATCTGAATTCCTCGCTACCGGCTAATTAAGATCTTGGGATAGTTTAATGGGGCACCTTTTGGGTTGCCAATTTTACTGAGATCATAGCGACTGATGTGCCACCTCCCTAGGTTTGAACTCAATAAATCATCTCTCTCGGTTCCGCAAAAAGCTATATTGGTGGGGCCTGCCATGAGGGTTCCTTCATAATCATCCACCAGTATTTCAAGCCCTTCATCTTCTTTATAACGCCATATTCGATCAGGGCGATAACAAGATATGTAAAGGCTGCCTCCATCATCAAAAGCAAGACCATCAGGCACACTTCGAGGCACCGACGTGACTATTTCCCTAGATCCTGGTGTGCCGTCGTCATTTATTAAGATTCGCTCTATTCGTGGCTGATCGAGACTAGCCGCCACATAAAGATACTTACCGTCAGGCGACAGGCATAAACCGTTTGGAAACGTCTTAGGATATTCGGACCACACGTCTGAATGGCCCCCCGGTCTAATGCGGAAAACCCTTCCGTTCGATTCTCCCCATATCCCAGCGTCTGAAACATACAAGTTTCCATCAGCGTCAAAAACCGGATAATTAGGCGCCACCATTTTCTCGCCGTAATCCCCGTCGGAATACAAGGAGACAGCTCCGCCAGAAGTAATCCTGTAGACCCCACTACCAACACAAGCGTATAAGTTATGGTCGGAATCCTGGCATATTCCACCCACGAAACCCGGAGTTGTAGCAAAGTGTTCAAACGTCCCAGCAGCTATATCAATCCGATATATCTGCCCTCCTTCACCACCCGCATAGGCAAATCCATCACAGCCCCAGGCAATACATTCAGGATGATCCAGTCCCTGTCCAAAACTACCAACACAGTAGGATACACATTGGTGAACATCTAGAAGGGGTTGACCAGGTTGCATCATATGGGCACCTCCAAACATCTAACTAATAAAGGTGAAATGCTCACCACACATCAAGCGATACGGACCCAAGATTATCCATTTCAACGACAGCGATGGTACCTGCCTCAATAAAGGTTGGAGGTATCATGCTACCTGTAATTACAACATCCCCCTTGCGAAGTGACTTGCCACGAGATGCGACCGCATTAGCTATCCATATCATTGGTTCAACGGGATGTCCATTAACATCCTCTCCTCTGGCTGTTCCAACTGATTGCCCGTTTAACTTGAGTTCACATACAGCCCCGGGAACATCGAGGTCGCGCCAGCCTTCAACCGTATCGCCCATTACAACTCCTGCACCGCTGATATTGGTAGCTATAGACTGAGGAATACTGGCATCTCCTAAGAATGGTCTGCCGTCTATAACCTCAAAGGCGAGCGCGATATGTGCTACTGACTCGTAAACAGTCTCTCTTGTAAAAGGCGCCTCACCTTGAAGTAAATCCTTTCCAAGTGTTACAGCAACCTCGCATTCAACACCAATGTTCACATAATCCGAGGCTTGTACTTTACAGGGAGAATTAAAGACACCGTCCGAAAGTATTCTTCCATAAACAGGCTCTTTAGCACCAAGTCTCTCCTGCATTACCTTTGTGGTGTAGGCGATCTTGTAACCCGCATAGCCTCCCGAATCCGCTGCCTTGAGATCCATATAGATATCCTGTACGGAATACGCTTCTTCTATGTCGACTGGAGCATCGGGTCCCACCATCAGAGAAAATTGCTCTCTAGACGTGAATTCTTTATAAAGGGAGTGACCTGCTCTTTCTATCCTACTCTCAGACATTATTCCTCCTATCTGTTAAATCAGGGAAACGCAAAAAAATAATTCAGATAATTTACTAATCACTGAACGGAGCATCCCTCCAGGCAAGTGCAGCTTTTAGTCCCTGCTCATTTGATATTCTATTAAACTCCCTGACAATCTCTGATTGATGTGCAACAGCGTCAGTTTCGGCCGCGATTGTCTGCATCATGTTTCTACCCATAAGGTCGAGCGCCTTATTCACAATGCTTTTATTTGCAGCAAGCATGTCCCACGGGATTTTCGCCATCTTGTTTGCTAAATCATCTACAGCAGCATCCAGACTCTCAGCAGGCACCGATTGCATCACCAAGCCCATCTCTTCTGCTTCCTTGCCAGATACCGTCTCGCCTGTGAGCATAAACCACTTCGCCCTTTGGGGGCCCACCATGTATGTCCACATATGTGTAGGAGGTGTGCCCATTGAACGAACTGGCGGAAAACCAATATTGGCGTCATCAGCCGCTATGACAATGTCGCAGTGAAGAGCTAAATCAGTTCCACCTGCTATAACGTGACCATGTATCCCGGCAATCACCGGCTTACTAAGATCAAAGACAGAGGTCATCAGGCGGGCAGTTTTTCTCAACCTATGCATGTCCTGCCTGATATGCCCCCTCCTCTCGGCAGATGCTGTTCTCTCTTCCTCCGTCTGTGGAGGTGTTACGTCGTACCCAGCACAAAAAGCCCTACCGGCACCCCTTAAAGTTATAACTCTGACACTCAGATCATCGTCGGCCTCCTGAAGACAGTCATATAATTCCCTCTGTAATGGCTGACTTAGGGCGTTCAATTTCTCGGGTCTGTTGAGTAGCACCTTGGCGACACCATTGTCAGAAACTTCATATTTAATGAATTCGTAACTCATCTTTTGCTCCTTAAGCGGCATGATTACTTCAAATGCAAATATTAGTAGAAAAGCCGCGAAATAGTATCATGTGGCCTTACGTTTCCATTGATACTGTCAAAGGTTATTAGAATTACGTAATGTGTCGCTTGAATGATGGCGAGCACACCGATTGGAATACTTTTGAAAAATCTTTTAAACCTAATCTACACGTGGCACCCTAGGCCTCCGTTTTTCTACGGATGGCTGGTGTTGGGAGTTGCGGCCGTGGGGGCTTTTATAGCAGCCAGCGTTTCCCAAACTGTCCTCGCGGGAGTTCAGGACCTGATTGCCCACGATATGGAATGGGATAGAAAAACCATTGCTCTAGCCGCCACTCTCGGCACCTGGACCTCAGGTATGACGATGCCATTCATAGGTAGACTAGTCGACAGATTCGGACCCAGGTGGATGATGTTAAGTGCGGCCATATTAGTAGGGTTGGGACTCATATACATGTCAGAATCTCAGACGGTCTGGCAGTTTTTCTTTTCTTACATAATTGTCCGTTCAATAGCCGGACCCAACCTACAAAACCTTATTCCTAGGACGATAGCAGTAAATTTCTTCAATAAGCGAAGAAATCTTGCGATGGGGATCACTTCTCTAAATCGTATTACAAGTGAATCTGTAAACATTCAGATAATAACTGCACTCTCCACAGCATTTTCCTGGCGATCGGCTTATAGAATTCTTGGATTAACTGCGATTCCTCTGTCACTACCAATATTCTTAATGGTTAGACATAAACCGGAAAACGTTGGTCAACTACCAGACGGGGCTTCAGTAAGGGAAAGCGAAGAACTTTCGTCAAGTAACCGCGATAAATCTTCCAACGAACGTAAATGGTCTCTACGAGAAATCATATCTCTACCGTCGTTCTGGTTCATACTCACCGCAGAATTCGTAGCGGTGGCTTCAACCTCCATGGTCGTATTTCAATTGGTGCCATTCCTTGTAGACGGAGGCATGACACAAGTCACAGCCGCGGGAGCACTTACATTAGGAAACTTTTTAGGAGGCATGACTGTGCCGTTATGGGGCTGGCTTACCGATCGGTTCACGATAAAAAAAATAGCTATTCTTATTGTTTTATCAGCAATTTTGCCAACTCTTATTTTCACGATGGTGACGCCGCTCGATCTAGGCTTTCCGCTCGTTGTAGTGTGGACCACCATCACAGGGGCCGTAAATGTCCTGGGCAGCATGATGTTAGGGACAGTTTTTAACAGAGGATCTTTCGGAACAGTAACCGGAATAACAGGTCCCAGTAGGACGGCCGCAATGGGCCTAGGACCAACCGCTGGAGCTTTGGTAGCAAGCTGGAGAGGCAGCTATAATCCCATCTTTGTTACTGCAATTGTCGGCTATATTCTTGTAATAATCCTTTATACCAGCGTCAAGACTGAAAACTCTCCGCTATAAAGCCTCTCATTTTAGCTTTGACAAGTTCAGCCAACTTGGTTGGCTGCTTATCAAAAGAATGAGTCGCGCCAGGATAAACATTTAAGGTGGACGGGTTTCCAGAAGCAAACCAACGGGAATGCATGAACAATGAATCATCTAGCAAAGGATCCAATGTGCCTACCGTAAACAAAGCGGGAGCAAGGTCGTACAAGGAAGCGAATAGAGGTGACACATCCGGGTCTCTGCGCATCTTAGGCTCAGGGACATACTGCTCCGAATACCATTCCATGATCGGAGTATTTAAAATGAGATAGCGGTCCCCCCAGAGACGGCTGCTTGGAGTGGAAGACAGATCAAACCACCCATAGACTAGATTCGCTGCAGCAAAGCCAGAGTATCCGTGTCGATCTCTCATTCGAATCATAGTTGAAGCAGCTAGATGGCCACCGGCGGATTCTCCACCTATCGCAATTCGGTCTGTGCCGAACTCTTTCGGAGCATTTTCTATAACCCACTCAGCAACTGCTTCACAATCGTCTTGCGCAGCCGGATATGGATTTTCTGGAGCCAATCGATAGTCAACACTAATAACGACGGCATTGGCATCTTCCATAATCTCAAGCAATTGTTCATCCTGATGATGTGCTCGGCCTGTGACAAACCCTCCCCCATGAATATGTAAATACACGCCATCTATTTGCGTCGTAGGAATAAAAGCTCTTACTGGAACCGCTCCATTATCTGTAGGTATGTCGCGCATAATAGCTTTATCAGAAAGGACTGGTTTCGGCCTTGTAGGAGTTCCATTTTCACGTTCCTCTCTAGCGTCAACAGGGCCCATTTCCGTTATCTGTACCTGATTACTGAGATCCTCTTCAAGCTGAGCAACAAATTCTCTAAGTTCTGCTCGGACTTCTGAAGTAAAAAAAGACGTTTCTTCTTGCATTACCTATTCCCTAATGTGTCCATCGCCTAAAACTATCCATTTATAAGAAGTTAATTCCTTTAGTCCCATTGGCCCGCGAGCGTGCATTTTATTGGTACTTATCGCAACTTCTGCACCTAACCCAAACTGCGCACCGTCGTTAAACCTCGTTGAAGCATTGACCATTACCGCACTCGAATCAACCTCGTTTAAAAATCTGGTTGCAGAAGAAGTATCTTCAGTCACGATCGCTTCTGAATGGCCAGTCCCGTGGTTCAATATATGGTCGAGGGCAGCTTCCAAAGAGTCGACAATTTTCACGCCGGCAGTAAGAGAGAGGTGTTCAGTATCCCAATCCTCTTCAACAGCGGGAGTGATTTTTACATCCTCTCGGCTCCCCAAAATTGACATTGACCGGGTATCACAGCGCATTTCCACCCCTGCCTCAGCAAAAGCATTGGCAATTTTGGGCAAATATTCTGGAGCCGCAGAAACATGGACCAACATTGTATCTAGGGCGTTACAAACAGATGGTCTTTGAACTTTCGCATTGAAAACTATATCCACTGCCATATCCAGAGAAGCTGACTCATCTACATATGTATGGCACACTCCAACTCCCCCTGTTATAGACGGCATCGAAGCTTCTTTCGCAACTCGAGCCACCAAGTCTGCTCCTCCCCTGGGAATCATAAGATCAATAAACTCATCCATTTTTAGCATTTCAGACACAAATTTTCTGTCCGTGCTACCTACAATTTGAACAGCATCTTTTGATATTCCTGCGTCCAAAATGGCAGCCCTGATCACATCCGCCAAAACAGTGTTGGAATGAAAAGCTTCGCTCCCTCCCCGAAGTATCACAGCATTACCAGACTTCAAACACAATGCAGATATATCTACAGTTACATTGGGTCTGCTTTCATAAATCACGCCTATCACACCCAGGGGAACCCTTCTTCGACTGATTTCAAGCCCATTGGGCATCGTATTCATCTCAATGGTTTCCCCGACCGGGTCCGGCAACCCTACAACGCTCAAAACGTCACGCGCAATTGCATCAATCCGTTCATAATTCAATAAAAGGCGATCCAACACAGCTTCAGAAAGTCCTTTTTCTCTACCCTTCTCTATATCACGAGAATTCTCCAAGGTAATTTCCGGTCTTGACGACGATAGCCCATCTGCTATGTTGCTAATAGCTTTATTCCTAACATCCCCTGATAGGGAAGCCAAACTTCGTGCGGAAGACGTGGCCGCCTTCCCTATTTTCCTCAATTCCCCAGAGTCCATTCCTAATCCTGTATCAATCGTTCAGAAGTACTAAATTGTCCTTGTGGATTACTTCATCTCCGTAGTGGTAACCAAGGATCTCCTCAATTCTACTCGACCTGACTCCACACAGTTTTTTTACATCCTCTGCTCCGTAGTTGGATATACCTGCGGCAATGATAAATCCATTAGAGTCTTGAACCGAAACGATATCCCCCCTGACGAATGTCCCTCGGCTCCCAACTATTCCGGCCGGAAGCAGGCTCGTGTTACCACTTGTCATAGCGTTAACGGCACCCTCATCCACTTCAATGGCATTTTTTGCGCCAGTAGCATCTCTCAAACCGCTCAACATCCAACGTTTGCGACTCTCTAGCTTACTCACTGTGGCTTTGAATAGAGTTCCCAGACTCTCCCCTGCCACAAGGCGAGTGATCGCGTCTCCATCTAACCCACTGGCTATCACAACATCAACCCCAGAAGCTGTCGCCAAGCGGGCAGCCTCAATCTTGGTGACCATACCACCCCTACCCATTTTGTCAGCAGAAGGACCCGCTAAAGAACTTATGCTGTCATCCAATCTGTGAACAACGGGAATAATTTCTGCATCCTCATGAAGGTTGGGATCCCTGGTGTACATGCCTCCTACAGTTCCAAGAATTATTAGCAGGTCAGCGTCAACCAAATTGGCGATTAAAGCAGACAAATTATCATTGTCCCCGAAAACCTCCCCTTCTAACTCATCCACCGCCACAACGTCATTTTCATTGACTACAGGAATGACTCCATTATCCATAAGAGCAGAAAGCGTATTTCTTAGATTAAGATATCCCAGTCTATCGTTTACATCTCTGCGCGACAGAAGCGCCTGCGCAGATACCAAACCATGAGAAGCAAATTCCTCCTCGTACACGTGGATCAATCTACCTTGGCCAACTGCGGCCAGTACCTGTCTGCCAGGTAAATCGCCAGTACCACGCTGGCCGCTAAATCCCCTTAGAACACCCCTTCCGGCTGCAACCGCACCTGAAGAAACCAATATGATTTGCATCCCGCTAATACTGAGAGTAGCAATCTGTGATACGACGTTTCCAACCATATCCAGATCGAGTTCATCTGTCCCTCCTGTTAGAAGGCTTGTGCCCACCTTAACTACGATGCGCCTATGGTTCCCCTTGACAGTATTAGACATGGAACGATCTTTGGAAATTCTCTTTAAATACCAACTCAATAACCCATACTTGCCCAATAATTCAGATTATAAATGGGTGGTCTGACCAACATAAAAATTATCTCAGCGGACACATATCAAGCTAAGATTTTCTTAAGACCATGTTAGATGTACAAAGGACCTGTGGCTTAATATCCCCACTTGCTAAACCATCAAAGCTTTTGATTCGGAGAACAACTACCACCGAGGATCTGTATCAGCCGAATCATTATTCGTTATCCGAGTCTGATTCTGTCCGTTGACATCCATCGTAAAAATATCAGGATCACCATCAAGTTCCGAAACAAATGCAATAGTTCTTCCATCTGGAGACCATACTGGCGAATAATCAGCTTTTTCATTGAACGTAAGACGGGATTGTTTATTTCCGCTGCTTTCCATCACGTATATCTCCTTGTTCCCATCTCTTTCGGAGACAAAAAGGAGTTGTTTGCTGTCGGGAGACCATGAGATATCTGATTCCGCCTCATCAGTCTCTGAGAGGCGCAAAACCTCCTTGCGAGAGTCCTTGGTATTTGGGCACAATTCGTCTTCAGCGTCTCTTTCCATAACATATATATCAGGATTACCTTCTCTCTCAGAAATGAATGCTAAACGTTTGGAGTCAGGAGACCACACCGCATCGTAGTCCTTGCCACAAGTCATTTGTCTCTGGTTGACCCCATCGGGATTTCTAACATGTATCCCCAACCTAGACCCAGTTTCAGAGGAAAACACTACTGATTCACCGTCGGGAGACCAGTCTCCAACACCCGTTACTTCTATATCTGACAATCTAGCCGGCAACGATTCAGTTATTTCAGTAATAAAAACCCTGGCACCTTTGTTCCCAATGTCTCCGGCAAACGCTATACGTTTACTGTCGTTGCTCCATACAGGCGTAAAGAAACTCCCTGAACCTCGTGATACTGTGTAGCGCTCTGGTGCACTTCCTGACCCCAGGTTCAAAACGTCTATCGAAGAACTTTCTTCATCACCAACGCGAAAAGCTATCCACTGCCTGTCTGGAGAGAGAATAGCATCAAACTCATCCTCTCCTGTTTCCGTGATATTTATCTCTTCTCCTGAACCAATCACTGTCTGATATATTTCCGTGTTTCCATCCCGATCAGATGTGAAATATAGGCCACCACCACTTTGCTGACAGGCGGCCATAACCAGGAGTGAAACAGCGAGCATAAAAATCACGGTCACTTTCTTCATAGGCGCATATTACCCATAAAGCTTGGAAGAAGGCTACGGTTTCGAGGTACTTCTACATACCAAAAAGGAATTTGCCAACGTTATAAGTTCCAAATCCGTATGGGAATATTTAAAGCCCAATTGCATAAGAAGCTCTTCTTGGATCAGCACTTGCCGAAAGCACACCACTATCAGGATTCCGAATGGCAACTGCCGCACCCATACCACAGGTAGCAGCGTTAACAATATCGTGACCTTTCTTGGCTAAACCCTCTGATACGCCTTCGGAAAAACCGTCTTCCATCGACAATTGATTAGGCAAATAGGTGTGTGGATAAAACGAGTTAGGTGCACTGAGGCTGGAAAATCTCGGAGCCTCCACCGCCTCCTGCGGGTTCATGCCCCAAAGTAGCGTATTAAGAACGAGTTGAAGATTAGCCTGAGCCTGGGCATCCCCGCCAGGGCATCCAATAGTTGCTATAGGGACACCGTCCTTGGTAATCATATAGTTGATGATAGTGGTGCGAGGGCGCTTTCCAGGTTTTACCACGTTAGGGTGACCTTCGGTGAAATTAAGCATCTCACTTCTAGTACTTATGGCAAATCCTAATTCAGGGAAAAATACAGACTTGTTGAAAGCGCCTCCACTCGGGGTGGAACAAGCGATATTGCCCTGCCCATCCATAACAGTTATGTGGGTAGTTCCGCTTTCGTGCTGGAGATCCATCGGACCGCCTGAAGAGTATGAAGGTTGTGGAGAAACCTCACCCTGAACTGCTGAATATTCCCACGGATTACCATGACTAGGCATTCCGGGATAGGCTTTCATATGATCGATTTCCCTCGCTCTTTCAGCCGCATACCGCTTTGATAGAAGGCCCTCCACAGGGACAGAAGCAAAGTCAGGATCCCCATAAAAAGCTTCGCGGTCCGCCAGTGCAAGTTTCAAAGCTTCGGTAACTGTGTGTACGTATTCCACGCTATTATGGCCCATGGATTTAAGGTCGAAAGACTCCAATATATTAAGAGCCTGTTGTAAAACTGGGCCCTGGGTCCAAGTCGAGTGTCCATGAACGCCATAACCCATGTAGGTGGTGCCTATAGGTTCCGAATATTTCGGCTCATAATTTTCTAAATCCGACTTATCTAAAATCCCATCGACTCTCCGTGAGGCATCAGATATAGAAGAGGCAATATCTCCACTGTAAAAACAATCTTTGGCAGCACTGATACCATCAAGCCTTTTGAGGCCTGCTTTGTCGGCTGCCTCAGACATCATGCGAAATGTGCGGGCTAAAGACTTCTGAACAAGCAAGGTTCCTGGGTCGGGTATATCACCATCGTCAAAAAAAATCTCCAACCCCCCCGGTGGGAAAAGTTTAAACTGGCTCACAGCGTCACCAGCATCTAGGCGTCCAGTCATATATTCATAGTTAGGGATTCCATTTTCTGCATATTCAATGGACACTGACAAAACTTCTTGGACACTTTTGGTCCCATACTTTTCTAACATAGAGAAACAAGCGGCTGCCACCCCCGGAACAGTAAAGGAAAGCGGCGCGTCCGCACCCGGGCCCGTCGGTATCGAATCATGCCCCCGCGACTTAAAAAATTCAGGGGTTGCCTTTAAGGATGCAGGACCTTGTCCACTCAAAGACAGGAAGTCTCCAGTTCCTGCGTCGTGAAACATAAACGTGGCCTCTGCGCCTAGAGAATAGGATGCTACTGGCTCCACTACTGCAGCGGCGAAAGTAGCTGAAACTAGCGCATCAAAAGCATTCCCACCTGACATCAACATCCTCATACCAGCCATTGAAGTCAAGTAATGTCCACTCGAGATAATTCCGTTGGTGGCATATATCACAGGCCTCCCGGTGGGTGGCCTACTAATATCTCCCTGCTCAAGAATAAATCCTACATCTCGCCCCTGAGTTGTTCCATCACCTGCCATATCGCTCTCCTATCCACTTAATATGCCTTTAGATTGAATCTTTTTTCCAATACTTATCAAGATTATCCGTCGGGTCCCAACCTAGGATACGCCGGGATTTTTCATTCTGAAATTGCCCGTGAGGCAAATCACAAAATATGTTAAATAACTCACACTTGGAAGGTAACTGGGTCTCTGGGATCTCCAACGCAAGTGGAAAAGCACGGGCAGCATCTTCCCAGGTTACTGAGAACGGTACAAACTGGTGAGAATCTACCCTGGATTCTGGAAGCATGTTATCGGCAGGCTCCCTGAAGTTGTAAAAAAGTAATGTAATTACATGTAAGTCGTGATTTTCAGAGTAGACCCTACAGATTTCCTGACCCAAAGACTTGGTGTGTGCATACAAACCCGTTCCAGACTGCGAAGGTATTTCTGTGCTTATATTGAACTCGAAATCTTCATAGTTGGGACCCGCAATCGTAAAGTGAGGCCCTGTGTTTACTACCCGGGATATACCATGCTGCACAGCAGCTTTCATCATGTTGTAACAACCTCGTGCGTTAACATCGAAAGCAATTTGTCGGTCAGGCCTGAGAACCGAAAGATTAACGATTGCATCAACACCTTCAGCTGCAGATATAACTCCTTCTAAATCGGAGACATCAAGCTGACTATATTCGTTACATCCATCATATTCATCATCTACATCAGTCAGAAGGAGATCATGGTCGTTTTGTAAAACCCTCTCAACGTAGGGTCCCAACATTCCATTAGACCCTAGAATAAGAATTTTCATTCTTGGAAACCTCCGGGAATAAACCCCAGTTCTATTTCCGCCTTCCTCGTTGAAAATCTTGATGGTTTCGACGGATTACCCGACTGCAAGTGAAAAACGTTCCATTTACTGGCAGGTGCCCATGAACCTGCTTCCAAGTCTACTTCAATTGCCCTGATAACCCCGTTCAAAGCGTCAGAACCATATAGAACAGAATCGGAATCTGATTCACCGTCCCAGTCCAAATCCCCTAATCGGAGTACACGAACATCTATGCCTCGTTCCCGTCCATATTCTCTACATACAAACTCGGCTAGGTGAAAACAAAGTCCATCAATTTCCGTCGTTGGGAGGGGTCTCCATTTTTCATTGACCAAATAGTTTTCTGGATAGCTTTTCATAGATGAAAGAGATGATAGGAAAACAAACCTAGAAACTCCCCCTTGAACACATGTCCACAATAGGTTGTAAGTTTGACGCATTGCTTGGTCAAGGCGTTCAGATTCGTCTATTGACGGAGAATCCTGGAGGGAATGAACTACCGTGTCTACGTCTTTCACAAGTTCATTTTGGGCTTCTTCATGGCCAAAGGGACCCTCTGCCAACTCTACTTCATGGGCAAGGCTGAGAGCCTGAACAATCTCACGGGACAATCGTGAAGCAGGATTTGTCACCAAAATATTCATTTAATCGAAGTGCTCTTATCCACCATCAGCTGACAATCTATCTCCTGTAACAGTAAAAGTTCCCTCTACTTCCGCTGAGGCAATAGCGTTTGCTACAGAACTCTCAGGAGGATTAAGATCCTTTAAAACTGGTAGAACTTCTTCACCAAAGAGTTTAATAGACCCCATCAGGTTCTCATGCTTTATCCCACCCCAGTCCATCCAGAGACTGATATTAGTGATACCAATATCATTCGCCCGCTTGAATTTGTTGATCAGAGACTCAGGATCACCCAGATAGGTCCTGTCCAAAAAAATATCCTGAGCCATTTCACCCTCATATGGCTCAGCCTGAGTTTTCCCATTTACCACTCTCCTCTCTGTAAGAGCTTTCTGAGCACGAATCTGCCATCTGATATAGGGCAGTTGATTCAACGCCTCCTCCATCGTCGGAGCGCAATGAGTCATACATTGCAATGACATTTGAAGGTCTTCAACTGACTTACCTAAATCATTTCGTGCCCTAACATAGCTTCCAAATTGAGAGGCCACCCCCTCCATGCCCATCATGCTAGAAGTCAAAGGCGTAATATCTTTAGCTGCCGCAAGTTTCATCGAACCTTCTGAAGATCCCGCTAGCCATAGCGGGGGATGTGGTTTCTGATAAGGTTTCGGAAATACGGTTATCGGCTCTTCAACTTTTATGAATTCGCCTTGGTAGGTCCAATCTTCCTCCTCTGTCCAGGCTTTCATCATGACCTCAAGACCTTCCTGGAAACGAGGGCGTGATTCTTCAAGGCCAATACCAAATCCACCCATCTCATAAGGTTGGTATCCCCTACCAACCCCACAAAAAACTCTTCCCTTGGTGAAGTGGTCCAACACTGCCATTTCTTCGGCAGCTCTTATCGGTTGCCATTCGGGAACTATAATCGCAGCGGTACCTATCTTGATTCTATCCGTGCTTTCGGCAATCTTCAGAGCCTGGAGCAATGGAGCCGGTGAAAAGCCATAGTTAGAAAAATGATGCTCTGCTATCAGGACATAGTCATACCCAAGCTGCTCAGAAAGTTGTATCTGTTTTATGCCCTCATCAAAGCGACTAGAAAAATTTTTGACCGATGGGTTCGGCCACTCCATAAATAATCCAAACTTCAAGACTTTTCTCCTCCCTTGAATTCAAACGAGCGTTTGTCATTATAGTCATCCTCGTATCTAATGACAGGTGGGGCGCCCGGGTTACGCGATACTGAAAAAAGCAGAGCTCCTAATAACATTAGTACCACCCCGGCCCACCATGCTGGATCATAGGAACCAGTTATGTCTACAACATAGCCAGCTGCAGGTGCACCAATACCGCCGATTGCGAGGTTTATTGGTGTGACAATACCTCTGATTGTACCTACATTTTCTCTTCCGAAATAATCAGCCCAAATATAATTTTGGTTGAACATATTTGTTCCTATACCGAGCCCGAACAAAGCCATAGACCAGAACATCAGCCAGAAGTCATAAGCATATATGGACATAATGCTCGCCAGGGCTAACATGAGAAACGCTGATGTACCAATTAGCTTCGCAGATATCCTTCGAACCAACATACCAGCTAAAAAGCTACCCGCACCGGCGCATACCGCATCAAACGCGGTGGCTATTGCTACAAGCCCAGGATCAAGCCCTCTGTCCATAAAAGCCGGAATTCTGTGCAACGCCAGTGTAAGTATCCCCAAAGAAAGAATAGAAAAGGCAGCTGTAAGAGTCCACATTGAGACAGTTCTAAGTGCCTGACGGGTTGGCCACGACAACTCAGAATTTTCTAATTCCTCAGTTGGTGAGCCATTTTTAATCCTATGGCCACCATCCGGCAGCATACCAACGTCTTCTGGCTCACGCCTTATAAACAGCAAAGATAGGGGAACTATGATTCCCACACCAATTATCGCTAGGATTATCCAAGCCCCATGCCAAGTGTACTGTTCAATAAACAACTGGGTTAACGGAACAAATATGACCGCGCCCAAAGAAATTCCAGCGGAAGAATATGCAAGTGCTTTACCCCTGTTTCGGACAAACCATTTGGTAGGTGGAACAGATGTAGTAAGAGCCCCAGGACCACTCATACCTACTAGGCCCATTACAGCAAACACCAGTACCAAATGCCAGGGTTCTTTAATATAGGCTAGAGATACCATGCATACAGCTGAAATCAACGTGGCTACCGAAAGTATCCATCTTGCTCCGTACAAATCGAGCAATTTCCCGATCAATGGTCCTGTGAGGGCTCCTGAGGCGCTTCTTGCCGACATGGCCCAACCAAAAGAGGCCCGACCCATCCCCAATTCATCGCCCATTGGCTTAATGTATAAACCGAAGTTGAGGGACCCCATCCCCATGCTAACAGCGCTAGTGATGGCCATAACAGCCACAATAACCCAACCATAAAAAATCCGTCCATTACGGCTGGTAAGCCTTACGATTGCGTCCAGAAATCACCCCATCATGCAAGGAGTTTATTGTGAAGATTACAACTGCAGGTTAGGACCTACAAATAAA
>CEQF01138451.1_pt1 | contig 26178 bp, 26 predicted proteins | sample 530821 | NCBI WGS metagenome assembly CEQF01 (sample SAMEA2621003, study PRJEB7988) | marine metagenome | isolation source: saline water (ENVO:00002010), including
AGGTGGCTGGGATACTGATTGGGGACCAAAGGACAAAAAATATTTTGACTCCTATAGACCTGATCAATTAGCAAACTTTATCTACAGGGATTATCAATAAGTGAGAAAAAAGATTTATAGTTTATCCGATTCCTAGAAACCGATCGATCGAATGCTTAATTATAGAAGGTGAGGAATATGCCAATTGATCACGACCGAGAGTACTGGAAGCCTGGAATGCCCTGGGACAAGGCTCTTGAAGATATCGAGTATGTTAAGGAACTTGCCAGCGAAATGGGAGGTTCGGATCGAATCGAACGCCAACACAGTGGGGGCCGATATACGGTCAGGGAAAGGATAGAAAAGATTCTAGACTCTGGTAGTTTTCTTGAAGCTGGACCAATGGTGGGAGCCGCCGAATTTGACGATGATGGCAATCTGAAAGAATTTACTCCCGGAGCCTACGTCATGGGGCTTGGAGAAATAGATGGCCGTCCAGTTGCAATTGGAGGTGATGATTTCACGATTTCGGGTGGTAGTCCCCACAATGTCAGGAAAAATTCTCGCCAATTCACACAACCACTGGCGATGCAATATGGCATTCCATATGTGCAGCTGGTTGAGGGTGTTGGGCATAGTGCGAAAGCGGATGAGGCGGCAGGTCATATGGGACTTCCGGATGGATCACAGTGGCATGAAGGAGTGGAACTTTTAAAAAAAGTTCCTGTTGCTGCTGGAATAATGGGTTCGGTTGCAGGGGCTCCGGCAGCTTACGCTTTAATGTCTCACTTTACGGTTATGGTAAAGGAGCAATCCCAAATATTCCCCTCTGGACCTCCTGTGGTTAGACGTGCGATTGGGGAAACTCTTGATAAAGAAGAACTTGGCGGATACAGGATGCATGTTCATGACAGTGGTCAGGTTGATAATGTTGCCGATACTGAAGAAGAGGCTTTTGAACAGATTAAAAAGTTTATATCCTACCTACCCAATACCACATCCGATGTCGCAGACCGCGTGGAAACTGGTGATTCTCCAGATAGGAGACCTGAAGAATTACTAAGCATTATTCCACCTAATCGAAAGCGTTCATATGACCCTCGTAAACTTATAAGTTTGGTTGTCGACAATGGTGATTTTTTTGAGATGAGGAGACATTGGGCAGGGGCTGTTATCACGGGATTTGCAAGACTGGATGGGTACAGCGTTGGTATCGTAGGTAGCGACCCAAGATTTCTCGCAGGTGCTATGGACGGCTGGGCGGCTGAAAAATATACTCACTTTCTCGATCTCTGCGATGCCTTCAATTTGCCGGTTGTGGTATTTCTGGACATGCCCGGGTTTATGTTGGGATCCCATGCGGAGAGAAAGGCCACTATGAGGAGGGGAGTGAGAGCGCTCATTGCTAGCGCAGAGGCCGAAATTCCCAAAGTAGAATTCAATGTAAGAAAGGCGTATGGAGTTGCTGCTGACGCAATACATAGTCTCGGACATCCCAATGGATTAAATCTTCGTTATGGCTGGCCCGCGGGAGAATGGGGTGGGATACCAATAGAAGGGGGTGTTGCTGCCGCTTACAGAAGGGAAATTGAATCTGCGGAAGATCCGGAAGCACACAGGGAGATGATTGAGAATAGGTTACTAAGACTCAGATCCCCTTTTAGAGCTGCCTACAAAGGCGACGTGGTTGATCTAATAGACCCGAGAGATACTAGGCGGTTAGCATGTAAGTTTGTGAAGTTGGCCCAACCTATGCTGGCCAAACTTTCACAGAGGCCTAAGAGGGCTGTTAGGCCATAATGGGGAAGATTCCTAAAGGAAACAGTCATCAACTTCCTCTTGAAGGGACAAGAGTTCTAGAGGTATCCGAGGGTGTTGCCGGTCCGTACTGTGGTAGGTATCTAGCATCGCTGGGTGCTGAAGTTGTTAAGATTGAGCGTCCTCCACTTGGCGACTGGACCAGAGAAGTGGGCCCATTTATTGAGGGTCTGCCTCCCGGGGATAATAGCGCTCTTAACTTATACAACAATCAAGGAAAGAAGTCCGTCCTGTTGGAATGGACATCCAACAACGGGTTTGAGAACCTCCAATCTTTAGTGCCGGGGTTCGATATTCTTATAGAAGATTGGGATTTAAATCTTAGGGATGATATTGGTGTCGAGCGTAGTAGATTCGTTGATTCCAATCCAGGACTTATAGAGATTTCAGTGACTCCGTTTGGGCTTTCTGGTCCGTATGCAAGATGGAAGTCAAGTCCACTTGTCCAGCTGGCTCTGGGCGGATATATGTATCTCACAGGTGAAAGGGGTAAGGAACCTCTGATGCTTCCTGGGAGACAGCCTGATTATTTGACCGGTTTGAATGCTAGTGCTGCGGTCCACATAGCGCTATGGGAGAGGGAAAGGAGCGGGTCTGGGCAATTCCTCGAGATGTCTATGTTGGAGACCCTTGCAACATTGCATCAGTTTACAATGGAAATGACTACCTTTGAGGGAGTTCTTCGGATGAGAAACGGGAATCAGTGGCAGAAGGAGAGCTCTTTTGCATCGTACGGAATAACTACTTTGCCTTGTAGTGACGGGTACATCTGTTTTGGTATTTCTACAGAAGATCAATGGGAGCGTCTATGCGCAATGATAGGTAGGGAAGATCTAATAGATGACCCAAATTACGATACCAGAATAAAAAGAGCTGATAACTCGGAATATCTTGACGAACTTCTTACTGAATGGATTTCGAATCGCACCCGGCGTGAAATCTTTGTGGAAACTTCAGAAATTTGGGGACTGCCAACTGCACCAATTCTCGATATGTCTGAAGTAGTAAAAGACGAGCAGTTCATCTACAGAAATATTTTCCACGACCAAGTGCTTGGTAAAGGGCAGACTGTCACATTCCCTAAATATCCATATATTGCTTCGGAGATGAAGCCTAGGATAGGAATGGCACCGCGTCTTGGTGAACATACTGAAGATGTGTTGAGGACTAAGTGAATATGGTTCAGGGCCTTGTTTCCTCAGGAAGCCTATCGAATATTCGTGTTCTTGACCTAACTCGAGTTTGGGCTGGTCCTTTGGCGACTAGAGTGATGGGTGACTTTGGTGCTGACATAATCAAGATAAGTGATCCTAGAGTACAACTTCTGAGTTCCAACGGTCTAAACCACAAACTTAACCGCAACAAAAGAAATATTGGGATCAGGCTGGATATAGAGGAAGGAAGAGAAATATTGCTTGGACTTGTAAGAAAGTCTGACGTAATAGTTGAGAACTTCCGGCCCCGAGTGATGAGAAATTTGAAGATAGATTATGAAGTTCTCAAAACTGTTAAACCAGATATTATTTTTGTGTCGATGCCTGGTTTTGGAGCGAATGGGCCTTATTCTGAGTACCCTGCGTTTGGAACGACAGCTGAGGCAGTAGCTGGTATTCCCTCCCTTATAGGCTACGGAGACGGAGTGCCAATATCTACCGGTATAGCTTATGGTGATCCTGTCTCGGGTCTGAATGCCATAACTTTAATAATGGCTGCTCTCCGAATGAGGAATAAGACAGGACACGGACAATTTATAGACATCGCATTGTCAGCAAGTCCACTGTGCAATATTGGCGAGTATGTTGCAGCATATTCGAGCTCAGAAAACATCACCAGTCCCTCCGGCAACAGGTCTATAGAATATTCTCCGCAAGGTGCTTTTCGATGCAGGGGAAGAGATCAATGGATTGGTATCAGTGTCTTTAATGACGACGAGTGGATGAACTTGAAAGACTTAGTTAGTGATCCCGATCTCAATAACATAGAAACGTTTAGCTTGGAACAAAGACAAGATAATGAGGAGATCATAGAAGGAGCAATAGCAAAATGGACGTCTAGGCTTGACGTATTTGAAGCCGTTTCTCTTCTTCAGGAAAATGGCGTCAGGGCTGGTACGGTCAGCAGTGGCGCTCAACTCTTGGAGGATCCTCACCTAAACGATCGGGATTTCTTTTTTGATCTTGAAGAGAAAGAATATGGGTGGAAAAGATATGATGGGAATTCCATTCCCGGGAATAGGATTCCCAAGTCTCAATGGAGTCCAACCAACAATGTTGGTGTTAATAGCAAAGAAATACTAACCGATTTATTAGGGTATACAGAATCTTTTTGCGAAGCCCTGGCCTCAAAGGAAGCGGTTTATTTTGAGGAGTGAACGTTGAAAGAAAGGAGTCTTAAGAATGGCAGTCCATGAAGTAAAATCCCCGATGACCGGTCGGGTTGTAGAGGTACTAGTTTCGGTTGGTGATCACGTAGTAGAGGCAGATCTCCTAGTGGTTGTTGAATCGATGAAGATGGAGAATGAGGTTTTCTCTGAAGTTGCAGGGACTGTATCCGAAGTACGGGTAGAAGAGGACCAAAACGTGAGCGAGGAGGAAGTTATCTTTGTTATATCTGACTGAGTTTGAAATAGCATATTTCGTAGCTAAATTAAACGATATGTGAAAGAGGTATCTTAGTGAAAGTTGCGTACATATTAAATACCCCGAATGCGGCAAATTATAAGGTTGGATCCATGATTCTTCCACAACTTGAGGCCGGAACCCATGGTGTTGACGTATTGGGGATATTTTTCTTTGATGATAATTGTTTCATGTTGCGGGAAGGAGATCCTAAGGGAGAAAGGCTAGCTGCCATCGCTAAAGAAAAAGGAATGCTGCTAATGATGTGTGATCAATGCGCAATTCAAAGAGGCTTGGCGACTGGTGAAACAGGGGAGGCTGAGGTTAATGGAGTGGCCGAAGGGGTGTCGGTGGGATGTTTCCCGGATCTTTATGCCGCTCTTGCTCCTAATCCTCCTGACCAGGTGATATCTCTGTAGAAAACGTCCATATTAATCAGCTACACCAAAGTACATATAATGATGTATATGGCGTCTCTTCCCTTACATAAAATCCGCATTTTGCATACGTCAGATACACATCTTGGTGACCCTTATGGGCACCCGATATCTGAAATAGCTTTTGCATCAACTGTTAGAGCCGCTGATGTCTTCAATGCGGACTACATGCTAATTGCGGGGGATGTTTTTGATAATGCTCGGATTGAAGATTCGGTAATCAGTAATTTTTTTGATCAGCTTGCTAAATTAGATATCCCTGTGATTATTCTTCCTGGAAACCATGATTTGATGGATGAACATTCCTTGTACAAGCGGGATTTGTTTTTAAACGCACCCTCTAATCTCTATGTATTTAGTAGAAATGAAGGTGAGTTATTCTCATTCCCTGAAATAGATTTTTGGGGCAAAGCTATGGTTGAGCATAGTCCTGAGTTCAAACCTCTTAATGGAATGGCACAGGCTTCTAGGAGCAAGTGGCTAGTAGGAATGGCCCACGGTCACTTCGAAGAAAAGGGTGTTGGAAGTGGACGATCATCTTTGATATTTCCTTCCGACATAGCCTCTCTTAGTTGCCACTATCTTGCTCTTGGCCATTGGGATGTCTACACGGATGTGTCGCAAGGAGATGTCCCCGCCTTCTATTCTGGAGCTCCCGCAGGTATATTCAGGTCTAATTTCTCTGCTATAACTGTTGACTTGGATCCAGAAAATGGTGTTACTCACCGCTTGAGGAAATTTGATTGATGCCGATGTGACTACGATGCCTCTGTCGTATAACCTTCCAGTAAGTAAATAGGCACAATGAGGAGATTGTAGTGCACAAAATTGAAGACATGTGGATAACCCCTGGTCCTAGACCTAATGGGCTTCAAGCCTCTGAAGAAGGGCTTTGGGTAATAGATGCAGGTAATAATCATGTATATCTTCTGGACTATGAAACGGGACAGCCCCATGTGGACGTTGAAACGGAAACCTATAAATCCAGTGGGATCACAGCGATTCGAGAAGAATTGTGGGTTTCATCAACTCATAACTCGCGAATATATAGACTGGAGAAAGACGGAAGCACTATAGAATATTTTGATCCCCCAGGTCTAAATGATGTGGATCCACGGGATTCGGGACCCGACTATATAAGACCTCACGGGTTGGAATGGATGAATAACAGCACGGTTTGGGTTTCTGTGAAGCCTGCTCTTCGGAATTATCTATTCGATATATCTACGAGACGCATTATTAAGTCTATACCCACTCCGGGAGTTGCTCCCCATGGATTAGCTTGGGATGGAGAGGGATTATGGTGTGCCGATAGAGCTAGCGGCACTATTCATAAACTTGAACCTGATTCCGGAGTTGTGTTGGATGAAATCAAGGTGCAGGAGCCGGAATTGCATGGACTGACGATTCACGAAAACTATCTGTGGTTTTGTTGCGATCCGAGCAGGCGCGTCTGTAGGATTCAGTTGGATTGATCTGAACCCGAATTAATCAAGGAGAAAAATCCATGACTTATTCCGTAAACCATGTACATATTAGGGCGAAAGATCCAGATGAATCGGCTAAGTGGTATGAGGAATTCTTTGATGCCAAAATACTGTCATCGCGGGAAGTAATGCCGGGAACTATTACTGTTAGTATGGACGCTGGTGGACCAGTGAGACTAAATATTTCTTCACAACCTGAGGGCTCCTCTGATAACACCGTACCTGCAGAACTAAATCGGCTAGGGCTCGAGCATTTTGGGTTCGATACCACTGATATCGAATCTGATATACGGAAATTTGAGAGCGCTGGAGTGAGAATTGTTTTGCCTATTACGGAAATTTCCGGCGGGACAAAACTTGCCTACATAGAGGGACCGGACAAGGTTCTGATAGAACTGGTTCAATCTGTTCATTAGGAGTATATGTCATGGCTTTGAATGGAAGACTCGAAGGTAAAGTGGCTGTCGTTACCGGAGCTAGCAACGGTATGGGAGCGGCAGAATCTAAGCTTTTAGCTTCTGAAGGTGCCCATGTTGTCGCCTGCGACATACAGGCTGAGTCTGGAGAGGAAGTAGTAAGCGAAATACTGTCGGAGGGAGGAAGCGCTGAATACGCGCATTGTGATGTTACATCTGAAATAGAATGGAAATCTGTCATTGAGAGTACTGTTTCCAAGTACGGGGGCTTGCACGTGCTGGTAAATAACGCTGGGATCAGCAGTACTTCTGTTGAAGATAATCTGGCAACAGATGCCTGGGAAAACATTATGAATATTAACGCAACGGGCGTTTTTCTGGGCACCAAGACTGCTGCAGAAGTAATGAAAGAACAGGGAGGTGGATCCATCGTGAACATTTCCTCAATAATGGGATTTGTAGGGGGTGAGTATGGACATCCTGCATATCATGCTTCCAAAGGTGCGGTTAGAATTTTTTCAAAGGCAATGGCTGTTAAATATGGACCTCATGGAGTGAGGGTGAACACAGTGCACCCAGGTTTCATGCCACCAATGACTTCATCAAATCATCCTTCGTCGGGATCCAGAGACCACTATGTTGCCCAAACCCCTCTACGTAGAACCGGAAAGACAATTGAGGTGGCCTATGGAGTACTTTTTCTGGCGTCTGATGAAGCATCATTTGTTACTGGTACGGAGCTAGTTATCGACGGGGGGTATATTGCCCAGTAGTAGGTGATGATTATGAGCAGTAATGGGATAGGAAGACTCACGGGGAAGGTAGCTATAGTCACTGGGGCAGGCTCTCGCGGTGAGGTAGTAGGTAATGGCCAGGCCACCGCTTTATTGTTTGCACGAGAAGGCTGCAAAGTTTTATTGGTTGATTCTGAAGAAGAAAATTTATCTAGAACCCTTAAGAAGATTTCAGAACAAGGTGGAGAGGCTTCATTTTACGTGGGGGATGTATCAAAGGAATCAGATTGTCAGAAGATGGTGGAGTTGGCGGTAAATGCCTACGGGCATCTCAATATACTTCACAACAATGTCGGTGTAGGTGGGTCAGGGACTGTCGTAGAGGTTGAAGTTGGGCAGTGGGATCACGTAATGGATGTGAATGTAAAGTCGATGATGCTTACCAGCAAATATGCGATTCCTAAAATCGCCTCATGTGGAGGCGGTGCTGTGATTAATATCTCGTCAATATCTGCTATTAGGCCTAGAGGGCTTACCCCATATACGGTTTCAAAGGGTGCTGTTATAGCGTTAACAAAGGCTATGGCGGTTGATCATGCTGCTGACAAGGTGAGAGTTAACTGTATATTACCTGGACCTATATTTTCTTCGATGACCTCAGCCAAAATGACTGAGGAAGTTAGGGAATTGCGTCGAAAATCTTCCCCTATGGGTATAGAAGGTTCCCCTATGGACATAGCCAATGCAGCTTTATATTTAGCAGGTGATGAGTCCCGATGGGTGACTGGAATTTCATTAATCGTTGACGGAGGTGTTTCATTGATGAGTCCTCAAAGGTAGGTGTGCAGCAATCGAATAAATAGTTAACTCTGGAGGAAGATGAAATGAGATTGGAAAATAAAGTTTCGATTATCACTGGTGGTGCTAGTGGTATGGGGGCTGCCGAGGCAGCATTGTTTGCTTCTGAGGGCTCTAATGTTGTTGTGGCGGATATGAGAATAGAGGACGGAATGGAGGTCGTCGATGAGATCAGATCTGCTGGCGGTATTGCTACCTTCATGGAGCTTGATGTAACTGATGAAGAAAGATGGGAAGTAGTGGTGGCTGACGTTTTAAACCAGTTTGGCACTATAGACGTTTTGATAAATAATGCCGGAATAAGCGGTTCCTACCAACCAGATATTATGAGTTTAGAAGCATACGACCGACTCATGAATGTTAATTCGCGCGGTGTTTTTTTAGGAATGCGAAGTGTACTCCCTGCTATGTGCCAGAGTGGGTCGGGATCAATAGTAAATATATCGTCCATATCTGGCATTGTTGGACAGAGTTATGTTCATATGGGATACAACGCTTCTAAAGGGGCGGTAAGGATAATGACGAAGTCGGCAGCGGTGCAGTATGCAGAAAAAGGGATAAGAGTCAATTCTGTTCACCCCGGAATAATGCCGCCAATGGTTACCTCAGTTGGCACTGCTGATCCTGAAACAAGGAAAATAATGCTAGAAGATGTTCCTATGAACAGGGTAGGCCTTGTTGGAGAAGTTGCCAATGCGGTTTTATTTCTCGCCTCTGAAGAGGCCTCGTATATAACCGGAGCTGAATTACCTGTTGATGGGGGCCTTACTGCTCGGTAATCGGCAAAGTTTTATCGCTAACGCAAGTAACAAGAGAGGTGCAGCATGGCTTTTTATCGATTATTTACAGGTGCCGATGGGCAATCTCATATGGAGGAATATAAACCCCCACAGGAGATGCCGGCTACTGGAGTGGTGTTTAGGAAGCACGAGCCAGGAAATTTTATTGATTGGCATACTGCTCCCCGCAAACAGTTTCTGGTGACTCTTGAAGGTGAGGTTGAGATAGGATTGGGAGATGGAACTCTTTACAGGTTAGGTCCTGGAGATATGATGCTTGCCGAAGATTTGGATGGCCAAGGACATACTACGAGAGCAGTTGGTGAGATTCCGAGGATCTCGATAGCCATACCTGTTGAATGAAAATATTATAGATAGTTGTCTGGAGGCAAAAAATCTTGGATAAGCAATCGATGGTTACCAGTGCTGACAGTCTTTTCGTTGCTAGGAAAAGACATATTCCTACGCTTGCAATTACTTCTTCTATAAATGATTTAACTGTGGATGGAGCATATGGTATTCAACAGGAACTTTTAAAAAAATTAACAATCGAAGGTGACGTGATTGTGGGAGGTAAAATTGGGCTTAGCTCAAAGGCTAATCAGGAAAAATTTGGAATAAATGAACCAATTTTTGGGCATTTATTAGCCTCCATGATGATTCCGGAGGGAGAACCTATATCTATTGACAGCATGTTTCGTCCTATAGTCGAACCAGAGATATCCTTTTTGTTATCCAAGGATTTGAAGGGGCCAGGAGTTACTGTGGGTAACGTTTTGGCGGCTACCGCAGGAGTCATGCCCGCATTCGAGATAGCTGATAGCAGATATGAAACTCCCATATCTAGAATTGAAGACAATATCGCCGATAATTCTGGCGCAGCAATAGTAATACTTGGTGGAAAACTTACCAAGATAGATAACTTAGATTTACGGCTAGTAGGGATGGTTCTTGAAGAGAATGGAGAAGTTATTTCAACAGGTGCCGGAGCAGCAGTTCTTGGCAATCCTGCGCAGGCAGTTGCTAATCTTGCTAACAGGTGGGCGGACTTCGATATTGGGCTTAAAGCTGGCGATATAGTTATATCAGGCACCCCCGTTGCAGCTGTTCCCGCGGAGACCGGAGATTCATTCAGCGCAATTTTTGACAGACTGGGTGCCGTGTCCGTGAGTTTTTCATGATCACCTTTAGTTCTTAGAATAGGAAATAAGATTTTGAGTAAGACATCTGAACACATTTATACGATGCATATTGAAGATGGTGCTCCATCTCATCCTGGAGGTAGCAATAATTATTTTGTTGGTGACCCTCAAAAAAAAATGGTCATCATTGACACTGGGGATTACGAACGTAATTGGACGAAATCGATTATCGATTACTATATCCAGCTTGGAAAACCTTCCATAGAGGCTATTTTAATCACTCATGGGCATGGGGACCACACCGGGGGACTAGATAGAATTCAAGATTTAGTGGGGTGTCCCGTTCGCTGCCATCCCGATCTTGCGGGCAAACTCTCAAGAATACTTGGGGACGAAAGCATGGTGGTTCCTTTAGAAGATAGAGAAAAGATACATCTAGATAATTCCGTTGATTTGGAGGTCATATTTACTCCAGGCCACGAAGTTGATCACGTTTGCTACTACCTGGCATCTGACAGGGCTATGTTTACAGGTGATGCCGTTTTGGGTGCAAGCTCGACGTCAGTTAGAGATCTCACGTCGTATATGAAGTCGTTGGAATTAATTACGGCTTATGAGCATGACACGGTTTGTCCGGCGCATGGGCCCGTTGTGCCGCCACCAAAGGGTAAAGGCCTCGTTCGATGGCAGCTCGACCATAGAATAAGTAGGGAAAAACAAGTTCTTGAGTCCCTTGAAAACGGTGAAATGTCAATTAGCGATATAAGGTCGTTGATCTATCCGTCTGACCTAGACGAGAGGTTAATTCCAACTGCGGAAAGTAACGTTGAGCGCCATCTAGATAAACTGGTTGGTGAGAGTATGGTACGGAGGAAGGACTCGGTTTTTACTATTATCCAGTAACACCTGGTTGGCTTTGACCCAGAATTTCATGTTGTTTCGTTTATAGTACTGAGTAAATGGGATGCCAGTTGTTCAAGAGCCCTTGCTTCGATGGGAGGATTCGATATTCCGCTTCTTACATCCCTGAAGTACCTCTCCAGTGGTTTGTCTTTGTCCAATCCAACTGCCCCAACTATTCTCATAGCGAGATCGGTAATAGATATTGCTGCCTCTATGGTTTGCACTTTTATGATTGATATCTCGGGCAATAAGTCTTCTCTGTCATCTGGGTAGTCTTCCCAATCTTCACAGCAAGATAAAAGGCTTCTTCTAGCCCTTAACAGTTGAGATTCCATTCTTGCTATCTGTTCCCTTATATGAGGAATATCAGAAATTGTGCCTGCTGCCCCTGTTGGTCTACGGTTCAACGCGAATTTGATTGCATAGAGTCGGGCTGAGTGGGCTATCCCCAAATTTGCTCCGCTTAATAACATGGGAAACCATGCGGCCCCATCTGGAGAAGTGCTGTTTTGTTTTTTGGAATTTGAACGAGATATAAAATCTTTTTCAGAAACTTTTACATTGTCAAATATTATGTCGTGAGATCCCGTTGCTCTCATGGACATTGAGTTCCAGGTTTCCTCAATACTTACACCGGAAGAATCCATTTCCACAACTATTTTGGCAACATCTCCACTTCCATCCTCAACGGCTGCTAGTGTCATGGCATAGGTTAGAACTGGAGATAATGTTGACCAGGTTTTTCGTCCATTAAGAACCCATTCATCGCCATTTGATTTTATCAGTGAGGTGGAGGGACGACCTCCTCCCCGAGGACTCCCAAGTTCTGGTTCAGAAGCTATGTTGTTGGTTATCGCTCCTGACCGGACTACATCGTTAAAAATCTTGGATCTGATTTTTTCGGGCCACTGATCTGATTCTGATTCTGTTCCTACAACCTGATGGTGCATTCCGACGGCGACAGCTGTTGAGCCACAAGCCTTTCCAATCTCATATTGAGAAAGTACCATGTCAGTGATTCCGTGCCCAAGACCTCCGTATTTCTCTGGGACGCATGCTTTAAGGTATCCCTTTTGCCTTATTAGACTGAAGTGTTCCACAGGAAATGTTGCGCTGAAGTCATGATGGTGGGAAGTTGGGCCAATTTCTTTTGCTATAGATTTTGCACTTTCAACGATTTTTTTTTGTTTTTCACTGTTTGGCCACATATGTATTTCCTAGGGTTTTTCAGACTAGGTCGATATTCTATCTGACAAACCAGCACTTTACTTGTAGAGTGGTTACCTATAAAAATGTGGGACAAACAACTAAAAACAAATTAGAGATCTGTTTGTATAGATCTTTGTTTTATGACCGAATGAGAGGTGAGACAGAATGAATCTTCCTGAAAGAATGACTTTTGGCATATTTTTGGGGCCATTTCATAGAGTCGGAGAAAATCCGACTTTAGCTTTTCACAGAGATATGGAGCTTATAGAGTGGCTCGATGAGCTCGGATATGACGAAGCTTGGATAGGAGAACACCATAGTGCTGGGTGGGAAATTATTTCATCACCTGAACTGTTCATTGCAGCGGCTGCGGAGAGAACAAAGCATATCAAGCTGGGGACTGGGGTAGTTAGCCTTCCTTACCATCATCCCTTTATGGTGGCCAATCGAATGGTTCAACTGGATCATATGACAAGGGGTCGCATAATGTTTGGTGTTGGACCTGGAGCATTACCTACGGACGCATATATGATGGGTATTGATCCAACCACTCAACGTAGGAAAATGGAGGAATCACTTGCAATTATCCTTCGCCTGTTCACTGAAGATGAGCCGATAACATACAAAGGAGAATGGTTTGAACTTAATGAGGCCTTGCTCCAGATTAAACCTTACCAGCGGCCGTATATGCCTATTGCGGTGGCATCTATCCAATCTCCCTCTGGTGTTGTTCTCGCAGGTAAATATGGCGCGTCAGTTTTGACAATAACTGTTCCACGCGACCCGTCTGCTGGGCGCGCTGATTACAGTAAACTTTGGGATATTGCGGAGGAAACGGCCAAGGAGAATTCAAAAGTAGTGAGGCGCGAAGAATGGAGATTAACTGTTCCTGTTCACGTAGCTGAAACTACGCAACAGGCTAGGGACGATGTACGAGTAGGAGCATGTCAGTTTCTTAGGGAATATTCTGAAGGAACCAATGGTCGAGATCCTGTGTTCAACGGTGCAGATGAAGATCTTGTAGATTGGATGGCTGACCATGGTTACTGGATTGTTGGGAGCCCCGACGACTGCATAGAAGGTATTAATCAGCTTGCTAGAGAAAGTGGCGGTTTCGGAGGTTTTCTTGTTCAGACAGTTGACTGGGCACCGCGGGAAACTATGTTAAAGAGCTATGAACTTATCGCCAGGTATGTTATGCCGCAGTTTCAGGGATCGGTTAGGTCAATAGAGGCTTCAAACCAGTGGGCGAAGGATAGAATCGAGCCCCTCTTGGCCGGAAGAGTAAAAGGCTTGGAGACAGCTAAGAATGATTATGCTGAGTCTAGGGATGAATAATGGCTTCTCAAATTTTTGATCTGTCTGGAAAAGTATCGGTAGTTTCCGGAGCTGCTCAAGGAATGGGGAGAGCAATGTCTGTTGCTTTAGCTGAGTCTGGGTCTGATGTGGCTATCATCGATTTAAATGGAGCGGGACTCTCTGATACCGCTTCCTATATCAAGTCGATCGGTAGAAATGTGGAGATGTTTACTGAGGACGTTTCAGACGTGGAGGCGATTCCAGGAATTTTTTTGGACGTGATGGAAAGATACGGAAGGGTGGATTTTTTAGGAAATGTTGCTGGCGGGAAAACGGTTATGGGGTCCTCAGAGGATTTCAAGGTGGAGGATTTTGAAAGATCATTAAAAAGTCTGGTAATTGGACGTTTTTTGATGTGTCGTGAGGCCGGGAGAATTATGCTGAAACAGGGGAAGGGCTCAATAGTAAATATTGGTTCAATTGGAGGCATATCATCCCTGGGTAGAGGTCAGATTGCCTATCAGACTGCTATGGGGGCGGTCGTTCAAATGACCAGAAGCTTAGCCACAGAGTGGGCAAGTCGTGGAGTTAGGGTGAATGCGATCCTTCCTGCTCAGGTGCTAAACCCGGGGCTCCAGGACCGGATTGAAAAAACTCCGGATGTGCTTAAAACTTTTCTTAGTGGGATTCCTGCAGGGAGAATAGGAAATCCTGATGACATTAAGGGATTGTCAGTTTTTCTAGCCTCAGATTCAGCTTCTTGGATCACAGGAGCATTGATACCTATGGATGGGGGCAATACAGCACTTAATGCGGGAGGTTCTTATCCTGGGTCTCCCCAGACTTCCGGGTAAGAGTACGATATAAGACAACTATAAATTTTTCGAGGATATAACGATGATCACAAAATTCGATAGCCTTTTTGCCGGCCACGTAGATATGGATAACGTTGGATATGCTGGAGTCGCTGTTAACGATAGAGTTTTTGGTAACGACAGTTTGTCTGGTGTTTTCGACAAAACCTCAAAAATAGCCAAAACCATGGATGAGAGTGGATTTAACACGTTTTGGATGGCTGAGCATCACTTTCAACCTGAAGGGTATGAATGTCTCCCAAATGTATTGATGCTTGCAGTGCATTTAGCGCATTTAACTTCCAACATAAAACTTGGGTGCGGATTTAATATTGCTCCCATGTGGCATCCTCTCAGGCTGGCGGAAGACTATGCTACTGCAGATATACTCACAGGAGGTAGGACGGTTTTCGGGGTTGGTAGGGGATATCACACCAGGGAGGTGGAGTCCTTTGGGTCCCCTTTACTTGACCAGCCAGCCAACAGGAATCTGTTTGAAGAGCAGGTCGACATCATATTTAAGGCGTTTCACAATGAGAGTTTTTCCCATAAAGGGGAAAATTATGTCATACCTCCAGAAGTTGAATACAGAGGGTATGATTTAGAAGAGATAACTCTAGTTCCACGTCCAGTCAACACGCCTGTTGAGTGCTGGCAACCAATCCAGAGTGCTACTCCAAGAGGGATGGATTTTATGGCCAAGCATGGCATAAGTGGAATTATTGGAGGAGGGAGCTCTGAAGGTGGTGCAATGGTGAATGCTATGAATGCATTTAGGGACGCGTATCAGCGTGCAGGGACGGAGTTGGAACTTGGCGAAAAGCTTTCGATAGGATTTCACTATCATATAGCTGATACTAAAGAAAAGGCTATGGAAGAGGTGGCAGGATATTATGAAGAAAACCTTAAGATGTTCGGTCCATTAAGGTTGGTGAGAGCCCTTTCAGATGAACAGATTGAAATTATGTCAGATCCATCACGTGCCCCTACAGCCGATTTGCCGAGAATAGAGGATGCAGTGGCAGCCGGCGGTGTCTTAGCAGGTCCTCCTGATCTAATAATTCAGCAGCTCAAAGAACTTGAAAAGCTTTATCCCGGACTAGACAGAGTTAGTGTTAGCCATCCTATGGGCACGCCAGAAACAGTTATTACGGAGCAGCTTCAACAATTTTCAGAAGAGGTTATGCCCGCTTTCAAGTAGATCAATGTTTTATGGTCGGGCCATTTGAAGAAATTTCTCGATGGAATTTATGTGTTCGTCGGGGAACTTCAACCCGCTGTTCATTGTGTTAACGGATAGATGAGTTGCTCCCAAATTTCGCCATCCATCAATTTCATTTTGAACATCTGAGTCGGAAAGATCCTTCAATGTGACCCAGCTTTCTATCCCTATATCGCCTATGTCACGACCTTCTTCTCTCAGATATCCGGTTAGTTTTTCGATCATTAGCTGCCGAGATTCGTCAGGTTTTCCCACTGGCATCCATCCATCCCCGAGTCGAGCAACCCTTTTCAGCACGATATCGGCAGTTCCACCAAACCATATTGGTATCGAGCCTTCGGGTGGAAGTGGGTTTATTCCTGCATCAGTCACTTTATGGGATTTGCCTTCATATGTGATTAACTCGTTCTGCCAGAGGGACCTCATCAGGTCTATTTGTTCCTCAGATCTCTTACCCCTTGTGGAAAAATCTTGATCTAGGGCTTCATATTCCACGGGGTTCCATCCGATTCCGATCCCCATTCTAAGTCTTCCTCCAGATAGAAGGGATACTGTGGCGGCCTGCTTAGCAGCAAGAACGGTTTGTCTCTGCGGAAGAATTATTATTCCTGTAACCAATTCTATTTTTTCAGTTGTGGCGGCTATGTGACCAAACAATACCAAAGGTTCGTAGAACGAGTCGGTGTGGCGGTATGCCCCCGACCAACCTGGCCTGCTTTCAGCGTTAGCTCCTATCACGTGGTCAAATGCCAATATATGATCGAATCCTAACGATTCTACGGCTTGTGAATATGCCTTTATTGCTCCTGGATCGGTTCCGGACTCTGTCTGTGGGAAAACAGCTCCTATACGCATTTTAAATTCCTTTAATTTGTCTTTTGTTCAGGTACCAGTTAGGACAGTGCATTTGTATAAATCGTTTTTTCCGATGCTGATGATTTATATACAGATAAGGCCACCTCCAAAACCTTGGTCGAGAAGTTTATATCCATATCGGGGTTCTTTTCATCAATTATTGAGTCAACGAAGCTTGCAGCTGCTCCTTTGAAACCGTGGATCCAGTCTGATGGTATGTCGTAAGTAGTGGTATGGTCTCCTTTTATCAAAATAACCGGCGCCATATCCAAAAACTCGCCCGTACATCTTGTTACCCAAATTGTTCCTTTTGGACCAACTATCTCAAAGAATTCATCAGCTGGGTAATATTTGGTTCTCATTGGCATATCTTTGGCGCTCGAATAGTCCATAGTGACCAGACAGTCTTTGTCCCTCACTTTCATCACGGCGGCACTGGGGGTATTGTCTATGTAGTCCTCGTTGTGAGTCACGATACTGGTTACTTTCTCGATATCTCCTACCCAAGATATAGCAGTTGCATATTTATGCCATCCGTCGTCGTAGAGCATGCCACCAGGATTAAGTTTAGGATTCCGACGCCAGAGATAAGTATCGGTTTCAACTGGTACTCTTACTTTATCCATCCCACCCCTTATTGTTCGTATTCTCACTAAAGAAGGTGATCCGATTTCTCCAGAGTCTATGAGTTGTTTAGCTTTGACTATCGGAGGGTAATACAGAAAGTTTTCAGTTACTCTGAATATCCGGTCACTTTTTTTAACCATTTTCCCAATTTCTGAGGCTTCCTTCATTGAAGTAGCGAGTGGTTTTTGACATGAGATGTGTTTCCCGGCCTTTAGTCCAGAGATAATTTGTTCCGCGTGTAAATATGTTGGCGTTAATAATTCAACTGCGTCTACATTCTTATTTGAAAGGATGTCATCATATTCAGTGAATATATCTGGGCTAATTCCCCATTCTTTAGCTTTTGATGTAGCTCTTTCAGGGATAGGATCACAGAGTGCGATAATTTCGCATTTACTGTGATCTAGGTAACCAGGTACGTTAAGGTTGGAGATGGCTCCACAACCTACAATAGCTAATTTGACCTTGTCCATGGTTTTTTCACCTTATGATTTTTAGCTAATTTATTGAGTTAGGGCTGAAGATCCCTTCGCTATTCATCATCATTTCCAGCCAACCTGACTTCAATGTTTCCAGCCCTTTCTTCTTGTAGAAGTAATGCTATCCGGGAGTCCTGTTCGGCCCAGCCTCTGTTAAGAGCAGCAGTTAGTTCATTATAGGCGTGGCTTGCAGCTTCCATCGGGACGTCATACTCTCTTCCAAGTTCCAAGGCTAAAGCCACATCTTTTCGGGCTAGTTTAAGTGCGAAATTAGGTGGATCAAACTTCCCCTTAAAATATGTTTCCGGTAGTGTAACGTTAAGTAAATTTCCTCTGCCTACACTTCCATTTCTAATACACTCGACCAGAGCCTCTGCTTCAACGCCGGCTTTTACACCAAGCGTAAGGCATTCTGACAGGATCATCTGCATTCCGTAACCGATTGAGTTGTGCATGAGTTTACATATACTGCCAGCACCTATATCTCCTGTATAAGTCACCTTGTCCCCAAAAGATTCAAGGAGCGGCAACAGTTGGTCGAAAGTATCTCTATCTCCTCCAACCATCACAGCTAGCAATCCTTTTTGTGCCCCCCTCACCCCTCCACTGATGGGTGCATCCATCACAGTGGCACCTTTGTTTCCAAAGGTGTCTGCAAGTCTACGTATCAACGTTGGAGAACTAGTGCTAAGATCCAACCAGACAGAACTTCCTGAAACGCCTTCGAGTAAGCCATTTTCTCCAGTAGCGACTGCTTCCACTTCCAGTGGCCCTGGAAGAGAGGTGAATATCACGTCACATTTTTCCGCTACCTCCCTCGGGCTATCAGCCCATTCAGCGCCGAATTCCAGTATCGGGATCGCTGCATTGCGGTCTAGGTCATGTACGATCATCTTGTACCCTGACTTAGCTATATTCATAGACATTCCACTTCCCATGTTTCCAAGACCTATAAATCCAACCACTGTGTCTGAACCCTTGCCCATTTAATGACTCCCGAATTAGTATTTGCCTAGTTTTCGTTTTGAGGATGCCGTTATCCAGGATTGGTGGCATCAAACCTTGGAGTCATGTTAGTTGCTTGGATGAAGCGTTACAAATATGTCTAATGGACCGGTGTAACAGTAAAAGGAGTTGTAAATGCAGGAAACCATTCGCGTCGGGAATGTAGATATTGTGGCCTTGCTTGATTTAATCCCACCAGCAAGGGCGACTGAGGACTTTTTCCCGGATGTGCCATCTAGCGCATGGGAACCCTATAAGGACGAGGTGTTAGAGAAAGGCAATTTACAGCTGTACTACGGTTGTTTCCTCGCAAGGAGTAATGGGAAAAACGTTCTTGTAGATACCGGGATTGGACCTGGACCGCATCCAAGCCGCGATAACAAAAAGGGCAATTTGATAAATGATCTCAAGAGAGTTGGGGTTGATCCGTCAGATGTGGATATTGTTGTGCATAGCCATTTGCATATTGATCACGTGGGTTGGAACCTGGATCTAACTACTGATCCCCCCAAACCATATTTTCCGAATGCAAGGTATCTCGTGCCAAGGGTAGATTGGGATCATTTTAGGAAGCCAGAGAATCTCGTTAATGCTCCCTGGGTATCTGAAAATGTGATACCTCTTCAGGGTCTTTCACTGATGGATCTTTTTGAGGACGGTGACTCGATAACAGACGAGATCACAGCCATGATAACCCCTGGGCACACTCCTGGGCATATGGTCTTTCTTTTGGACTCAGCTGGATCAAAAGGTGCCATCACAGGAGATGCCATCCACAGCAAGGTACAAATACAAGAGCCATCCTGGAGTGCTGGCGTAGACGTTGACAAGTCTGCTAGTGAGAGGAGTCGTTTGGAACTCATTCGAAGGGCGGTATCCGGTGACTTGATTATAGCGGCGGGACACTTTCATCCTGATGAACACTTCGGGAGAATTAAACAAGAGGGTGAGAAGGCTAAGTGGGTTGTCGCCTAAGTGAGTGAAAAAAATTGAAATTCAATTAAGATTTGATTTGGAGGAGAATTAAATGGGTAGACTGGATGGGAAAGTCGCAATTATCTCAGGTGGGTCAAAAGGTCAAGGAGCCGTAGAGACGAAGCTGTTTGTATCAGAAGGAGCAAAAGTTTTATTTGGAGATATTCTTGACGACGAGGGGCAACAGATTGAAAGTGAAATTGCTGAAACTGGAGGAGAAGCCACTTACTGTCATCTGGACGTTACAAGTGAATCGGACTGGGAATCAGTTGTTCGTTTGGCGGAAGAAAAATATGGGAGGTTGGATATACTAGTCAATAACGCCGGAGTGTCAATTAGACACGAGGGGATGGATTTAACAGGTGATGAGTGGGATGCTGTCATGAACATTAACGCTAAAGGGGTATTTCTTGGCACCAAGGCATGCATTCCTGCTATGCAGAGGTCTGGAGGGGGATCTATAGTAAACATTTCCTCTATTGCTGGTAACTATGGGAGACCATTGGCTGCTCCAGTTTACTCCGCTTCCAAGGGGGCAGTAAGGGTATTCACTAAATCTACGGCTGGAAGGTTTTCGGCCGATGGAATACGGGCTAATTCGATACACCCTGGCCCTATTGACACAGACATGATTCGAGCAGCGACAAACTCTGTGAGACCAGAGTCACGTGTGGGTGAAATACCTTTAGGCAGATTAGGAAAGCCTGAAGATGTGGCTTTTGGCGTTTTGTTTCTAGCCTCTGACGAGTCTTCGTTTATTACAGCGAGTGAGTTGACTATAGACGGGGGAGTGACAGGTATAAGACCCTAGCTATTTCTAAGAATTTCTGATTTTTAAAGGAGTAATTATGTTGAACAAAGCTAAACAAAAAATGTTGGAAGGGCGACCAGCTGTTGGGGCAGAAGTTAATCTTGGGTCTACCTTGTCAGTTGAAATAATTGCCCCGTTGGGTTTTGATTTTGTAATTGTAGATAACCAACATGGGAATTGGGCTGACCAAACTAGCATGCTGGCTTTCAGAAACATAGTCCTCGGCGGATCCGTTCCTATGGCAAGGGTTCGGAAGAACGACTTTGGCCTAATTGGCCGGTTATTGGACAACGGGTCACTGGGAGTTGTTGTTCCCATGGTTAATAACGCAGATGAGGCGAAGGAGGCTGTGTATGCAGCAAGGTATCCTCCTCTTGGAGGCAGATCGTCTGGCGCATTTGGAGTTGGTATACATGGTCCGGGATATGACGAATGGGCTGGTGAAGAAATATTTTTGGGAGTTCAGATAGAGACGGCGGAGGGAGCTCAAAACGCCAAAGAAATCATGTCCGTAGAGGGTATAGATGGTTGTTGGATTGGTCCAGGAGATTTATCTCGCTACAGTGGGATGGATTTAACAACGCAAGAAGGGAGGGATTTGCACCATAAAACCATTGAGGAGATAATTGCTGACTGCCAAGAGGCTGGAAAGATACCTGGGATTTGGACTGGCGACCCTGACGGTGCAAATCACTGGATTTCTCATGGATGTCTGTTTCTTACAGCTGGTGCCGACGGTGGGTGGGTTGAGAAAATGGCGAAACAAACACTAGCAGATTTGGACATATAAATTTCACCGGATTTATCTGACAGGCAGATGGTTCAGTGGCTGGCTGACTTGTGGGAAGGATGAATAGGCTTTTTGGCGAATAGAAAGGCTACGCTTCCTACGGCGCCCAAAATAGCCATTGATACAAATGCAGTTGTGTAGTCCTGATGTCGGTCGAAAAGTGTCCCAGCAAACACTGGGCCTATCATGGTCATTATCATCATTATAATGGCGGATATTCCCATGATTTTGCCAAATGACTTTCTTCCGAAATATTCGCCTCTCATGGCGGTTGTTATGGGGGCTCGTGCTCCAAACCCTGCTCCGTATATTATTGCAAAGAGTAGAGCTGTCCATACGGAACTGACAATAACAGCGAGGGCGACTCCAATTGCCTGAAGACATCCAAAACAAAACAGTGCATATCGTTTTGTTACCCTGTCTCCTATAACCCCGCCAAAAAGTTGGGATAAACCACCTATACCCATAGATATACCCCACACCAAAGCCGCGATTTCGAGTGTTAGACCCTGATTCTTAAAAGCTAATATCAGGTGTACCATCATGGTGGAGGTCATCATAGCTGAGGCTCCGTGACCAATTGATATGTACCAGAATGCTTTTTCTCTGATTGCTTCAGTAATTGTGAAATCCTGATTGTTAGTCACAATACTGGCTGATTCAGCGGCTATGTTTTCCTTGTTTTTTATACCGTCTGGAACTTCTCCTATCTCTTCAGGAGTGTTTCTAATGGTTTTCCAAATTAGTATTGGCACGAACAGGAATATTAGAGAAATCAATACGGCTGTGAGGCGCCACCCGAGTATTTCGGGAAGCATCAATAATGCTAATAGGGGAACAATAGCGAATGTTCCGACCGAAAATCCCACTCCTCCTATTGACATAGCTAGGCTTCTATTTCTATCGAACCAGTTGTTAATGATTACTGTCATTGGTATCCATGCCCCTAGGGTGGATCCCAGCATTATCACGAGATAGGCAAGATAAAATATTAGCGGGTCATTCCATCTGGAGTCTCCTGGTGTGAAAGGATTTGTTGCACTTAGTAATAGATACCCTATAACTCCGACAAAAGCTCCGGATATCGCTGTTTTTTTCCCCCCGAACCTGTCGATCAAGTAGCCCACAATTGGCGCGGCGATGCTTCCTTCTAGTTGTCCCAATGAAAATGCCCAGGATAATTGCCCTCTTGCCCATCCAAAATCACGTTCTAAAGAGTCAATCCAAAGCCCTGTTGCTCCAAATGTTGGGCCTGAGAGGATTGCATTTACAGCTAGAGCGGTAACTGCTATCCACCAACCGTAAAATATTTTGTTTGGGTGAGGTTTAGGAAACAAAGACGTCCGGCTTTCTTTAGAAAAAGAAGTTTGAGTAGATCTCGTGCGAGCCTGCCACTTCGTCAACTCTCTAATCTAGGAAGTTTCAAACCTAAGGTTAAAGAATTGACGAAACTTCACTTGAAGTATTGCTATTAGTCTCCCGTTGGTACCGCAGCTTCTTCTGAAATTTCTCCAATGGGTTCCCCGGTCTTTGGACTAACCTCGAATGGACTGCGTAACTCTAGTTCATCCGCGATTTCTCGTACAGCTGGAATTACTTCTTCTCCCATCAGGCGAAGGCTTCTCATCTGATCATCGTGAGTCATGGCGCCGTCACCATCCCAGAAAAATACTGATCCTGGCCTTAGGTACTCCAACACGTGTCTTATTTTTGGAATTACTGTTTTGGGAGTTCCCGAAATAATCGTGTAGTCTTCGACCTGCTCTTCAAAAGATCTAGAAAGTTGTCCGCCTCTGTTCGCTGTTGCAACATTGGCGGTTGGGAGTACTCTTCTCCGCGATGTTAATCCTGGAAGTTTCAACAAGGCAGGATTTGCAGTTCCTTCATTTCCAGCCAGAAATGGATTGCTTGGTCCTTGTACAAATTTCCTTGCGACTTCCTCTGCTAATTCCTCAGTTTCATCGACGTGAACCTTCCACAAATAGCCGAAGTTTTGGGACCCAGCCTCATATCCCTCTTCTTTGGCAGTGTCGTGGTACACCTGAAATGATTGGCGTGTTGGTTCTAATTGGGTGGCCAACATTATGTAAGGTATACGTTGCTTTGCAGCCCAGACGATTGAGTCTCTGCTGACAACTCCTGGAAGCATAATTTGAGGGTGTGGCTTTTGGTAAGGGCGCATCCATGGATTTACGTACCTGTATTGGTAGTGTTTTCCTTCCCATCTAAATGGACCTGGTTCAGTCCAAGCTTTAACTATAAAATCGTGAGCTTCTTGGAATCTCTCCCAGTTATAAGCCGGAGGGGCGTTGTGAGAGACGCTCTCTCGACCAGTTCCTCGCACCCAACCAGAAACTAGACGTCCTTTAGATATCATATCGATCATCGCTAGCTGTTCGACGAGCCATAAAGGATCGTCCCATATCGGGAGAATGTTTCCAAGCAACACTATTTTGGCCTTTTTCGTTATACGGGCCAAAATAGAAGCTTCTACATTCATAGCTCCACCCATGCAGAATGGTGTGCTGTGATGCTCGTTAAGCATAAGTCCATCGAAGCCCATTTCTTCCGCATATACCTTTTCGTCCAAGTATCTGTTGTAGAGGGCAGATCCCAAAATTGGATCGTATATTTCGTTGCTTACGCTTAAGTCTTTTATCGGCAATCCCGTGGCACCAAAGTATCCCGAGTCAGGATCCTGGTAAGGTCTTTCAGTGAAGTGTCCGATGAACATTTATTGCCTCCTCATCACTAAATACGAAGTGAACGAGCATTATTTTGAATCTAGGAACGTTGTTATTATTTTGACAAATTCGCCTGGTTTTTCAATCTCAGGTCTATGACCGACATTTTCCATCACCTGCATTGTGGAACCGGGTATAGACTCTTGATATATTCGGCCGGCATCGATGGGAACTATTTTGTCGTTTCCCCCCCAAACAATCAGAGTATTTAAATTCTTTAGCCTGTGTAGCAGATGCTTCAGACCTAGACTGTACATATAGGGTTTCCATCCTAGTTTGCACGATTGCTCTCTAGCTATTTCCCAAAGTTCGAGCATTTCAGGACTGGGTTCCTCAGGGCATATGAGATCGAATTCAGCACAGGAACTGGAATCGTGTATGGCTTCTCTCAGGTAGTCGGGAGCCAGGTTAAGAAATATGTCATATATTTCTCCCTCTTCAGGTTTGACTCCTGTGGGAGCAACAAGGGCTAGCTTACGAAACTTGGAAGGATCCATAACAGCCATCTCAGCAGCTAGCCATCCCCCAAAAGAAAATCCTACAAGGTCTATCTCGTCTAAGCCCATATCATCAAGTGCTTCTAGATACCATCCTGCAAGATCCCGAACCTGCATCATCCAATCAATCCCCTTAGATTCGTCATAGCCTGGATGGCTAGGGGCGTAAACTTTTCGGGATGTCGACAAGGTTTCGTGATAGCTCATCCAACCTGGGAACCCTAGTTCTCCGTGTAGGATCAGTAATGGACTACCTTCACCGGCAGTACGCATCTGAATTGTTGCCCCTGCCACTTCCAACCTGGATTCTTTAAAAGACGCTTCGCTAACGGCCAATGTTCCCTCACTCTTTCGGATACCAAATGTTTTCGCAATCCTAGTGGTCTCTACGATCTATTTCAACTCATTCTTCACAGAAATTCACTCTAATAGATGCCAAATAGGTCCACAAGATGATATAAATCGCTTTATAACACTTTATGGAAGCTGCACGTTAACACGATTGGAGGTGAATTTTGCAAGGAACCAGGTCCATTTCACAACCAGACGGCCCTCTTAAGGGAGTTAAAGTATTAGATTGGACGATTTGGCAATTTGGACCAGTTAGCACTTCAATGATGGGGGATATGGGTGCAGATGTCATAAAAATTGAGTCTCTCGACGGAGATCCGGGAAGAGGTCTGGCGAGGGCATCAAACCTGAAAATGGATCTTGGTGAAGGTAGGGTGGCGTACTTTGAGGCCTTGAATAGGAATAAGCGAAGTTTAGCTGTGAACCTAAAAACTGAGGAAGGGTTAGAAGTTGTCCATGAGCTAGTAAAAGATGCAGATGTCTTTGTTCAGAATTTTCGTAGTGGAGTTGCAGAGAGGCTTGGAGTTGGCTATGACACGTTGTCGAAGATAAACCCGAAGTTAATTTACGGTTCGGCCAACGGTTATGGCCCAAATGGACCTGACGCTGTCCAGCCTTCGTTCGATGGGTGTGGACAGGCCAGATCAGGATTGATGATGTCTGCAACGGAAGACTATCAAGAATATCCTACAAGGATCACTCAGGGGGTTTCTGATCAAATCGGTGGAATAATGCTTTGCCAGGGGATTTTGGCAGCACTTGTATCAAGGGGTATACGAGGCGTGGGACAAAAAGTCGAAACATCTCATTTGAGTGCCAATATGTGGCTCCAGGGTTTAGGAATTTCAATGAGTCTACTGCAGGGCGGTGTGAATTTCGCCTCATATAGTAGGGAAAGTCCAACAAATCCGTTATCAAATACCTACAATGGTAGTGATGGCAAATCAATAGTGATGATGCATCTCCAACCTGATAGGTATTGGGCCCCTCTTATGAAAGAGATGGGACTTGAACAGTTTATTGAAGACGAAAGGTTTGTCGATATGTCGGCCAGAGCAGAAAATGCTACCGACATAGTTAAAATTCTTGACGAGAGGTTTGCGACAAAGACGGTTGCTGAGTGGGATAAGTTATTTCGAGATTCTGAGACTGATTTTATCTACGCATTGGTTCAAAGTATTGAAGAACTCTCAGACGATATTCAGGTTCAGTCCAATAATTACATAACGCATTTTGATCATCCCGTTTTGGGTGATGTTCAGATGTGTAACCATCCAAACATATATAGC
>CEQF01091743.1_pt1 | contig 24442 bp, 19 predicted proteins | sample 530821 | NCBI WGS metagenome assembly CEQF01 (sample SAMEA2621003, study PRJEB7988) | marine metagenome | isolation source: saline water (ENVO:00002010), including
TTGCGAGCTCGTCGGCGCTCGCCGAGGCAGGCCACTACCAACCCGCACATCTCGCCGGTGTAAGCTGGCCGTGGCGGCTAGAGCAGAGCCACGCCATGCTCATTGGCACAACCGGAACCGGCAAGACCGTGGCGCTTACCGAACTCGTTGCCGAAGCGCGTGAACGCGGCCAGCGCGCGGTCATTTTCGACCTCACAGGGGCTTTCATTGAGGCCTTCTACGATCCCGCACGCGACATCATCCTCAATCCTGTCGATGTGCGGTGCCCGCTGTGGAGCGTGTTCAACGACTGCACGACGGAGGCGGAGTTTCACGCCGCTGCCGAAGCGCTCGTGCCCCATGACGGGGGTGGTTCCGAACAGTTCTGGGTGCTTGCGGCGCGCATGCTGTTCGTCGAGATGTGTCTCCATCTTGCCCGTACCGGCACGGCAACCAACGAGGCCTTGGCGCGGCGGCTGATGACCGCTGACCTGTCCGAAGTGCATAAGCTGATGCGCGGTACCATGGCCGATCCGCTGACCGCTCCGGAAGCCGCACGAATGGCGGAATCGATCCGCGCGGTGTTCAATGCCAATGCGAAAGTGCTGAAGCTTTTGCCCTCCACCGGACCGCGCTTTTCGGTCCGCGATTGGGTCAAAGGCGACTGCCAGGCGGGCTCGATCCTGTTCCTCTCTGCCCGTTATGTCGACATGAGCATCTCCTCGCAGTTGCTCACGCTGTGGCTCGATACGGCAATGAATACGCTTATGACGCTCGAGCGCACACAGGACCTGCGGATGTGGTTCCTGATCGACGAGCTGGGCGCCCTTCACCGACTACCGGCGCTCGAAAAGGGGCTGCAAACGGCGCGCAATTTTGGCGGTGCGATCGTTACCGGGGTGCATGCGTTTGCCAAGCTCAAGGAAGTCTACGGCGAGAACATGGCCATGACACTGTCCTCGCTTGCGCGCACCAAGCTTATACTGGCGACGGCTGATCGCGAAACGGCGACCTGGTGCTCCGATTTCATCGGCCACCGCCAGGTGCGGGACATGGAAGAAGGCTACAGCTATGGGTACAATAATGCGCGCGACGCAGTCAGCCTGACACCTCGTCGGCAGATCGAGCCGTTGCTCCTGCCCGACCAGTTCATGAACCTTCCGCGGTTGTCGGCCTACATCAAGTTTCCCGACGGATTTCCCGCTGCACCGGTCTCGCTCATTCCGCGCACGCGTGCTCGCATCGCCGAAGGGTTCATCGCCCGCGAGAAGCCACTCACAAAGCCTGGCCAGGGTCCTGCGGCAGCGACGATCCAAGCAAGACCGGGTTCGAAACCGAATGCAGAGCATCCTGCATCGAACGACGACGGTGCCGGTAAGCCTGTCGATACAAAGCAGCTCAAACTCGACCTGGAAGGACAGCGCCGTGTCGCCGATGAACCGCACGATCGGCAGGAGCCTGTGCAGCATGAGAAGCTGGACGCAGGGCGCGCTGCTGGTGATCTAGGGGCAATAGCCCGCTCAGATGCTCATCTGGATGCGGGTCCAACGCTACCTCTCGCCGCCGTGCGAACCGGTGAGGATGCACCAGCAACGGGCGCGGAACAGCTTCCGTCCGAACCAGGAACCGCCGGCGATGAGGCAGGTGGAAAGGGCGGTTCGACTCCACGAGGTCGTGCGGCGGATAACGGTCGCCAGCCTCTCACACCGGTCGAAAAAGACCTTCGTGAAGGCGCGGTCGTAGATCCTCCGGAAAAGGATTTCGGGGAGTTTGAGCCCGACATGTGAAAGGCAAATGGGGAGGGATTTCCTGGCCGCGAGGGGAGCCGTGACGAGGATTAGACTGGATGCTTTCCATCGCCAATGTGCGCTCCCCTTCGGCTGCTGCGAGCTATTTCGCGGCAGACAATTACTACACCGGGGTTGATGCCGATCGTTCCGGAACCTGGGTCGGGAAGGGAGCGGAACGACTTGGCCTTGAGGGCCGCGTCAGCGCAGAGCAGTTCGATGCCCTTCTGCGGGGAGAACTTCCCGGCGGCATCCAGGTCGGCAATGCGGGCCAAGCACACCGGCCGGGAACAGACCTCACATTCTCACTGCCGAAAAGCTGGTCGCTGCTCGCTTTGGTGGGCGGCGACCAGCGGATTATCGATGCCTATCGCGAGGCCGTCATCGAGACCTTGCGCTGGGCAGAAAAGAACGCGGCGCAGACAAGGATGGGAAGTCAGGCTGGCTACGGGAAGGTCGCGACAGATAACCTCACGATTGGTCTTTTTCAGCACGACACCAACCGCAACCAGGAGCCAAACCTGCACTTTCATGCGGTCGTGGCGAATGTCACGCAAGGCAGCGACGGGAAGTGGCGCGCGCTTCGCAACGACAAACTTTGGTCGTTCAACACCCTGCTCAACTCGATGACCATGGCGCGTCTTCGCTTGGCGGTCGAGAAGATGGGCTACGAGGCCGGGCCGGTTGGGAAGCATGGCAACTTCGAAGCAGCGGGCATTGCCCGCGAGCAGGTCATGGCCTTTTCGACGCGGCGCGAAGAAGTCCTCGACGCGGTACGCCAGTTGGGCGAGAACACCCCGAAATCTCGCGACATCGCCGTGCTCGATACAAGGAAGAGCAAGGCGCCCGTCAGGGACCGGGACGGCCTTCTCGATGCATGGCGGCAGAAAGGCCAGGAGGTCGGAATTGACCTTGCCGGTTTGATCGATGCGTCGCAGATGCGAGCTGCAACGAAGGACATTCCCAGCTCGAAAGAAGCGAGCCTTCTTCAGCGCGGGATTGCGAAGCTGAGAGAGTTCGCGCAGCGGATCAAGGGCGATCCGGCTGATCCACTGATCCCTGCCCATGTCCTCAAGCAGGATGCACCGACCATCGCAGCCGCGCAGGCCGTGGCCTCTGCGGTGCGTCATCTCTCGCAGCGCGAGGCAGCCTTCCCGCGTGAGGGATTGCTGAAGGCTGCGCTCGATTTTGGGCTTCCGACGACGGTGGACCACATCGAAACCCGTGTGAACGCATTGGTCAGAAGCGGCACACTCGAGTCCGGCAAAGGCGAACACAAAGGCTGGCTGGCGAGCCGGGAGGCGCTTGACCTTGAAAGCACCATTATTGCGAATGTCGACCAGGGACGAGGTGCGGTGTTGCCCATCCTGGATCGACCGGACGCCGCAGAACGTGTTCAGGCAGTTGCCGCGATCAACCACGGAATTTCGCTCAACGAAGGGCAGGAGAATGCGGCGAGCCTTGTCCTTTCGTCGTGTGACAGAATCGTAGCGATCCAGGGCATAGCCGGGGCGGGCAAAAGCAGCGTGATGAAGCCGGTCGCCCAGCTGCTCCGCGAGGAAGGCAAGCAGGTGCTGGGGCTCGCGGTGCAGAACACGCTCGTCCAGATGCTCGAGCGCGACGCCGGCATCCCTTCGATGACCATCGCCCGCTTTCTCGCCCAATGGGGCAGGCTTTTACACGAGCCGGGAAATGCCTCCCTGCTTGGCGAGGCTCGGAGCGCGCTCGGAGACCATGTCCTGGTGCTCGACGAGGCGTCGATGGTGTCGAACGACGACAAGGCCAAGCTGGTACGGCTGGCAAACTTAGCCGAAGTCCATCGCCTGGTTCTCGTCGGCGACAAGCGACAGCTAGGCGCCGTCGACGCCGGTAAGCCCTTCGACCTCGTCCAGCAGGCCGGGATCGAGCGCGCCAACATGGATGTGAATTTGCGCGGCCGCGATCCCGTCCTGCGGCGAGCCCAGGCCGCCGCGCAGGAGGGACGCATCGACGATGCGCTCCAGGCTCTTGCGCCTTCAACCATCGAGGCTCGCGGGGACAGTGCGATTGTTGCTGCCGAAAAGTGGCTTTCGCTCAGCCCGGCGGATCGGGATCGGACGTCGATCTACGCGTCGGGACGGGCCTTACGGTCTGCGGTTAACGAGGCTGTCCAGCGCGGACTCAAGGCCAACGGCGAGCTCGGCCCACGATCGGGCCGGCTGACCGTTCATTCTCGGGTGAATGTGACGCACGAGGAGTTGCGATACCTTCGCACATACCAACCGGGCATTGTTCTCAACTTCCGCTCGCGCGACAGCACCCAGAAACTCTCCAAAGGCGACTACACCGTCAAAACCATCGACCATGCGCGCAAGCAGCTCGTGCTTGAGGACAGGAAGGGGCGTCTTCGCAACTTCAATCCCGCGCGCATGCGACCGGGCGCAAACGAGAGCCGGTTGTCGCTCTTCGATCGCAAATCGCTGTCCATCATTGAGGGTGACAAGATCCGTTGGACCGACAACGACCACAAGCGCGGGCTGTTCAACGCCGACCAAGCGAGGATCGTGGCCATCGACACAAAGGGCGTCTTGGTGGAGACATCAGCGGGCAAGGAGCTCCGCCTGAGCCGCGGCGACCCCATGCTCAAACGCATGGACCTCGCCTATGCCCTCAATGCACATATGGCGCAGGGACTGACATCGGATCGCGGGATCGCAGTGATGGACAGCCGCGAACGCAATCTTGCCAATCGGCAGACTTTCCTGGTCACGGTCACCCGGCTTCGCGACGGCCTTACGCTGATTGCAGACAATGCCGAGAAACTCGGCCGGGTCATCAAGTCCAATAGCGGCGAGAAAGCTTCGGCCCTTGAAGTGACGCAAAGGCTCAAAGTGGCAGCTGCCAAGGGCCTTTCGCAAGATAAGGATGTTGGCAGCGCTTCGCCTGCAAGTGACAAGCCCGAACTCACCAAGGAAAGGGTAAAGCCTTTCGAAATCGGTATTTGATCACCGACAGCCTGGACGATTTCCGCGTTACCAGGCACGATGCCTGTTCGAGAGAAGTGCGGAGCGTTGCCGGTGAAGGGTGTTTTCGAGATCAGTGGCAATTCGCGCTACGACGACCTCATTACCGAGCGGTATCATTTCCCCTCGCAATATCTTCCTCAGGCCCGCCAGCTCGAGAACGACTGGATCCTCTACCGCGAAACCCGCGTATCGGGCGGTCGGATGGCCTACATCGCGACCGCTTTTGTTGAGCGGATCGATCCCGATGAGGCTGATCCAACTCATTACTATGCGCGTGTCAGGGACTATCTACCGTTCGATGATGCGGTCTCCTACCGCGACAAGGACGGACGCTTCGCCGAGCGCTTCCTTCGCGACATGGCCCGTCCTGGCGATGCCGGGAGGACGCTGCGCGGGAAATCGGTACGCACGCTCGATGACGATGATTTCGTCGCCATCGTCAATCAGGGCCTGAGCGAGACGCTCGACCCGGACAACCGGATCCGGCTCGAGCTCGACGAGCGGTATATCGACGACGCAACCGCCGCGCTGTTGGCCGATGATTTTGGCGAACGCCGGATCGAGCAGATCCTGGTGAACAAGAAAATACGGGCCGCCAGTTTCCGCAATCAGGTTCTCGATGCCTATGACAGCACCTGCGCCGTCACGGGATTGCGGATCATCAATGGTGGCGGAAAAGCCGAGGCACAGGCGGCCCATATCTGGTCCGTCGCCGATGGCGGCCCCGACGTCGTACCCAACGGAGTGGCACTCTCGGCTACGGCCCATTGGTTGTTCGACCGGCATCTCATCACATTCGACGACAACCTGTGCCTGCTCGTATCGCACAACAAGGTGCCGTCCGACCTGTTGAAGCTCTTCCCGCCTTCAGGACAGAAGATCAGGCTTCCGGTCGATCCGCGGGATCACCCCCGTCCGGATTTTGTGGCTAAGCATCGCGCCCGTTTTGCCGGGTTATGATCCGGTAGGATCACACCGCGCGTCCGAACCAGATGACGCGGCCGACCACCTGAATCTCGGACCGGTCGACATCATCCCAGCTGGGATAGGCCGAATTATCACTGCTGATGGTGATCTTGCGGCCACCGGGCTTGAGCGTCACGCGCTTGACCACCAGCGCATCGTCGGCGCGCAGGACGTAGATGCCGTCACGTAGCCGCGAGCCTTGGTCCGACGCATCGACGAGCACTTCGTCGCCATCGCTGAGTGTCGGCTCCATGGAGTCGCCCAGGACATGGATGATCGAAAGGCTGGCACTCTTTGCTCTGGTGAGCCTGGCAAGCCAGCGTTCGTCGAAACCGAAACGGGTATGGGCGGTCTCGCTTTCGGCAATTGCTCCGAAGCCTGCCGACGCATCGACATTGAGCACGGGTATTTCGATCAACCCATCACGCATGGGTGCAGGCGGTCCGCCAAGCACTTGCTCGTCGACCCCGAAGAAGCTGGCAAGCGTGCGCCGGTCATCATCGTCCAGCTTGCGCGGCGAGCCGCGCTTGATGAACTGCTGAATGTAGGACGAGTTTCGTCCGATCATCCGCGAGATCGAGGAATATCCGAGCCGTCGCTGCTGGATCAGGCGATCAAGCTCCTCTCTGACATGTTCCATCGTGTCGTTCCTTCTGACGGTCTGAGGAGAGAAGGAAATCTCCTAGACTCGATGGAACCTTCCTACTAAGAACATAACGGGAACACAAGTGTTGAGTGAGTCGAGGAAGGCCATGAAATTGCTGGATCGCATTGAGCGTCATCTGAAAGAATCGCACATGTCAGCGACACGGTTCGGCCGCCGCGCTGTTGGCGATCCGCGCTTCGTGCTTGATCTGAGGGCTGGCCGGAGGCCGCGTAGAAGAACCGCCGAAAAGGTGGAACGCTACTTAGCAAATTGCGACAGCGTGCCTTGCCCCGCGCCCAAATTGGAAATAGAACATATCAAGAACATACAGTGATCCGCCGAAAACGTCACGGAAGGGGTTGTTCGAGCGGAACGAGTCAAGCAGAAGATCAGAAAGGGGATGGCGCGTGGACACTCAATCAAATCGGAAGGCACGCGGCGCGTTCTTCACGCCTGCCGAGATTTCCCGCTACCTAGCTCAATGGGCCATCCAGTCCGCCAATGATGTCGTGCTTGAGCCATCGTGCGGCGAAGCGAGCTTTCTGCTTGCCGCTGGCGAGCGGTTGCGCGCACTCGATGCTCGCCCGCTGATCTGGTCGAGCCAGCTTCACGGTGTCGAGATTCACGAGGACTCGGCGATCGCGGCCCAGGCGCTCTTGCGGGATGCTGGATTCGATGCGTCCGTCACGGTGTCCGACTTTTTCGACTTCGACGACCGCCAAAAGTTCGACGCCATAGTCGGCAATCCGCCATTCGTTCGATACCAGCAGTTTTCCGGTGCGGCGCGAACCAAGAGCCTCGAGGCTGCGCTAGCGCAAGGCGTTCGCCTGTCCGGCCTCGCAAGTTCCTGGGCCGGGTTCGTTGTCAAGGCGGCGCAGCATCTTTCAGCAGACGGTAGGCTCGCACTCGTCTTGCCTGCTGAGCTGCTGTCGGTCAGCTATGCTGCCGAGGTCCGCAATTTCCTGCTGCGACGCTTCGCGCGCGTTCGGCTGATCATGTTTGAGCAGCGCGTCTTTCCCGAAGTTTTGGAAGAGGTCGTACTGCTGCTTGCTGAAGGCACTGGCGGCGCGCAGTGCTTTGAGGTCTATCAGACGCGCGATGCGCAATCGCTTAAGGCGGTCGATCTCGCGGAGTGGACAGAGCATGAGCCAGCGGAAGGCGAGAAGTGGACACCCGCCCTTGTCGCCAAGAGCGCCTTCGCAACGTATCGCGAGGTTGCCGCCCGTTATTTCGAAGAGCTAGGCGTTTGGGGTCGCACCTACCTTGGCGCCGTGACCGGCAACAACAAGTACTTCACCCTCACGGCGGACGACGTGCGTAAGCATGGCCTAACTCAAGCCGACGTGACGGCAATCTCACCGCCGGGATCGCGACACATGCGCGGCCTGACGCTGACAGAGGCGGCATGGAAGAAACTGCTGCGCGACGGTTCGCGGACGCTCCTGTTCTATCCGGGCGAGAAGCCGTCTGCTGCTGCATTGCGCTACATTCGCACGGGCGAGAAGGCGAATGTGTCGGACGCATACAAGTGCCGCGTTCGCTCGCCGTGGTGGCGGGTGCCGCTGGTCGAGCAACCTGACCTGTTCCTGACTTACATGAACCATGATCGCCCGCGCCTCGTCACCAACACTGCGAAGGCGCAGATACTCAATTCGATCTATGGGGTGCGGCTCATGGACGGTCGCCGCAGCATCGGTCGCGATCTGCTGCCTGTGGCGAGCCTGAACAGCGTGACACTGCTCGGGGCAGAAATCGTCGGTCGTGCCTATGGCGGTGGCTTGCTCAAGATGGAACCGCGCGAGGCTGACCTATTGCCAGTGCCGTCGCTCGATCACATCAAGTCGGTCGAGACGGAACTTCGCGCAATCAAGCCACAACTCGCGAAGCATCTTCGGCATGGTGACGTAGAAGCAGCCGTGCAGTCTGTTGATGCCATACTATTGGCAGAAGTGGCGAACAGTGATCTAAAGGCCCTTCGTGCAGCGCGCGACGTGTTGTTTCAGCGTCGCCGCGCGAGGGGGAAAAATGGCGAGGATAGACGATCTTCTTAAGGCGGCATTGATCGAGGCTGGCGACAAGCCCGCCGACACGGCGAAGTCGGACGAGAAGAAGGCCTACAGCGAGAAGATTTCCGCCAACATCGCCCTAGCCGTGGCAGAAGAATTGCGACAGCGGGGCATGAGCGAGGCCCGTCCCGCACCTCCCGGAGAGTTGGGAGGCTCTGGCGCAGAACGTCGGATGGCTGGTGGTATCGGTGCCAAGAAGGTCGATGTGACGTGGTCGACGGAAGAAAGCGGGTTAATCCTCGGCATCTCGATCAAGTCGATCAACTTCAAGGACAACCGAACAAAGAACTATCAGAAGAATTTGACCAACCGGCGCGGCGATATGCTGATCGAGGCCGTCACGCTGCATCGCCGCTTTCCGTATGCCGTTCTCGGCGGCCTGTTCATCTTCGATGCCGGTGCGGCAACGGACAACACGCCCAAGCGGCGCTCGACGTTCGAGAACGCGCATTCGCGCTTCCGGTTATTCACCGGCCGCGACGATCCAGCTGGCCGAGATGAGCAGTACGAAGCCTTCTATTTCATGCTTCTTGATGCCTCGTCGCGGCATGCCAACTACACACTCTATCGTGTCGGCAAACATGATGAGAAGATCGAATTCCATGATATGATCTGCGAACTTGTTGAACGGGTGGTGGTGAGAAACCCCGATTTTTACGAGTACGACGATGGCAGTTTGAGAAGCGTCAATTCTTAGGAACGCAGCTACCGTTTCACAGTGCTTTACTGCAAAGGGATCAGATTATCTCGAAATCCATTGCGCGCCTTGACTGATATCCCTTGAGGTACTCCAGCCTCCAGCGTAAATTGCTCCCACTTGGATAGCGCCAAGCGGAAGTCGCCGATTATCGATTTTATTTCGCTTGCTTTCAGGTCGGCGAACTTTCCAAATTCCAGCAGATCGTCAAACTCGAAGCCGTCCGTTTTGCCGGCCAGAGACATCTGATGCTCGTTGGTCCAGTCCCCGTCAGGATTGTAGGCGTAGACGACATCGAAAGCGGGCGAGAGGCTCCAGCGACCCGAGCTATCCATGAGGAAGGCGATGTTCTTGGTGTGGTCGTCCTGGTTACGAATGAAGACATTGAGCAGCGCGCGGCGCACCAGCTCCTTGATCGCTTCGCGTCCGAGGCCGAGCATGCGGATGGTTTCGATCGCCTGCTCGTAGCTATATGCCCGAGCGAGGTTGAAATCGAAATGGCGCATCGCGCAAAGCGACTGCATGTGGAGCTTCTTACCGTCAGGCGTGCGATCGAAGCGCTGGGTCATGAAATGCGCCCGCCCGCCTTCTTCGTGCAGGCGAGAGCGAGCCATGTCGATGCCTGCCTCTCGGGCTAGCAGATAGCAAGCGTATTCAAGGCGGCCGAAGCCCATCGGGTCGGCGAGTTCCTTGTCAGCATTGCCCGATACGCCGTCGAACTTGACCAGCCATTGCGTATAGCCGGGCCCTGCAGTCAGCTGCCCTGAATGGAATTCTCCGGTCTCCTCGTTCCAGGCGAGGACGGCCTTGGCCCGGGCACCACCAGCAGAGGTGCCGACGCGCAAGATCTCTTGAAGTGCGCGATGATCATCTTCACCCTTGAGTACACCGGCCAGTTCTTCACGCGCGGCAATGACCCTGTTGGCGAGTTCGACAAGCGGAGCGATATCGACCGGCTGGCCCTGTTCGCGGCGCTCACCGGTCGCAGGCTCGAATTCCAACGCGCCCATGCCTCTGCGGCCGGTGTAGCAAAGGCGCTCGACCGGATCGAAGCTGTCGGCTGTGCGGCCCTGCTCGGCAAGCCAACGATTGATGAGGGCGTTACCAAACTTGTCGGGCAGGCTGTCGGCCAGCATGCCCGGCAGTCCTTTAAAGGTCTCGTAATTCAGCGCGGGAAAATCGTAGACGCCGCTTCGCAGAGGCATTGTGAGCGGAGCGACTTCAATACCGCTGCGACTGAATTCCGGAGTGTACTCGAAGACCCCGACATCGCGATCCTCATCCCACAGGACGGCGCCGATCTGACGACCCCAGAGATTGACTACCGCACGCGTCATGGGGCCTCGTCACCCCAGCTCCATTCCTCGCCAGCCTCACCTTCAGAAGACTTGCGCACCCTTTGCCGCGCCTTGCCGGTGTCGGACCGGGGATCGAGCGGGCTCAGCTTGGCGTCCGGCATGACATCCAGCAGGCGGTCTTCAATTTCAAGTGCACGCATTATCCTGGCAAGGCTATCGATGGTCCCGCCATTGCCAGCTTCCAGGCGGGCGAGCGTTGAACGCGAGATGCCAGCCATTTCCGCAAGCTCGGCCTGCTTGAGATTGCGTGATATGCGATACGCTGCGATCTGCTTACCGAGGTCGGATAGCAGCACCGAGAGAGGGCGCAGATCTGGTGAATCATAATGTGGCATTATCGATACATTATCTCCAATATGAAGCGTTGTGTAACGATTTTGCGTCTTTACATTGAGACTCCTAATGTGTCAATATCGAGACGTAAATTCGCTTATAGCCGATAATGCATCAAATTTGCTACTTTATGTAGGTCGGAGTGATGGAAATGGATGACGAGAGGGAGCAAAACGACCAGACGGACTGGAAGGGTCTACGAGAGATCGACCGTGCCATCTCCGAAAATCGCCTCACGTCCTACTCATGGAAGAAGGTCTGGGCCGATCGATGGGCTCGAGCAGTGATTCTCACCGCTGCGTTCTTCTTGATCGGGTTCGTTGTCTTTGTGATCGTTCAGGACGTGATCCTATAATCACCTATTGCCCCACTCCTTCACCTCATCTGCCGCTTCCTCGCTTGCACCTGTGGCGCCTTCTGTTTGGCCATCCAGATAGCCTCTCACCGTTCCGATCCGCTCACGACCTTGCCGACGAACCCGCTCGACTTCATCTGTGATGCCAGACCGATCCGGAGCATCGGGCATTGAGGGACCACTCGCAGAACCAACGGCTCCCCGTGCACGCACTTGCCCGGCATTGCCAATCTCAGGGCGGCTGACGGGAGCGAAGTCCGGCAATGAAAGGTCTGCTTCTATGTCGTCCTGCAGCCGATCAGCATAGCTCTCGACAAACCGCGATTGCAGCTGCTGGCCGCGCGCACTCATCTGGAACTCGATGTCATCGAAGCGCACCGGCCCGTAATAGTCGCGATTCCCTTCGATCTCGGCCATGCCCCATTCGCGATAGGCCTGGCTCAGGTTCAGCGTGCCTGCGGCGCTGTTGGCCTCGTACCAGCTGGCCTGGTTCTCGAGGCGGCTGGCCATCTCTTCGGCCCGACGCGCCTCTCGCGTATAGCTCTCGGCTTCGGTCAGCGATCGGCTGAGACCCGACGAACTGGTCGACACCTGCGATACCGAGCTCGAGTTCGTCTCGCGCAGGAAACCTTCAAGTGTGGTCGACCAGTTGCGACTGTCGGAAAGCTGGCGCAGCGTTCCCATGATCCTGCCGCGGTCTTCCGAGGCGATCCCGATATCGCTGTCCGTCCATGACTGATTGCGGCCGCCTCTTGCCTTGGCACCCACTTGAGCTACGCCAACATTGGCTCCAGCCCCGCCATTGACCTCGCCATTAAGGAACCATGAGATCGTAATGTCGTCGGACGCGCGCCGGGACAGGCCGAACTGCTGCTGGAGCGTCCTCGAGGCATTGTCGACTTCGCTGAATGCCGTGCCGATGCTGTCGTTCGTGCCGACGCCGCTGACAGTGTCGGAGCTCTGACCCTGGCTGTAGGCGTTGCGGATCTCGCTGAACCGGGTGAGCGCAGAGCTCGTCGATTGCTGGGCGAGGTTGGCATAGGTCTCGCTCTGCGTCCGGCTCTGGCTCGCCATCGTTCCTAGGCGGCCGGTGAAGTCCTGCCCGAGCGTCGGCGTGAACGGATAGCTTGAATTCGGGACAGCAGCGAACTCACCATCGGGGAAGCTGGTGGTCTGCGTACCGCTGTCGCTGAAACCACGCGTCTGCGTGGCGCCATAGGCGATGTTGGGTGCAAGATTGCCCTGCGCAAACTGGCGGGAAAATACTGTCGAATTGTCGATGTTCGAATTGCCTAGCGAGACATTGCCGGTGCTCGCTTCGCGCGAGGCTTCCTCGGCCGCGTTCTGGCTCGGGTTGAGATAGCTCGTTGCCTGGCCCGAAATCGCCAGCGCACCTCGCGCGACCCCGCCGGCAAGGAACGGGATCGAGGCGACAAGATAGCCCGCCAAGATGCCGATATCGCTGTTGACGTCGCTCATGCCAGCAAAGGTCGCGAGGCTAAGGCCCGTGCTGCCGCCAGCACCCGCGACATCGCCTGCACCTTTGAACATCAGGATCATGTGCAGGATGACGAAGAGCGGTCCCCACGCCGCAAGATAGAAGAAGCCGGTGACGTAACCTCTCAATGCAACGGGTCCGGTTCGCGGCATCAGGAACAGCGGAAACAGGACAGGGAACAGCGCGTAGAACACCACCGTCAGCACGACATTGAGGATCGGGACCCATTTCATCGCGTTATGCGCGATCGAGGAATAGGTCCGCTCGGTCTGAATATCGGCCCGGGTCTGCGCGAAGACGTCGATGCTGCCGGTACCGCTCGCCCCTGCAAAGCCGTGCATGGCCTGGTTCATGGCATTGATCGTCAGCACCTGGCGGAAAATGTCGCTCGCGCTGCGCGAGATGCCGGTGAGATACTGATAGGCAATCGGGAGGTCGGCCATGAGCTTGGCCTTGGCGAGCGCTTCGGTCTGGCGCGGATAAAGCTGACGCCCCGCGACAAGCGTCATCTCGTCAATGAGGCTTGCCCATTGCCCCGAAAGCGCGGTGTAGGCTTCGCGGCAGGTGATGATCGAGGCCGTCACGCTGTCGTCGGCCTGCCGGGTCAGGAATTTCTGCGCGCGCGCCGCGCTGCCTGGTGCGATCGTTGCCCAGATGTCATCGCTCTCGGACAGCTCCTTCATCGAGTAGCGGCCGAGAAGCAGATCGTAGAACACGCATTGCCGGACATGCTCGTCGAAGTTCGCAGCAAACTCCGGATCGGAAATGCGTAAGCTCCGCGTCGATTCGAGCAGCCGCGCGCCATAGATCATGCCGTTCTTCGAGTAGTTGAGGTCGTCCGGCAGGCCGAAGACGAGCTCGGCAGAGCGGGTCAGATAGTCCCCCGCCTGACTGGTGAAACTTGCCATAAGAGCAAGCCCGAGCGGGACATTGGCCACCGTCGCGGGTGCAAGGCTGGGATTGACCCGGTCGGTCACATGGACGTCCATGCGCGGCACCATCAGGCACATGTAGATGAGCGTCGCCCCGAGGAACCAGTTGAGCCAGGCCCGCCAGTCCTGGTTGAACGCGACCACGATGACCGCGAGCACCATGCCCATCACCAGCGCGACCTGAATGAGGCTCTTGTAGCCGCCCGCGCCGGTCCAGGCGGCAACGGCGTTGAGGACATTGACGATGTACTCGCCGCCGCCGACCGTGAAAATCTCGACCATGCTGCCTGACCCTTATGGAACGATGGAGCGGGACTGCATCCCGCGCGACCAGTCGAGCGCAGCGGCCATTGACGGCGACATCGAGGCAGCGAGCATATTCTCGATCATCGCCGTCTTCTCGATGATCTGCATGATCGCGGAGACCCGCGCTTGCCCGATCGCTTGCCGCTGGGCGAGGCTTGACCGGACCTCGGCGACCTGAGCGCGCCAGATCGCGAGCTTGGCTTCATCGGCCGCGATGAAACTCGCCATCGAGCGTCCGGCCTCAGCGGTGATGCGTTCGAGGATGGCATAGAGGAGATCGATGCTGGCGATCTCGGCCAGCGTGTCGCGGTCGTCGGTGGCCATCCCGCGTCCATAGGCCGCCTGCACGGTGAGGATCTTGTAGAGCGGCACCGATGCCACCTGAAGCAGCTCCTTCTCCTCGTCGCCGATCGCTGTGTCGCTGCGGATGGCCTCGACCATGCTGCCGATGAGCCGGGCAACGCGGGGCCGGATGGCCTTTGCGCTCGACAGGCTCATCTGCTGGAAGGTCGGGTTGAGGCACTTGTCGGGCTCGTCGCACTGGAACACCCGCACCGACTGGCCCTGCGTCCCGTCGAGCAGCGCGGTTACGAGCGTTGAAGAGGCATCGCCTGCGAAAGGCACGAACTTGCCTGGTTCGTCATCGCGGGGCGGCACGTAGATCACCGTGCCGATGAGCGTCATTGCATACTCGGCAAGATCGCGGTCGAAGGTGCCACTAGGATTGAAGAAGGCGCTCTGCTTGAGGACATGCCAGGTGTAATTGCGCGGCACACCGGGATTGACGTCGGCATAGTCGGCGCCGGCGCTCTCATTGGTCGAGGCGCGCTGACCCCTGGTGCCGCAACCGTGTTTGGCGGCAGCATAGTCGGTGAAGATACCCTCGGAATTGCCGATCGCTTCGCAGATCGCCTTGTCTGCGAGATCGCCCTTGGGCCAGACGCCGCCGACCAGCCCCTGCGCCATCTCGCAGGAGTTGATCGAGAGATTGTTCATGAGCTGCGCCTTCTGGCTGAACTCCTGCATGATCTTCGAGCACTCGGGGCATACGGTATCGATCGCGAGGCTGAAGGCGAACCCCACGGCATTGTTCGCGACGGCTTTAAGCAGCGCGACCATCTCGCTCGCGTTGATGAAGGAGAAGGACCCGGCGAAGATATCGATACCGCCGCAACCTGCGCGAGCGCGCGGCAGCTGGAGATTTGCAATGTTGGTCGTCTTTTGCGGGAAGCGCGTCCAGACATTGCCAAGGCTGTAATAGCCCGCCGACTGGCCTTCGAACGCGCTCGGCCCGGTCACATTGGCCGCCGCGCCCATGTCGTCCATGAAGCGGTCCATGCTGTCACCGACATTTGCGGCGACGGGGGACGCGACCATGCTGGCGGCGGCAATTCTGAGCGCCGCATTGCGGATGCTAGTAATCATGTCCGGCTTCCTTCGAGGTGAGGAGGTAGATGCGGTCCTGCAGCTCGTCGGCCGAGAGCACGCCGTATCCGATCGGGATCGGGCGCCTGGCCACGCTGTCCCACAGCACGAGCGCCGGGGTGATGCCGGGTTCGAGCCCCATGCGCGGCCGCTGGCCGCTTTCGACCTTGTAATCGGGGAAGTGCCGGGACGGTCCGCCATCGGTCGAGATCGCCCGGACCGTGATATGCCAGCGGTCCGCCATCGAGCGCACGATCGGGCTCATCACTTCGCAGGCGCCGCAGGTCTGGGCGAAGAAGTAGAACAGGCCATAGCGCTCGGAGAGCCTCGCCATCACCGCATCGCGGTCGGCAGCGCGCGCGTCCTGCCATTGCTTTTTGGCGAGCGCGCCGACCGGTCTCTCGAGCGTGTAGTCGAGCTCGGGATCCTGCCAGATCGCGCGCTGCCAGACATCGGAGAACAGCGAAGCCCGGTCGAGCTGGGCACGCTGAAAGCGGATATAGGCGGTGACGTTTTCCGGCGTCGGATAGAGGATCGCGCGCGCCTTGAGCTCGCGCAGTTCGCCCGTGACCGCGTCGAGTTCTTGCGTGGCGGTTACCTGGGCCGGTGGCTGCGCCATCTGCGGCTCCTCTGCCGGCACCGGGTTAACGCAATAAAACCAGTAGCCGAGCCTGCGCTGCTCGCAGTAGAGGCTGTCTGCCGAGGCAGCTGGCTCTGTCTGGCGCGTTTCCTGGGCAACTGCCCGAACGGGAAGCAGCGCAGCGAAACACATGGCAAATACTGGGAGCGCCAGCATCGGCGGTGATTGGCGGCGCGTCATTGACCACTCCTTGCGTAATAGTCTTCGATTTTCTGCTGGATGAGGATGCTGGTCTCGAGCTCGTCGGGGAGCCGAGCAGCCTGGGTGAACTCGGCATAGACCTCGCTGAAATCCATTTGACTGAGGTCGAGCCGGGCGAACTCATCGAGAGCGAAACCCTCGCACTGTTCTTCCTTGGGCTTGTCCCACGGCTTGGGCAGCTGGCGACGGCCCTGTTCCTGCAGGATCCTCGAGAGCTTGCTCTCGAAGCAGCAGTAGACCTTCTTCTTGGTCAGGCAGACGCCGAGGAACTTGTCCGAACAATAGGTCCCGACATAAGCGCACAGTCCCTGCGCATCGCGTTCGTGGAGCAGCACTTCCTCCCGGCTGCAGCCGAGTGCGACGAGCAGGCTGATGCCGGGGATGAGCGGGAAGCCCTTGCCCTTGCAGCAGTTGAGCACGCCGAAGACCTTGGAGGAGCAGGTGTTGCGCGTACCGCGGAACAGCGTCAGCGTATCGGGGTCGAACTGGCCGCGGGCCTCGTCCATCGCATGGAGCGCGGTGACGGCATCCTTGAACTCGTCGTTCGCGGTGCGCTCGATCGTCTCGCAGCTGCCGTCGATGCAATAGACATCGCCGTCGCAGACATACTGGGTGGAGCTGTCGGTACCGGGAAGCGGGCACTCGTAAATGCGCTCCCAGGTCTCGCACGGGGTTTCGTCTGTAAGGCATTCCTCGCGGACAAAGCGGCAGGACCCCTGGCTTTCGATGTCGGAGCAGTCGGTCGCCGCTTCGCGCGCAATGCAGGTATAGCTGCGTTGCCATTCCCAGCAGGGCCGTGTGACAGCGACACCATCGACCACGCGGGTCTGCGGATCGGTATGGGTGCAGATCTCTGCGTCCAGCGTGCAATCGCTATTGCCCGCAAGACCTGTGCACTGGCTTTCGTCAGGGGTCGTCGTGACGGTGGTCGCCGTGGCGATGCGGTAGGGCGTCTGTCCCGCGACCTGTTCGTCGCAGGTCAGCTCGGTAATCGGATCGCCCGGCTCGGTGCACCACTTGCGACCGCCGGACCAACCCCACTGCAAGCAAGGACCGTCCCGGTGTCCGGTCACCCGGCAAAGAGCGCCCGAAAACTCTTCGCAATCCGGCTCACCTGACAGGTTGAAGCTGCCCAATGGGCTGCAAAGGTAATGATACTGCGGTTGCTGGCTGACCCTAGCGACGAGTGGTACCGCGCATTGGCCAACCGACTGATCGATCCGTGTGCCCGTATTGCAGGTCGCGGTATATGTGCTCGCCGACCCCGAACCGGGCGGCAGCGGAACGCACGATCCCTGGCTGCCTGAAATTGCCATGCCGCTGGTGTAGTCGAGCGGCGTCTCGTTGATCGCGAGACTGCGGGCAATCACCTCCTCGATCTCGTTCGGCTCGAATCTTGCGCGATTGGCCATGCTGTCGCGGATGGTCCGCATCGGCGTGCTGGTCGTCGCCGCGCTTCGTCCGCGGGCCTCGATCTGGTCGGGATCGCTCGAAAGATCCTGCAGGTCGCGCGTCGCCTGCGGATCGAAATTGGGAACGCGCGCCGCGTCAGGATTGGTTGTTGCTGCCTCGCGCGCCTCGCCCAGCAGTTCGGTGGCAAAGTTCTTGCCGTCGGCTCTTGCTGCATCGCGGGTCTGGGCGTGAATGGAAGCCGTGCCTGTTAGGGCGACGAGTGCTGCAAGGAGATGGGGGAGGGTTCTGCCGGTCATGGCCGTTCCTCCCTGGAGAGCTGGCGCAGGTGGAGGCGGGCAAGCTCGGCACCCGGACCCTTGCCCGAGGCAAAGGTCTCGAGGACTTCGCCCACGCTGATGTTGCCGGCGATGCGGTCGTGCGGCGGCACCTCGCTGGTGCAATCAAACCCGTCGCATGGGCTGAACTCGGTGCTCAGCATGACGAAGCTCGGCGCGGCCTCGATGTTGAACGCGCGGAACAACCGCGGATCGATGCCAAGCGAACCGGCCGCGTCGCGGTTGCTCCAAATTGCGGCGAGCCGCTTCTTGAACGCCTCACTGTTTCCTTGCGGGAAGCCGCGCAGCACGGTGACGCCTCCCGCCCTGGTCATGTCGTGGACCAGTGCCTTCAGCCCTTCGGGCGGCATCGACAGGCTGGCAAAGGCAATGAAGCGCGGAGCTCCCCCGAGCGATGCCTTCTCTGCGGCGGCTTGCCCCGCGATCATCGCGTCGAAGTCGAGGACGGCGTCGGTCTCGATTGCCTTAATGCTGTCCGCATAGGCTGCGCGATTGGCCTGCGCTTGCGCCTGGATAGCCTGTGCGTCCTCGGTCAGCACCTCGGCGCGTTGGCGGACATTGGTGCTGAGCGCCTGCGCATCGTCGGCATGTTCGGCCGCGCGCTCGCGGATCGCTTCGAGGTCGATGCCTTCAGGTGCGCTCTGGGCGAGAGCGAGACCCCCGAGGGTGACGGCAAGGCCGACGGGCAAAAGGAGGAGGTGCTTGTTCATAGCGCGCAGCAGTTCCGCTTGCGCCAGACGAGGTATCCCATGTCTTCGCCGATGGCGGGGATGACCTGTCCGGCCGATTGAAAGGTGGTGGAGGCGCCGATGGGCGGGCAGGCGTAGCGGCCCGAGGTTGCCGGGTTGGGGTTGGTGGCCTGGAAGCGGTATTGCTGCTTGCGCATCACCGGCATCAGATATTTGCCGCACAGGCCCTTGGATCCCATCGTCCCCCACGAGACGAGTTCGCGGTGAAGCTTGTAGGCAAAGCGCGAGAGCACGAGGCGCGAGGCCTGGACGTGGCCTATGCTGGCCGAGACATTGCCGTTCATCGGGTACATCGACCCTTGGCAGCCCGCGCACCAGAACATCTCGTCGATCGGCAGCTTCGCGGTCGAGGCGGCGCAGTCGGCCGCACAGGCGGCGAGCGCCAACGGGTTGGCGAAGAGCACGGCCTCGGGGTTGATGATCGCGGTGAGCTCGGAATCCTGCCACAGCGGATCGATCTCGGAGATGTAGAGGATGTCGATCGAGCCCGATTCCAGGCACAGGAAATCGGCGACGATCTCCATCCAGTAGATCAGCGGATAGGCATACCAGTGGACGTGCCAGCTGGAATAATACTGGCTCGCGCCGCCCACCGCCGACGGACCCGAGATCGAACGGAATCCGATATCGATGCCCGGATCGAGCTTCATGCCGCCGAGGTTCACGAAGCACCACGGCTTCATGCTGACATCGGCAAGCCGCACCGGCTCCCAAAAGCCCATCGCGATCCCGGGTCTCAGACCGCACAGGCACACCGGCAGATCGGGGTTATCGGGATCGGGTCGGCTCGACGGCCAGATGTCCAGCCCGCCGATCGAGATCGGGAACAGGCACGACCAGCAGATGTCGGTGATCGGGTTGACGAAGCTGCCGGTGCAGCGCCCGGGACCGGCATCGGCCATGGCAGGCGTTGCGGTGGCGAGACCAAGAATGGCGGCCAGCACAAGCGCCAGCTTTCGTAAGCGGGTCATTGGGCTGTCCTCCTTCTCGGCGGCAGCGCGATTTCGCTGATCTCGAGCAGGCGGCCCTGCTGGCGCACGCGTGCGGGCACCGACCTGATCCCGAACCTCTCCGTGAGCTTGCCGCCCTGGTCGAAATAGAAGCGGCGCTGGCGAGCCTTCATCAGCTCGAGAGGCGCGCCCTTCACCAGGATCAGCTTGGCATTGACTGTCTGCTTGAGCGCCCAGGCGAGCTGGTCGGGATCGTCGCCGTCGAGGAATAGGAGATCAGCGCGAAGCCCGACGCTGTCGAGCGGATTGACCCGCGTTCCGGCGGCGTGGATCAGCTCGCCTTTTGCCCCGCGGATATCGGCAGCGAGCGTGATCGTCGGATCGAATTGCCAGCGCCGGGCTTCGCTGGCCCGAACAATCCCCGCGACGGGGTCGGGCCGGTTGACCCGCGCGATCGTGCGGCGCTTCAGGTCTTCATTGAGCCGCGCGGTCTCGCCCGAACGTTCCATCTGCGTTAGGCGTGAATGGATCTGTTCGAGGAGGTCGCGCTCGATCACGGGAAACACCGTGCCGCGCTGGCCATAGTCGCGCGCAAGCACGGGGGCGGGACAGAGCAGCACTGCAAGCAAGGCTGCGGGGAGGATGAGCTTGCTCACAGGATCGCCCTCCCGCTGCCGAGGATCTGGCCGCGGCAGACGAAACCGATCTCGGCGTAGCGGCTGTCGAGGCCGCGGGGATGGCTAGTCCCGGTGTAAAAGCAGCCGTCGGGGATCGGACCTTCGGGGCCTTTGTGCAGCGCAATGCCGAGACGGGTCATATCGAGCCGCGCGGCGATCTTGCGACCGTTGATGAAGACCTCGTGGCCACGGTGGCTCACGACATCGCCCGGCACGCCCAGCACCCGCTTGCCGAAGAGCTGCGCGCCTTTCCCGAAATGCGCTTCGACGAGCTCGCTCGCCGGCGCCTCGAAGAAGATCAGGCTGCCGCGCTCGATCCGCGCGTGCTTGTCGAGCCAGAAAGCCCAGTTGGGCAGGCTCGGGCTGGCATTGATGAGGAAGGCATGGTCCTTCGCGAAGGCGTCGACCGCGCCCCATCCGAGCGGCAGCAGCACCAGTCCGGTCAGGACGAGCGGGCGTTTGAGCGTGCGGACAAGACGAGAGGCAAGGTGAGTCACTGACCGCCTCCCTGCCCAAGCTGGCGGGCGATCCGCACGCGCAGTTCATCGGTAGCATCGGGGGCATCGCCCGCGAGCACCGCTTCGCCGACCAGCACCACGCGGCCATCGGTCCCCATTTCCGCGACGGCACGCTCGGACGCCTTCAGGAAGGCGAGCACGCGCGCCTGGCTGGCTTCGGGATCCTGTGCTCCACGCGCTTCGGCATCGACGAAACCCGCGATGGTCTCGGCAAGCCGGACAGTGACGATCTGCTGGCGCGGTTCCGACAGTTCGCGGCTGACCCAGGCTGCCCAGAGTAATGCGACCACGAGCGCGAGCACGCCGAGAATTCTCAGCAACAGCGGGCGATTGAAGGATGGTAGTCTGCGCGTCTCAGTCACGGCTTGCCTCCCGGGGTGGATGGTTGTCGAGATCGGCCGCGAGCCGCTTCAGGAAGCGCGGCATGCGAAACAGCGTCACAGCGCCCGCCAGGACGAGGAAGCAGCCCTTGAGGTCCTGGCTGAACAGGCTGCGGCGCAGCCCGTCGGCTTCGAGGTAGCGGTCCGACAGATTGGCGAGCTGGGTGAAGAGGCCGCCAAGGTCCCAGCCCACAACGAAAAGGAAGAGCGCAAGCGGCAATCCCAGCACGATCAGCAGTGAAGTCGCGGCAAAGCGCGCGGTCTCGATGAGGACGAAACAGCTCCCTTGCAGGAACGGCAGCAGGCTGCGGAGATTGGCCGGAGGGGTCCGGTCGACGAGATGCGAGACCATCATTGTCCGCCTCCCGCCACGATCCGGATGGCATCGGCGAGGCTGTGCCCGCGCCGCTCGCAGTCCTGGATCGCCGCATAGGTGTCGGGATCGGAGGAGTAGATCGTCGCCGAGAAGGGATCGAGCACGAGCCGACCGACCGCCTCGGTCTCGGGGCCTTTGATGAAGACCTCGCTGTACTCGGTCCCCGAACGCTTGAGGCTGCGGATCAGCGTCTCGGTGCGGTCGTCCATGTCGAGCCGCGCGTTCGCCCTGAAATCGGCGATCGTCTCGGCCTTCTGCTGAAGTACCAGCATCCAGTCGCTATTCTCGAGCGCGGCGCGCGCGCCGTCGGACTTGTAATAATCATTGAGGGACTGGGTCGCGGTGGCGAGCGCGCCGCCGTACTTGCGGGCAGTGCGGGCATAGGTTTCGACGAACTCGCCCATCGACCCGCCCTTGAGCATGGCCCAGGCCTCGTCGATCAGCAGCAGCTTCTTGGTTGCTCGCGACGAGCGGGTCATCGCCTGGCTGGTCATGAACATGATCGCCGAAAGGACGACGCTGCGCAGTTCCTCGCGGCTTGCGAGATCGCTCATCTCGAAGACGGTAAAATCATCGTCGAGCGCGAAGCTCGCCTTGCCTGCAAAGAACCCGCCGTAGCTGCCGCCGCGGCAGAAGGGCGCGATCGCGGTGGCGAGATCGCGGCCCGCCTCGCTTTCCGATCCATGGAGCGCATGCGCGACATCGTCGACCGATGCGCCGCTGCCGAGTGCCTCCCAGGTCGCGGTCACGGCCCGATCGATGAGCCCGCGCTCGGTATCGCTCGGCGCGGTGCCGGGACGCGCCATCTGGCCAATGATTGCCTTGATCATGGCGAAGCAGTCGAGGCGGTAGTCCTCGTCTTCGTGTGCGCGGGCATCGTCGACCATCGAGAAGGGGTTCAGGGAAAAGCCCGAGGCGAGCGTGAACTCAACGAAGCGTCCGCCCTGCAGTTTGACCGAATGCTCGAAGCTGCGGCCGTCGTCGATCACCACGACCTTGGCACCGGCGCCGCGCAGGGCGGCGCAGAGTTCCTGCAGCAGCACCGACTTGCCCGAACCCGACTTGCCGCAGATCGCGATATTGTGGTTGCCGGCACCGTTCTCGAATGGCGACCACCAGAAGGGCTGGCCGCGGCGGCCAACGAGCAGGAGGTGCGGGATTACGCCGCCGAGATATTCGCCCTGCATCGGCGCGATATGTGCCGCTGTCGTCGAGAGCATGGTCTTGAGACGCTTCAACCGCGCCATGTCGTCGGCGAGGCCATCGGCGAGGCACAGGGGAAAGGCAGCGACGAGGCCTTGGAGCTGGAGGAAGCGCTCGTCGGCAAGGTCCCAGCCCGCCGCCTTGTAGATCGCCTTGATGATGCGTTCGTGCCCGTCGCCCTGGCCGAGCGGCGAGATGCTGGTGAGCCCGTAGAACAGCTTCACGAGCTTCTTGCCAGCCTGGAGTTCGGCCTGGACGTGGCGCCACTCGGCCGACTGTTCGGCAAGCTTGGGCAAGAAACGCGCGCTCTTGGTCTGGCTGAGACTGGTCGTGCGCATGAACTTGAAGCCCGCGCGCGCCGAAGCAGCTTCCTGGTCGGGGTAGACCAGGCACAGCATGGTTGCCGTCGGACAGGGGAAACGCAGCTTGTCGGTGAACATGTCGCCGATGAGCCGCGCGCATTCCCAAGGTGCCCAGCGCTCAGGGGTAGAGCGCACGGCATAGTGCCGCACATCGAAATGGTCGGGATAGCATTCGCCGACTTCAGGATTGCCCTCCTCGTCGCGGCCCGTCTCGCGAAAGCGCTCGGTCCTGAGGATCAGGCGATCGTCGCCGACCTCGAGCTCGATGTCGCGGCGGATCGCTTGGGACTGAAGCGTATCGTGCGGGTTCCACGCATGGATATCGGTCTCGTGCGCGGTAGTCGGCGAGGTGAGCTCGTCGATCAGCGCCAAGAGGCCGCCCGGACGCAGCTCCTGCGCGTGCAGTCCGAGCGAGTGGAGCATGCCCATCAGCCCTTCGCGGCATTCCGAAAGTTCCGCGTCGGTCACGCTTCCGGGCACCGGCACGCCGAGCGAGACGATCAGCCGGACGTTGCGAGCATGGAACGGCGCATGCGCCGAGCCCGAGCTCCAGACGAGATCGTAAAGGCGCCTGGTGCGCGCTCTGGCGATGGCCTCGTAGATCCCGCCCTGCTCGTAGCGCGGAGCGAACCAGGGGCCGACCACGCTGCCGATCCGCGGAGATGCGAAGTTCAGGACCTGGAGGCAGGCGCCCTGCGGCAGGCCTTCGGAGAAGAACTGACCGAGGATCTCGCCGGTCCGTTCGTCGGCCCCGATCAGCGGGGTGACTTCGAGCACGAAGCCTTTGGAGCGGGCGTTGCGGTAGAGCTTCGCCCCCTCGTCATAGACCCGGTAGGGCAGCCAGTCCGAGAGCATATCGAGCCCGAAATGCGCCCGCGGCTTTTCGGGCCGAGCCGTGTCGGCAAACAGGCCCCGCGAGAGTGCGTCGCGCGCGGCAGCAAGGGATAGCGTCACTGGCTCTCTCCTTCGGTCATGTCAGGTTGGGGGACCGGCTCGCGGGGAGGGGAAAACGAGCCAGGTCCCCCGGGTTCCGGCGCGTCAGCGCCGGGCATCGCCGGAACGGGCTGCGAGGGGATGAACAGCTGTTCCGGCAATGTGTCTGCCTCTTGGATTTTTGGCGGTTGGAAATCGGTTGCGGGGTTGCTCTCGCGCGTCGCGGCAATAGTCGATGCCAGCGAGCGCAGGACTTCGCGGCGGCCCTGCGGCGTGCGCCAGCCTGTCCCTGCCTGTTCGGGCAGCGTCAGGTGAACGACGCGCGCCTCATGGTCGCGGCCCGCCGCGTCAC
>CEQF01039420.1_pt1 | contig 20946 bp, 27 predicted proteins | sample 530821 | NCBI WGS metagenome assembly CEQF01 (sample SAMEA2621003, study PRJEB7988) | marine metagenome | isolation source: saline water (ENVO:00002010), including
GGAAATCAATTTAATTGCTTCACAAGATAATATAATTCATTTAGGTAATATTGATTTTGAAAATTTAACTGTTAATCTAAAACCTAAAACAGTTGCCGCCGGCGAAAAAGCACCTTCATTAGGTGAAACAACAGCACCCTTTGGTGATTTATATCTTCAAGGTAATACCCTTACAATATCAACTAGATCAATCGGAATAACGGAACAATCCGGCACGGAATATTTAGATTTTGGGTCTAATGTTGTGATAGGTTCAACTGTGATTTCCGGTACTAGATTATTAGCTTTTCAAGATCAATTAAAAACAACTGGACTAACCGATGTTACTATAACTGGTATTGAAGATGGAAATGTTCTAGAATGGAATCAGGATACATCTAAGTGGATTCATGCGGATTTTTCACTTGATCCAGCTGACTTAGATCTATCTCAAAAAAATATTGCAGAATTAAATGATGTTGAACCCAATACCTATACAGAAGGTATGATGTGGCAATATAGTCCATCAGCGGACGCTTGGGCAAGCTTCAATCCGAATGATCTTGATTTAGATTATCCCAAAGCTAAAACGTTTTCAGTTAATTCTGGAACGTCCGCTGAGAACCCAACGGGCACAGTAAGATACTCCGCTTCACGAACAATTCAGATTTTAGCCGGGCAAGTTGTAGTAGATACCTTTGATATAAATATATATAGAACTGCTAAGTACATTGTCACCTGCGAAGATTATACCACAGACAACAAAGCTTATTGGACGGGCCAAGCAATGTTGGTTCATGACGGAACAAATACAGGACTGTCTCTATATGGCGATGTGGAAATAGGTATAATTTCAATGATGCCCATAATTGAGTCAGATATAACAGGCTCTAATGTTCGATTAAAAGTTACTACTTCTTCTGATCAACAAGTAGTTACTGTTCATCGAACAGTGTTTGATAATTATCTATAGAACATCTGAGGAATTTAATTAATGCAACAGCAAGCAACTGTATCATTAGGTATAATTGATTTAGAAAATTTAACGGTCAACTTAAAGCCTAAAGCTCCGGAACCCGGTAACAATCCTGTCGGACTGGGTACCACGGAAGCGCCGTTTGGTGATTTATATCTTCAAGGTAATACTCTTACATTATCTACCAAATCAATTGGAATAACAGAACAAGATGGTGTTGAATATTTAGATTTTGGTGCTAATGTTATGATAGGGTCTACCACTATCACCGGAACTAGATTATTAGCTTTTGGAGATCAATTAAAAATATCCGCATTAACTGATGTTACTATAGAGGGAATCGCAAACGGAGATATCTTAAACTGGGATAAAGCTACATCAAAGTGGGTTGCTGGTCCCGGTACAACTCCAGAGAGTTTAGATATTTCTCAAAAAGGTATCGGAGAATTAGAAGACGTTGCAGCATCAGTATATGCTGATGGTATGATGTGGCAATATAATGATTCATTGAGCGCATGGAAAGCTGTTAATACAAATATGCTTGAATTTGAAGACTTTCAGGTTAAGGGTACTTTTACAGTTAATTCTGACATGATGTTTTCCACTTCACGAACACTTGCCGTCACTGCAGGAGAGGTTGTTGCAGATACTTTTAATATAAATACATTCAGATCCGCTAAGTACATTGTCACCTGTGAAGATTACACTTTGGGCACGACGGCATATTGGACCGGTGAGGTAGCATTAGTTCATGATGGAACAGATACAGAACATGTAATTTATGGGGAAGTGGAATTAGGTGCGATTTCAATTGAACCCGGTATAGCGGCAGATATATTAGCGACGGATGTTCGATTAAAAGTTACTACTTCTTCTGATCAACAAGTAGTTACTGTTCATCGAACAGTGTGTACCAATTATGACGGAACTCCATGGGCACCTTAACCTTTAGCAGAACATTTAAGGAAGATTAACAATGGCAATGAAACAGTTTAGAGTAAGAAGTGGTTTAATTTCTGACGGGAATTTAACTCTTAATAATACTCCTGCCGACGGCACAGTCGCAACCGGCGGTAAAATTTTAGAAATAGATAATAGTTCTAATGTCCATGTCCGTACATTCGCACAAGTAAAAGCAGAAATAGATGCAGGTGAATTAGAATCAGTAGTAGCCGGCGACGGTATTGGTGTTTCTGCAAAGCAAGGTGGTGGAGTTGGAGCCGATACACAAACGATCACATTAGATACTCCAACCACATTAACGACCATTACCACAGACGCAGTTACAGCAGATTCTCATACACACGCGATTACTCATTCTGATGATACTAGCGGAGCAACCTCAACTGTAATATTATCAGCAAATTCAACTGGTGGAGTTAAAGTAGAGGAATTCGCAGCAGCCGGAGATGCTACATTTTCAGCTAATGTAGCTATTGATGGAAGTTTATTCGTTGACGGAGCACTTACATATGTTAATGCAACGAATTTAAGTGTCAGTGATCCTTTAATTACTTTATCCGCAAATGGCGATCTTGTTGATCCTACCCATGATCAAGGTCTTATGATCAACAGAGGTAATTCCGCGAACGTCGCTTTTGTATGGGACGAATCAGAAGATGAATTTGCATTTATTACAACTACTGATGGTGGATTATCAACAGGTAGTATAACTGTTACGGATTATGCTGATACGAATCAAGGTACAGTAACAGTTCAAGATGCTATAGTAGTTGAAGGTACAGCAGATGCATCAAGTGGAACAACCGGTTCAATTCAAACTGATGGTGGAGTAGGAGTAGCATTATCTCTTTTTGCTAATGTTGTACATGCAGACGGAACCGTAAATGCTACATCTAATACATCAGGACAATTACTTTCATCCGGTGGTTTAGGAATTGCGAAAGCAGCAGTAATCGGCGGAGATTTAACTACTTGGACCGATACGTTTAAAAAAGATATAACACGAACTTTAGTAGCAGAAGCTACTATTGCGAATGCAGCTGATGCATGGTTATTTGAAGTTCCCATAGCGAGTTGGTCTGCAGGAGAAGTGGCCTTAAAATTAAAAGCTGGAGCTAATGAAACTGAATTTCGCAAGTATTTATTTTGTGAAAGTGGAAGCGGAACAGTAGAAAATAATCAATATGGTGGATTAGGTCATGATATTACTGCAACAATAACTTTTGATACAACCGATGGTTCGGGTTCTACATTAGGTGCAACTCATATAGGAATGAACGTTCTCAATGGAGACGGAGTTCAAATAGTAGCCAAAGTAGAAGCAACCTTTCATAGCGTATAAACGACATGTCAACAGTACCATTTAAAGCAGCAGGCGGAATAGAAGTAGAGGGAGATTTTAAACTTGCCAATATTTCAGGTGGGTCTCCAGCAACCGGTGGAAGAATTCTTTCATTGTCGCCAAGTGGAGTAGCCCATTATAGAACACATGCCCAGATGAAAACTTCGGTTGATGCTGGCCGATTAGATGAAGTTGTTGCCGGCAATGGAATGCAAGTATCTGTTCGACCAGGCGGTGCGGATGGAAATGATACACAAACAATTACGTTAGGTACTCCGGATACATTAACAGCTATTACTACAGATGCCGCCTCTGTCGGATCACATACACACTCGATTACTTCTTCTGACGATACTAGTGCCGCAAGTGCAGCTACAATATTAGCAGCTAATTCAACAGGGGGTCTTAAAGTATCAGAACTTGCTACCGGAACTTCTATAAAAATAACAGACCACGTAAGCAAACCAACAGTAACAGCAAATAAGCTGTATTCCAATTCTACTGGTTTATTTTGGGAAACCACTGATTTAGCTGTCGGAACTGCCACCGCCACAGGTCAGTTTGTCACAGGAATTGCGATAGCAATGGCAATTGCACTAGGATAAGGATAAATAAATTATGGCAAGTACTTTTAAGAATAGCACAGAAAGAGCAGTAGGCACAGCCCCAACAGATGTTGGAAATGCTGTTCCGAGCGCCACTGAAGTAACAGTAATAGGTTTGTCACTTGCAAATATAACTGCTTCTAATATCAAAGCAACCATTGCGATAAATGATGGGTCAAACACAACGAATATAGCTAAAAACATCCCCATTCCAACGGAAACGGCGCTAGTAGTAATTGGTGGCGATCAGAAAGTAGTTTTAATGACAGGAGATAAAATAGTTATAACATCAGACACCGCGTCCAGTATTGACGTACTTATGTCTTTTTTGGAGATTACATAAAATGCCATATATCGGTACTATTGCAGGAACTACAAATGATTCGCGAATCCCAAATCCAGGTACAGCAGGACAAGTTTTAAAAAGTGATGGATCCGGAACTTGGCAGACTCAAGATCCTGGACATCTGGAACTGCCAGTAGGTAATCAAGATGAAGTTTTAACATTTGACGGATCAAATTGGGTTTCCGCGGTATCAGCAGGCGGCGGCGGCGGTTCAACGGAAGCTGTTGCATCCGGAGCACTGACCGATGGAAGAACAGTTATTCTTAGATCAGATGGAAAAGTTGAAATAGTCGATATACCTGTTGCTCCGCTGGACGTACCACTTTCACAGGGCACTGACACCCGTACCTTGGCACATGCTTCCTGGTCGGCAGACCATTCCTGTTCTGTTGATTTTGATCCGAATGACCCAACCAAATTTGTAATATTATTCAGAAATAATGGTATGGGTTATGAGTTGATGATTAATGTAGGCACACTAAGTGGCAATACTATATCAATGGGCACACCATTTGCAGTGAGCCCTAATAATAATTTTAGTGAAGGCCCGAAAGTAAAATATCATCCTGTCACTCCAAATTTAGTCGCGGTTGCTTGGGCACAGCAAACGAATGGATGGTCAGTATCTACTTACTTAGCAACTGGTTCATCGATTACTGCGGTTGTTGCAAACGTAAATCTCGGAACTGCTATGAATATGGGCACCGGCATGAACTACGATTCGCAAGCAACGTATGGTTATTTTGATTGGGATATTGCGTATACAACTACAAATCGATTTTTGCTCTCATTCTCAGGCATGATGGACATGATGAATATGAGTCATAGACCGACCTTCCTAGTTGCAGGGACATGTGATAATAATGGAACAAATATCGTTTTTGGCAGCCCCCAGAATTGGAGCCAAGGAACCTCGCCGTACGGACTACAAACATCCGCGCAGGAATTTGCTTGGGAACATTATGAAAGACCCGTTGCATTCGATCCGAATACTGCAGGTAAGTTTGCATATGCAAACTGGGATGATAAAACAGTCCCGGGAAATTCAAAACTTCAATTATTTATTGGTACTATTTCAGGAACCACTATTACTCTTGGTTCCCCATATGATATTGATGGCGGTGGCGGAGGAGACAGGGCAACTATGTCTAACATATTATGGAATTCCGCCGTAGCAGATACTCTCTTAATATCATTTGTTGCACCAAACCGCGCCTCGAGACCACACTTTCAAATAGCTACTGTTTCAGGAACTGTTGCTAACATTCCCGGTTCCGCTGGTCCGACTCAGCCTTTTGAGGTCTCCTCAGTGGGTACCGGTGCTGTTAAATTCCCTTGGTTCATAATGGAGTTTAATGCCGACAAAATTTATGCCGTTGGATATGAAAACTATCAAATATATCACCGAGCCTTTTCATGGTCTGGTACTACTATATCTGCTCCATGGGCGCAGGTGATCATTAGTAATCCCAACTATGGAACTGAACCAAACATTGGTAATTATTATCAACGGTCTTTCTGTGCAGCCAGTGATGGATTAACCAGAATTATTGCTATGTATTTTCCATCGGGAATGCATTCCGCTTTTCATGAACTTTCACTATCTGAGTTTGTAGGTGCAGGTGGAACCAATCTTACTGCAGATAATTTCTTAGGACTTTCCGATGGGGTATATGCTGATGGAGCAACAGCAACAATTCAACTTCCCGGCGCCGTTGACGATGCTCAATCAGGTTTAACAATAGGATCCAAATATTATGTACAGAGCGATGGATCTTTAGCTACAACTGCGGCCACACCAGAAGTTTTAGTGGGTACGGCAGTTTCTGCAACGAAAATATTAATTGCTGATTCCAAAGTTGAATCACAGTCAAGGACTACATCAGCAGCAGCCATAGCGGCCGAAGCAGCAACTAGAGCAGCAGCCGATACTACCATAACAACCAATGCCGCAACCGACGCAACTACTAAAGCAGACCAAGCAGAAACAGACGCAATTGCGGCGGCAACAACACTAGCTTACGCCGTCGATACTTTACAAATTGTTGCATCTGGATCTTTGGCAAATGGAAATAAAGTTATTCTTCAAGCAGATGGAACGGCTAAACTAATTGCCAATAGTCCACCACCGCTGGATGTTCCAACTTCCGATACTCAATCGCAAACGATGGGTGGAAGGATGGATGAACCTACAGTGGCTCTAGGCAGTGGTGCAACAGAACAACCACAGCAGAAAGCGTTCATTTCTTGGGATCCACTTGACGAGAATAGATTCATCATAGGATATAAAGACGAAAACGCTCCACTCGGAACAGGTTATCCAAGGGCCGTAGTAGGAACAATATCTGGTACAACTTTATCATTAGGTACTCCAGTTGATATCGATACGGATGACGATAGTAGTCCTGTTGCTATACATTTTCATCCAGATGTAGCTGATTTGGTAGCAATTGCATACGGCGCCGACTATACCGGTACAAAAAGTCCAATACTTAAATTTGGAATGATTGAAAACGCACCGACTGAGCGATTTGTAGCCAAATCTGTTCTTAATATGCATCTGGGTGCTTCATACGGCTCGAGTGTACCTCGTTTCGAAAAAGGTAATTTCGCATTTGATTGGGATCGCAATTCAAGTGGTACTCACAGAGAATATGCTTGTGTCATGGATTGTTGGTTTGATTTTGCCGGTGCAACTAACTATCGAATGGCGGTTCTGAGAGCAGGTAAAGTTACTCAGGACGCTGTTAGTATAACTCCAGGTTCAGCAACATGGCCACGAGGGCTTACCTCTGCTGGTAATTATCAATGGGGCGGTGGACAAATTAAATCTTTACGATTTGATCCTAATACTCACAAGAAATTCTTTTTTGTACATCATTATCCTTCAGGAGGAGGCGGAATTGCTCACGCTTTACGCATAGTTAATTTAGATTCAAATAATTATCCTAGTATGGGTTCAGAAATACAGCTTGTGGGACAAGGTGTAGATAATAGTGATGCCGGTGCTTACTGCGAATGGAATCCTGGTATACCAAACCAAATCGTGTTTTCAGGTAAGACATATCAGCCCGCTACAATGTGCGTAGGAACAGTAAGTGGAACTTCAGTATCTTGGGGATCTAGGTTTACCCCAACAGCCTCAAACACTTCCACGGCACAACCATGGAATATTTTCTTTGGACTTGGCGCCGCGCAAGGTAGATTTTACGGCGTAACAACCATTTATACAGGAAACAGCACTGATCCACGTCCACTAGTGTGCCAAGCTTTTGATATTACTGGTACTACTATATCGGAGGTTGGTTCCCCGGTAACAATTGCTGCTCACAACTGGCTTGATAATACTACAACTTATCCTTGGCACGCCGCGGTTTCACCTTCCGGAAAGAAATTTATGGTGACCCATCTCGAATCAACTGGAGATACTAAAATTACTACTGGTACAATCGGAGGAGAAGGAGTAACAAATCTTACTGCAGATAATTTCTTAGGAATTTCCGATGGTGTATATGCATCCGGTGCGACAGCAACAATTCAACTTTCTGGAGTGGTAGATGACGCTCAATCGGGCCTAACAACCGGTTCTACATATTACATACAACCTAATGGGTCTTTAGCTACAACTCCAGGTACACCTTCCGTTTTCGCTGGCACAGCACTTTCAGCAACAACATTATTAATTGCTGCCACTCGTCCAGGCGTGGTGGGTTCGCAATTACCATTACCAGGAACAACAGGAAAAATTTTAACAAGTGATGGAACAAATTGGACTTCCGGAGATGCAAGAGCACTCGGGACTTTGAAACCACTACATCAAGGATTATTTTTATAATTTAATTTGATTTTTGACTAATAAAAAATTTAAGGAGAAATAAAAAATGGCTATACCTAGCGGCAGCGGAACAGAAGTTTTAAAAGTAGCATTAACAGCAGGTGTTACTAATTCAGAAAGCGTTGTTTTGGGTGGTGTTGCAAATCATATCTATACGATATTAAGTGTTACATTGTGTGAAACGGCCGGCGCGGCAGAAACATTTGATATGTATGTTGATGATAATGCAGGCGGAACAGATTACGAAATCCTTTCTGAAAATGCGCTTGGCGCAAATGAAACCTTCGTATATAATGATAGGCTCGTCCTATCTGGAACAGATGCACTTTGTGTTGTGACAAACGGAGCAGGCGGTGCCGATGTTGACGTTGTAGTTTCATATATTGATCAAGATTGGACATAGGAGACATAAATGAGCGGAATTGTTAATAAAGTAGGTTCAAACTCCGGTAAAATTTGGGATGGACTCTCAAGAGCAGATATTCCAATTTTGCCGACTCCAGGAGCCGACGGAACACTTTTAACAAGTGATGGAACAAATTGGGCTGTTGAAGCTCCGGATCCGGCTTTTACTGCTCCAGCCGGTTCCACTTGGGACGCTGTAGCAGAAGGAGCATTATCCAATGGAGATAGAGTTCTGATTCGCTCAGATGGAAAAATTGAAGTAGCTAATGATGCAGGTACAGCGAGTGATAATGTTACTCCCGGTAACCAAAATCAAACTTTTGGTCTCAGGTGCGGTAAAGAAGCGGAAGCTCAGGGCACGTCCTCATCAGCTAACAAACCGGATCCCCCATCGCATAAACCGTGGATTTCTTGGGATCCAAACGACGAAGATAAATTTATAGTAGGATATGGTTCTTATAACGGTACACTCCATTGTAAAATAGGAACAATGTCTGGTTCAACCATATCATTTGGATCTGCGGTGCAAATCGACGGAGAGGGTGACCATAGCCCTTGTTGCATCCACTTTCATCCTAGTACCCCAAATTTGTTTGCAGTCGCATACGGAACATACAATAAAGCTTACCTTAGATTTGGAGTTGTATCAGGAACATCAATAACTATGGTTTCCTCTATGATACTAGCTGAATGGGTCAATTATGGCTCCCATGAAGGTAGTTTCTGTTTTAGTTGGGATTATTTTTCATCAACTAATCATTGGGCTCTTCAGTATGATAATTGGTCCACGGCTTATGGCGGTCCCAATACTGGTAAAAAAGCGAGGCGCATGCCTGCAATCATATGCGGTGTAGTTGCGGATGATGCAACTAGTCCGAGTAAAGGAAGTGTGGCTTGGCCGCAAGGAGGGTACCCCCTCGAAATGAATGATGCCCATTGGTGGTATGGTGGTGGCCAAGTTAGAAGTTTACGATTTGACCCGAATACTGCGAATAAATTCTTAGTTACAGGGATGATGAATAATGATTCTCCTCCATATAATGCAAGTGGTAATCAATCTTGTCCTTCTTTGTATATTTGTACTACAAATGGTTCAACCTCCATCACATTGGGATCAGAAATAAACATGTCCACGCAGTCCTGCGCTATAACCGGTCGAGGTGAACATTGGGTCGAATGGAATCCAAGTATAGCAAATCAAATCGTTTTTTCAGGTCAGCAAACACTTTCTGGGACTTCTTATGATAATGATCCGGTGTTTGTCGTTGGAACAGTAAGTGGATCTTCTGTATCTTGGGGAACGGTATATCGAGCCTATCCGTCCTATCCGGCTGTTAATACCCAACCATGGCAAATTGTATTTGGCGTGGGTGCTGCAGCAGGCAGATTTTATGCTGGAACAACTAAAATGCCGTCAGGAGGTATGGTAGGATATTTGTATGTTCAAGCTTTTGATATTACTGGGACTACTATAACGACCCCCGGTTCTTTTACCCAATGTCATCCTCATCAATGGTTTGATCTTTTTTATAACAATGATAATATGGGAGTAGCTTTTCCTTGGCACATGGCAGTAAATTCAACTGGAATGAAGTTGATGATAAACGGCTTGCGCGCAACTGGATCCGGCAACCACACTAAATTTTCTTCCATTGCCCTTGGATCACCAGGAGTTCAGAATCTTACTGCGCATAATTATATAGGTATTGTTGATGCCGCATATGCGGATGGTGCCACAGCTACAGTTCAATTAGCTAGTTCATCTGTTGATGATTCTCAATCAGGTTTAACAACAGGATCTACATATTATGTACTGCCGGATGGAACCTTATCAACTACTGCAGGTTCACCATCTGTTATAGCAGGAACTGCACTTTCGGCGACACAGCTATTAATTAGAGCATAAAAGGATAACCTATGGCAGATAAAAACGAAATTCATACTGAGGCTATTAGGGCACTTAGCAGTTTTGGCAGCAGAGCACCTTCGGATGCAGAAGCGGAGGAATTCATTGATAATCTAACCGTCTTCGACGAAGCCGTCTCGGATGAAATAAAAGATGCTTTACGAGCAGACGTGGCTTTATACGTTCAAAAAAAGGCAAATGCGGCTGATCTTGCCTCTTCATTGAAGACGCAAGACACCAAAACCGGCATGTTAACCCCTGCTGGGCTAGAAAATATACACTGGGGTGTGGCGCCCGAATAAGGATGTAGCTTAAATATTATTGTTATTATGTGTGGTTTTTTCGGTATAAGTGACAGATCCTTAATTGATACTGATTTCAGTGATATAGATGAAAGAGGTGAAATTAGTTTTTCTGCTACTTTTAATTCTTCATTTTTCCATCAAAGTATTCTTTCCGTTAACGGAAAATTTCCAGGCTCTCAAGTATTTGATACGGGCGATTATTATTTTACGTATGTGGGTGAAATATATAACGCTCCTACAAAGGGTTTTGCTAATGATACGGAATGGTTAGCAGAAAAAATAAGAAGACAGGATTATAATTTTGATGAAGTGAACGGACAATATGCAATTTCTGTTTATGACAAAAAAAATTTAACTATAACATTAATTAGAGATCCTATAGGGCAAGTACCTCTTTTCTATTATAATAAAAATTGTTTAATTTATAGCAATACTATAAAATCTATTGCCACAACAGTTAAAACAAAATTAGATAAAGACTTCCTCAAACGTTGGCACCAAACACGTCATTATACATTTGATAAAACACATTATAAAGACATTAAGTTATTTCCCAAAGGTTTAATAATCACTTATAACATGCGCGGTAGAGCTCTTAAATCGCGCGTTATTAAACCGAAACATGTTTATGATGGCAATATATTACAATTGTTAAAAAACATGCAACGTTCATATTCGAGTCATCGAGTCAATTGTGGAATAGTTTCGGGTGGAGTAGATAGTTCTGTTATATCTGCTCTTTTTAAAGATAGTTTAGATCATTATGTAACGACAATTAATGAAGATAAATGTTGGGCTTCGGCGGATATTAAAAAATATGGATTTGAGCCTAGAGTGGAAGTTAAAAACGATGAAAAACAATGGTGTGAAGCAGCAATAGAATATATTCAAAAATCATATATGATTCCCTATACATGGAGTTATGTTGGTTATTATATAATGGGTAAAGCAATGAGTCCTCATGTAAAAGTAATGTTGACGGGAGAGGGAGCAGATGAAATATTTGGAGGTTATGATTTATATAAAGATAATAAACTTTCCAAATATTCTAGAGTAGCTGACGGAAAAATCCTAAATGCTAAATACAAACATCAAGTAGCAAAACAAATCTCTAAAGTTAATAATGTAACTCAAACAAATAAGTATTTGGATCAGAGATCCTTTCTCCCTTGTGCAGCTATCGGTGCAAATTTGGCATTAGGAATGAGCTGTATAGAGTCAAGAAATCCTTTTTTAGATCATACTATATTTTATAATGATGCTTTTGTAAATGATATAGGAAAAGAAAAATTAGTAAAAATATTTAAGAAAGAATTTAAGTTTGCCCCGCCTAAAAAACAAGGGTTTTCAGGATACATGAATGAACTCTACAATCACATTAATAATACAAATATAGCGAATGATTCAAAAGATATAAGTCTTTGGAAAGATGCGTGTTATCAAATAATGGAAGCAGTATGATAGATTTTTGGGTTGGATATACGCCAGGACGCGAACAGGTTAATAGGAAATGTAGATTTTCTTTAGAAAGATTCGGAGTAAAAACTCACAGTGTTCCCCATTATTATGTTAAAAATACGAACAATCCTTTTGCCAGAACAAGATACTTAGTTCCGTTAATTGATTATAATGAAGATAATAAATGGGTAGCGTTTGTCGATGATGATTTTATATTTTTTAAAAATCCTTTGAGTTTAGTTAGAGATTTAGATAAAAATAAAATGGTATACTGTTGCAAGCATGAAAATTATGTTTCAAAGGGTGAAGTCAAAATGGGCGGCCGACATAAAAATGTGAATTACCCCAGAAAGAATTGGTCAAGTTTTATGATATTTAATAAAGAAAAATATTCATTGACTTGCAAAGAAATATTTCACTCACCCATGAGTTATTTACATCAAATGGAGTGGGCAGAACCCGAAGAAAAATATATAGGATCAATTCCTTTAGAATGGAATTGGTTAGTAAATGAACCAAATTATCCTGATAAGGAAGATATTGGTGCCGCTCATTTTACTTTAGGCGGTCCTTGGTATAAAACTAATGTTGATAATGAATATTTAAAATCAATATATGATAAACATTGGATAGAAATGGAAGAATATGATTTCAATAAAGATTGGTCATAAGGATTCAGACCAGCGAAATATTATAAAAGCTTTACAAAAATTAAAACAAGTAGTGTCTCGTGAAGGAACTCTTAATGAGGTGAAAAAACGAAGATATTTTGTTAAACCTTCTATGGCAAAAAGGCTAAAGAGGGAAGAAGCAGAAAGACAACGAATAAAAGATTTTCGCAAAGACATTAAACAGGTCGAAAGGCTAGAACAACAAATGTGGGGATAAACATTTGACTTACGAAGAAAAACTACAACAAAATCCAAAATCTAAGAGAAGATTTAAGGATAGTCTTATGAGCTATGTAATGACTCAATTACCTATGGATCATGAAAAAACTATTGCTTTATTCGCAGAGAGAGCTCTTTTTGAAGCATATCAAAACGGTCAGCAAGATAAGCGTAGATAATGCTTGATTTTTTATAAGTTTTATTATATAATATAAAATTAAAAGCGAATATATTATGGCGCTCAAACACGAATACACAATAGAAATTTTATATCATTTTACCTGCGGTAGCTGCCAAGAATGGTGGAGCTATACTCTTACTCCTAGTAAATTAGAGCAGGATATAAGTTTCTCTAATAATGAAAAATTTTGGTGTCCTCATTGTGGCCACCATCAAATAACAAAAGTGAAAGAAGGATTTCCGTTATGAATGAAGTGAACGATGCAGCCTTATCTAAAGCGGTTTTTGATCATGAAGTAAAGGTGCTCAAAATATCTACAGGTGAAGAAGTGGTCTCAAAAATTAGAGATTTGGGAGATAAATATGAATTAATAGACGCCGTTCAATTTCGGTGGGCTATGGAATGGGATGTGGATTTGGGCCGTAACGTTGAAAGATTAGCTCCTAATGCATTTCCTACTAATGCTAATTTAGGCAGATATGAAATTGATAAAAAGTTTGTGATAATAGTTTCGAGTCCTAGATCTGAAGCCCTTGGTGTATATCATTCATTTGTATCTGCTATATTAAATTATAATCCAGAAGCATAATTTCATAAATAGAATGAAAGGCATATATGGCATATAGTGATAAAGTTTTAGACCATTTTGAGAATCCGAAGAATATAGGAAGTCTGGATAAAAATGACATCCATGTTGGCACCGGTTTAGTAGGCGCTCCAGAATGTGGTGATGTAATGAAACTTCAGATTGAAGTCAGAGACAACAAAATTGTTGATGCTAAATTTAAAACGTTTGGGTGCGGTTCTGCTATAGCAGCATCGTCATTAGCTACAGAATGGGTTAAAGATAGATCCGTTGAAGAAGCTATGACTTTAAATAATGTAGAGATTGTTGAAGAATTATCACTTCCACCAGTTAAAATACATTGTTCCGTTCTAGCAGAAGATGCTATTAAAGCGGCAATCGCGGATTATAAACAGAAGCAGGCAGTATGAAAAAATTTATAGATCATTATATCGAAGAAGAAATTTTTAATCATCATATAGTTCAAGGTAGTACTGAAAAGGGTAAAGTTACACATTCAGGTTCGTTGCGGCAAATGCAAAAAACGATAAGGAACCCGAAAACTCCCTCTGATCACGTTCTTGTAAAAACCAGGCATGATTTAAAGACAGGTGATAGTTGGAAAAAACATATGCATGCGGAAGATGCTGCGGATGATCTTTTAAAGAGAAAGAAGAAAAAAGAAGAAATTTTAAAGACAGTTAGTCATCCAGGATATGATGCAGAATCAAAAAATGAAGAATTGAGTGAAGCTTTCTGGCAAATAAAAATTCCCGGTCTACCAACTCCTATTTTTATTGAAGGTTCTTCAAAATCATCAATCAAAAATGATTTACGAAGTCAATTAAAGCCAGATGTGTGGAAAGATGTTTCAATTGAAAGAATTACTAAACCCAATATGGTAAAAATGTATCGACGTCTAGCAAAAGAAGGTCCGTCAAGTGAAGAGGGAGAAGAAACTGCTGAGGAAACAATTAAAGAGATAGGTATAGTTGCACCTCTTGTTGGAATAGGTGCTCGTTATCTAGCAAAGAAAGCAGTTGGAAAAGCAGCAGGGTCTCTTACAAAAGCGGCTGTTGGTGGTGTTGCAGCAGGAGCCGCACATGCCGCAACTACGCAAGCTTTAAAAAAGAAAAAAGAGAAAACAAATGAAGGTATAGATGTTAAAAATGCGGATATGGGAGATGTAGTTAAAGATTTTCAAAGTTCTGATGCGCCTCAATTTAAAGGTAAATCTAAAGAAAAAAAGAGAGAGATGGCAATCGCCGCTAAATTAAATGCATGATATGTTTCACAGAGACCGCCGCGAAAGTTATATTAGATATAATGAACGAACAAAATGTTAACAGGGAAACGTTTTGTAGAGTAGGTGTAAAAGGCGGTGGATGTTCGGGTTTTACTTATACCGTAGATTTTGATAGTAGAAAAACTAAATTCGACCTAGAATTTGAAAGCCATGGTCTCACTTGCGTGGTAGATAAAAAGAGTCATTTATATATTAAAGGAACAGAAATAGATTGGTCTAACGATTTAAACGATCGAGGTCTCAAATTTAATAATCCTTCTGCAAAAGGCTCTTGCGGATGCAGAACATCATTTATGTATGAACATGAGGAACAAGAAGATGGACACAAACCAAGCTGGATGTGAACTAAAAATAACAGAGAAAGCGGCAACTGTTTTTAAAAATATGATTGCTGATCAAAATAAGAGACTTAAAAACTCTTATTTAAGAGTTGGTGCTAAATCAGGTGGATGTTCCGGTTGGAAATATAGTTTAGATTATGAAGATAATGTAGATTCAACTGACTTAGTTTTTGAACAGCATGGTGTGAATTTAGTTGTTGATAATGAGTTGCTAAATAATATAATGGGTGACGTTGAAGTTGATTATAAAATAGGAAATTTAGTAGAACAAGGTTTTGTATTTAATCGTCTCAAATTCGGACATGTCTGTGGGTGCGGGGAGAGTTTCACTCCACTTAAAGACATTAAAGATGGTAAAGAACAATTAGGATGGCAATGAGAGTAACTAACAAAGGCGCAGGTCAACGGGGAACTGGAATTTTTAGAGCTCCAGATATTAAAACACCTGTATTAGAAAAACAAGAACATGATTTTTCCGTTGGAAACTCCGACGTGAGGCATTTTACATGTAATTCGTGTAAACTTCCTTTCTCACAAAATATGCCCGCTGAATCAGCTAAACACAAATCTAAGTTGACATGCCCCAATTGTTATACTGAACAGGTCGGATAAAAAATGTAATAATGTATTTCATGCACTTGATTGAGGGAAATCCTATATCCGAACAATATTTTGAAGAAGGTATAAAACATTTTAAAAAAGAATTTGATATTGATTTGGAGATGTTTCCTGCTCGTTCTCCAGAAGTACTTTCTCCTGAATTACGATTTCAAGAATATAAGGTATCAACGCATGGGCGCAAATTAAAACTTCCGATTCACGACACAGAAAAAGCTTGTTTTTGTACTCATTTTGAATTATGGAAAAGGTGTCTTAAATTAGGAAGGTCTATTGCTTGTTTTGAACATGACGCTCGTAAAAATCTAGAAATTGTGGATAGTTACGATCTTAAATTTAAGTTTGAAAGATTTATAGATAAAGGTAAAGATTATAGAAGAGATAATGGTATTGCGATCTTGGGTGTTCCGCCCGCTACTTCATACATGATCTCACCAGAATTTGCAGAAGGTATTGTAAAAGCTACCTATAAGTATATGGAATTACAGAATGGTTTAAATATGCAAGCAGATACATTTTTAATGTATTATATAGAATTAAAAAACGGGAAAGAACCAGTAAGAAGAAGAGTATTCAGACAATCAAAAGATTATGGTCAAATTATATTTCACGGACCAAGGGATATCTAAATAATAAAGGATGGAAGTATGAAAACCTCTTTAATTTTAATGTTTGTATTAATCCTATCTTTCGCGGGATTTGTTAATGGTAAAGAACCGTTGCCGCGGACTGGTTTTGGATTTCCAAAAATATTAGAAGAAGGTAAATGGTCATCCCAACTTTTATATGATACGATAAATGCTTGTTACCAAGGAACTATAAGATGGGTAGTATTGAGTAATCCATCTCTTGGAAATCTGCAGATGCATCCAATGGCGCAAAGACAAATGGTAGAACATTGTTTTTGTGTAATGGATAAGATTAGAAAAGAAATTACATTAGAAAACTATTTTAAAAAAGTTCAAAACCCCAATTGGACTGGGGACTTATTCATGATTAAAGCGTTAGAATGTGTTAAAGAATATGAAACTTTACCAAGTTTTTTTACAAAATCTAAAATAGAAATACCATTAGATAATGAAACGACAGAAGATAAAGATAATAAAACAATAATCCCAGATGTGCCTCAGGATTCGCCCGAAGAGCCACAAAGCCAAAAACCGACAGAATCCAAAGAGGAACCGGGAATAATTTTTCAAGGATAGTACATGAAAAAATTCAAATTTTTGGGTTTGATGTGTTATACTTTGTTATTGTTAATATTTGGTTGGAGCACATCATATGCAGAACGCTTCCCATTAGAAAATAAAACAAATGAACCAGTTTTAGCGGAAGTTAAAAAACCATTCAACTTCGAATCAATTCTTCAAAGGACTAAAGAGGCTATAGTTATGCTTTCTACAAGTCCCAATGTTGATGCAGAAACAGATCCCAGATCAAATGGGTTATGTGCAGGAGTTGTCGTATCTGATTCAGGACATATACTTACAAATTTTCACTGCATTTATCAACAAAATTATATTAAATTAATTTATTATTCTGAACATGATTATGAACTTCATGATGTAAATGTAATTGGTTTAGATCCGCTTGCAGATTTAGCATTAATTCAGGTCACATCAGATGTAAAACCTAAATCTTATATTAAATTTGCAGATGATATAGAAAATATATCACCAGGAACTGAAGTTTTTGCATTTGGTCATCCGATGGGAATGGCTTGGACTTTAACTAAAGGTATTATTTCAAGCAATGAAAGATATATGAGACATCCTTATATTAAATCATTGCAAACTGATGCTGCAATAAACAAAGGAAATTCAGGCGGACCTCTTCTGAATATGAAAGGGGAAATCATAGGGATTAATTCTATGATTATTTCTAAGACTATGGAAAACGCTGGGGTTGGCATAGCAGTCAGAGGAGATATTGTAAAAAAGTCTTTAGAATCTATGTTAGAAAATGGTAGGGTTGATAGGCCTGCAGTCGGCATAATGATTATGGGATTAGTTAATCCTAAAACTAAAGACAAAATAATGAAAGATTATCCTAATATTAAACCCGCCCATGTGCCGAATACTCTTGGTTTATGGGTACGACCTGGCACAGTACCAGAAGGATTGAAAGCTTATGACACTATCATTGGAGTCAATGGCGTGATGATTAATGATGGTTTAGAATTTTCAGAAGAATTAGGAAAATGTAATATTGGAGATAAGGTTTCATTAACAATTATACGAAAACGTGTTTTTCACAAAGTAGAGGTAACATTAAAAGTTTTACCAGTTAATGCAGCTGATATATATCCACGAAAAACTCCAAATATGTTACCGGCGCCAAAAAGATAGAAAGATTTGCTTGAATAAATATAACATAACTTTGAGGTGAATCATGGAGGCCCTTTATGAAAGATTGGATAAGTAGAAAAATTCAAGAACTAAAAGGGCCTGCAGAAATAATTCCTTTTCCTTTAAAAGATGAAAATATAGAACGTCTAAAACGAGCTAATCTCGAAAAAGTAGATGAAAATAGTGAAATTGAAGGGTCTGATGAACATATCGAAACATCCTGAAATGGAAGCCCATACCGATTTTCTTGCTCAATCTAAACAATATCAAATTAGAATCTTTAAAGATTCTGGTAATTTTGTAGTTTTAGATGAGGACGGAGATTTTGTAGTAGTGGATAGAGATGAAGCGGAATTTGTTTCATCCGCTTTATTAACCAATCTTATGGAACATAATGAAGTCTTGTTTTCTTGATAAAAAAATAGCGACAAGCTGTCTTAAAACTCTTGAAGGAATTGAAAATTGGAAAACTTTTGAGAGAAATAATAGTTTGATGTATGAATATTATGATTGGGAGGAGCATACTGTTCTTAGAGAAGTATATAATCAACTTCATTCACAACGCACAATTAAAAATTTAGAAGAGGAAACAGGCCTAGAAGGATTGTTATTTGATCCATTAGGCGTGGGCGAAGGTATATCCAAAATGACTAAAGGATGTAAACTCGATCCTCATATAGATTTTAATTGGAATAATAGAGTAAAATTAAACAGAGCATTCAGTTTAATGATATATCTTGGGGACTGTAAAGGAGGTGAATTTCGTCTCTGGGATAAAGAAAGAAAAAATATTATGTGGAGTCATGTGCCGAATCATAATACGTCAGTATTGTTTAAAAATAATGACTCGGCTCCACATAGTGTAACAGAAATAACAAGCGGCACTAGATACGCTATAAGACAATTTTATTATCAAAGTAACAGTACCCCCACAGAGTCTCCTCATCAATCTTTATATTATTATGATGGCAAAAAGGCTTATAATATTCAAGAGAAGATGTCATCAAATTCCTATGAGTGAAGAAAATATTCAAATATACATTAATAAAAAAGAAATGTTATATTCGCATCAGAATATGGCACGCGTTATTAATAGCTTTCTCCCTTATCTAACCAATAGTGATCTTACCGAGTTAGGACAAGATATTCTTGATTTGATGGCCCATAGGGAAAAGAAAGAAGCAGAGTCCAAGATTGAAGTTGAGAAGCATTCCTGGCCTTATCCCGATACAATTCAACAGATAGAAAATGATTAACAAATGGCTAAAAGAACAGCATACGGATTAACACAAACGAAAAAGATTAAAGTAACACCGAAACGAACTTCCATTGGAAAGTCAAAATATACCAAACCGAAGAACAAACATAAACGTAAGTGTTGGAAAAAATACCGCGGTCAGGGAAAATGATATATTTGTATGGTGATAGTTTTGTAGAAAATGAACGAGCAGAAAAATTAGGAATGCGCGACCATGAACGTTGGTATCAAATGCTTTCTAAAAATCTAGATGAAGAACATGATAATCATGGAAAATGTGGTGAAGGGCCTGCCGGCACATTAGCAAAATTTCATCGGCATTATGAGCAAGAATGTTTTGGATTAAATCCTAAGTTCGTATTTGTATTATCTAGTACATATAGAATTCCTTGGACTTGGCTAGAAGGAACTACAGATAGTACAAAAAACCCTAGTGATAAAAGAAACCGGAAAGGTGGTATAGACCCATCTTCAGCATATCAAGATTGGATGGCTAAACGTGAAGGAAATCCGGAACTTGCTGAATATTATTATACACCAGAAGAGGAATTTAGTATAACATCTCTTTATGAAAGTATGTGGGATGAATTTGATCATCAAAACTTAAAGAATGTTTCATATCTTCATGCACTATCTAAGTTGAACAATTGGCCAATGATAGTTTTTCGTGTATGGGGAATGACTCCTAATCCTTTTAGTAGAGTACACAAAGAAGAGTTATTTGATTTTACAAGTCTTAATGATAATTTATTTCATTTTTATTCATTTCCTTTATTTGATCATTCAAAAAAAGAATGGTCAGATGAAAATATTCATCATGCCGGTATGATTAATCATTTTACACATCGTAATCATACAGTGTTAAGTAATATAATAACAAACCATTTTAATAAAACAGATTTGCCTACCAAGTTTCACGAACACTTTATTCGTGATGTAGAAGCCGGTGAAAATCGACATGATCCGGATCCAAATAAGTTAGTAGACTTTATATATGAATGAAATTTTATATTAACCCACCAACAGTTAATAATCCAGATCTAACACCCTTGTTAAACGTTGAAGGCCCCATAGAGGTCTATGATGTATGGGAGGTGTTCAGAGAAGATATTATCAAGTTTTTAGAAGACTTACCTAATGAAGTAACGTATTACACTGCTGATGGTAATCTGAAGAATGATAAACTTAAAATAGTTTATGATCCTTACTCTTTCCTAACAGAAATTAGCCAACGCAGTAGAGACATATATTTTAATCGCCCAGTACTTCACGGGCCTATAAAATATAATTTTATTAGCTTATGCTCAGCCCCCAGAGAA